>JAABUM010002429.1_pt1 | contig 24949 bp, 29 predicted proteins | sample 5559161 | NCBI WGS metagenome assembly JAABUM01 (sample SAMN10711868, study PRJNA513369) | rock metagenome | isolation source: Antarctica rocks | place: Antarctica: Victoria Land, Siegfried Peak nord
TGACCCGCCGGGCCTACGGCTTTCATAGCCCAGAAGCATTGATAGCCATGGCGATGCTCACCCGAGGAGGGTTATGCCCGCCGCTGCCCGGCCGATAATCCACCCACGAAAACGTCAGGAGACCCGATTTTTAGGACGCTCAATAACCGACTTACCCGCGGAATCGACTAGGTCCGACTTCGAGGTATCTACGCAGGCTGTGACGATGACTTGGTGGCTATCCGCCGATTTAACGGCGACATGGTCCTGAGTTAGCGTTCCTGTTGTGTGCACTTTAGCCGCGGTCAGGCTTGCTATCGCTTTGAGTGCCTGGTACGCAGCCGGATCTGCTGTGTACCGTCGGATCTCTACAGTCCAATCTTTCGCTCCAGGTTGAGCGTTGGCCTGTGCCTCGACCCGTATGTAACCCTGGACGGCGGCCAGAGATGCTTTCGCTGCTGCCTGCTGGGCGGAAGTGAAGTTGGCCGGCCAAGGATTAGAAGCGGTAGTTGCCGTCGCCGGGGCGGTCACCGGGGTGGTGGTGATCGGTGTGGTCTTGCTACTGCTGACGGGCGAAGGTGTGGAACTTACCGCGGGTTGAGACGAAGTTGCCGTTGAGCCGACGGTCGCGGACGAGGTGGGAAGCAAAGGAGTGCTGGAGGGTGGATCCGGTGTCTGCAGGTGCACTCCCGCGCTCCCTGAGCTGCAGCCCCCGGTCACGACCAGACCGGCTGCAATCACTAGCGACCCGGTGGCAAGTCTGACGCCCCTCATGGTCCATGACATGTGGAGGCCCCTCCCTTCAGTTGCTGTCGAGCCGTTGGCCACCGTGAACACACTGCGGTACCCGCCGAAAACCCTCAGTATTGTCAGGCTCAGACTACCCCGACTTACTCGCGCAGCTACACCCGAAAGAGTGAACCTAAAAAAGTTCTCAAAAAGTGTCCGCTCGACCCTCAAAAAAGCACCTGTCCCTTCCGTAGCGCCCCCAAGAGCTCCAGGAGGACACATGCCGGAACCAACTATTCCTAAGTCACCACCCACTGCGGAGGAGGCATTCGCTCGCTACGTGATGGCCCGCGATCTAGTCCACCCAGAGCTCCATCCCGGCGGCAGACCGCATACATGTGTTAGTTCAGCGGATCAGGACGCGGCCACACCCTGCAGATGCCTCACGAACCATGTGCGAGCCGACTGATGGCAACTCGCGAGAGTCCAGGTCCTGGAACAGCCGACACGAGGAGCCCCGTCGGGTCGTCAAACTCACCGTTGGTACGGCAGGATGAGCCGATGCCGTGGAACGTGCACCAAGTCGCCGCACTGCCGGGGCGAGTAGACGAGGCCTACGAGGTGGTGAGCACCCGCCTTCGTATCCAGATCGCGCACTACCTGGCCGATCACCCGGAGGCTCACATCGCCGACATCATCGCGGCTGTCGGCAGCGAACGAGGAACCATTCGGTCCAATCTGATCGCCCTCGAGAAGGTAGGAGTGGTGTCGGCGTCACTGGCCGCCGGACAGCGCGAGGCACAGCGAGTGCGTTACACCCTGGACCGAACGCGCTGGATGGAGATGCTCATTCGGGTGATGACATACCTTCCGGCCGCACCCGATGAGTAGATCAATGCACGGTTGAGATTGGCAGATATGGTGGTCTCAAAGTCGCACAAGGGCCTTACTCGGCTTTCCGGTGGCCGACGAAACGGCGTATCGCCTGGAATCAAAGACGCTCAGCTCCGCGGAGATCTGACAATGTACCGATCCAGCAGTGCGTGGTTCTCGCTTGCTCGGGAGCCGAGCCTGGCTACCGAGAGGCAGGTGGCAGCACAAACTTGCGGCGCGCCTACGCTTTTCTGCTGCCATCGTCGGCAAGGATCGCCTCTATGGCAAACGAAGGCCCCCCAGATCAGCGGCGCGTCGCCGTCCTGATCCGGATGCAAACCGCGAACCGGGATGGTCTGCGCACCCGCGTGGCCTCTGAACACGCCAGCCTGAACCGGTATGTGGAGCGTCTGGTTCGCCAGGACCTCGATGCCCCCCAGGACCGCCCGTTCGTGCCGGTCACCACCCCGCGGCTCGCCTCGAAGGGAAAGAACGGCATCGGCCGGCCCACCAAGGGAACCCGGGCGGCGGTCAAACTGCGTTGCGCGACTGCGCTTCGCGACCAGATCCACCTGCGCGCCGACTCACTGGGCCTGACGGTCAACGACTATCTGGAATCCCTGGTGTCACAAGACATCAGCGTCGCCACGCCTGCAGGGGAGGAGATGGCTTTCGATCAGACCGCCTAGCACTGGCTTAGCCAACAACTCCATTCAACGACAAAAGCCTCCCCGCGCCAACGGGAAGGCTCTGAGTCGGAGAGATCTGGCGCCAACCGGATCTGTCACCAAGAACGAAAGGTCTGCTTTGTCTACGAGCAGCTCTGAGGCTACCGCATACCCTGCGGAGCTTGCAGGACCAGATGGTCCCGACACGCCGCACTTCGCTGGGTTTCCGCGAACGAGCCGGCGTGCGGCCCCTGCTGCCCTCGGCGATCTCCGCGCCTGCCGCCGTCCCGTGTGCGGCTGGCCCGCCCTGTCTGCGGGCATCACAGACTTCCCGACGCCGCCCGGCGCCTGGGCTCCCCACCATGCCGATCCTGCGGAGGTGACCGCGGTGCGCCCGCCGGCCTAGTACCGAACGTGCTGCCACAGAACAACTCCAGAAAACGACGAAGGCCCCCTGACAAGTCAGGAAGGCCGAGGTCGAGCAGTTCCGGGTTCCCGCCCGGGTCTGCGATCAAACGAAAGGTCTGCCTAGGTGAGCAGCTCTGACAGTACTGCCTACCCTCATGCAGGAGTTGAGGTCGGCGCCGACACGCCGCAGAATTCGCAGGAAAACCCGGTCTCAGGTCAGGTCAGCGAAGCAGCGGCGGCGTGGCGTGCCCTCGCGCCGTTGATCGCCGGCCGCCCGGTGGTCCGCGAGTCCATCAACGGCGGCCGCGCCTACCCCATCCGGGGTCAGCGGGCCCTCACCGAGCGACTGCCCCACGTGCCGGCGGCGGTGCCGGTGTACTCAGCGACCGGCGACACCCGCGTGCTGGTGCTGGATCTGGACACCTCCAAAGCCGACCGGGTCGCGGTGCTGCGGGACGCCGCCGCCATCAGGTCGCTGGTCACCCAGGCCGGTGGCCGGCTGGTCTCCGATGAATCCCCGTCCGGCGGTATCCACCTGTACATTCCGCTGGCGCAGCCGGTGCCGTTCGACGAGGCCCGCGACGTCGCCCTGGCCCTGGCCGCCCGCACCCCCACCCTGGATCCGCAGCCGATGCTCGGGATGACCGACGGCCTGATCCGGCCGCCCGGGTCCCGGCACCGCAGCGGCGGCTTCCAAAGGTTGCACGGAACATTGTCGGCGGCGCACCTAATCCTCAAACAGCCGAACCTGGCCGGCGTGTGGACAGCGCTGAAGGAAGCCCTAGCCCTCGAGCTAGCTGCGGTGCGCGCCGACCGGCTCGAGGGGGACGCCGCCGCCCTGACCGGCGGCGGAACCGACACCGCCTATGTGCCCCGCACAGGCGGGCCCCGGGAGCTGGCCACCGACTACCTGCGTATCGCCGCCACCGGCCTGTACAACGTCGCCCGCTACCCCTCCCCCTCGCACGCCCGGCAGGCGGTCATCGCCTCCGCAGTCTGGGCCGGCCTGACCTTCCCCGACGTCATCAGCCGCCTGCACAGCGGCAACTGGCCGGGCCTGGCGTCCTTCTACACCCGGTACCGCACCGCCGGGGCGCGCCGCAAGGCCGTCCTGTCGGACTGGAAGAACGCCGTCTCCTGGGTTCAAAAATCCAAGGCAAATGACACCGGTGTGAGAGCTGTCCGTATATCCCCCACAAGCGAGCCCACTGCACACCGCCGTAGGGAAACGACCCTTGGAACTCAACAGGAACGATCAACCGCCGCCCAGTATCAGTTCATCCGCGAATGGCGAACGGCGCTGGAGCTGCTGGAACGGGACCGGTACCAAGGCCGCACCGCACCGGCCGTCCGGATGCTGCTGCGCGCACTGGGCGAAGCAGCCATGAAAACTGGCAGCCGGTACATCGCCTTCGGTACCCGGTCGTTGGATCTGGCCTGCGGCCTGGACCACACCACCGTCGCGGTGCATTTGCGGATGCTCCGCGAAGAGGTTGAACCGTTGGTGTATCTGATAGAGAGTGACCGCGGGCTGTTCGGTGACCTGTACGAGCTGCGGATCCCGGACTCGGTCGCTGCGCGGGCCAGCCGGCTCGACTGGAAGGCCGGGAAGATCCACTCGCTGCGACCGGTGTTCCGGGACCTGGGGCTACCGGCCGCATTCGTCTACGAAGCTCTGGAGCACGCCCAGTCCCGACCGTCGAGTTTCGAGTTGTCCACCAGTACCGGGATGGCCCGATCCACCGTCTACCAGGCCTTGGAGACCCTGGCCGCGTTCAACCTCGTCGAGCAGCGCGGCGGCCGCTGGGAGATCATGGCCGCCACCAGCCTGGCGGTGCTGGCCGAAGCCCTGGGATGCGCCGCCGACATGGCCGACCGGCTCGCTGCGCACCGGGTCGAGCGAGCCGCCTACCGGCGCGTCCTGAACGTCGTCGACCGGCACCTGGACACGATGGTGCCCGAGGAACTAGTGATCCGGCCCGGACCCGACGGGGAAACCGCCCTGGAGCTACTGGAGCGGATACTGGGGGCACGCCAGGTGGCGTGATCATTCGGCGCCGACTCGCATGCGACAGTTGCTCTTTCTGCTATGGATCGGATGCTTTATAGCAAATAGGCGGATGGTCAGTCCTACAAGCCGGGTGCCGTTTTGATGCCGCCGCTACTGGCCGGTCGTGACATCGAACGGGCACTGGCCCTTGGACAGCGTCCCCGTACCGAACAGTTCCGATCGCCCGCCCGGTCCCCGGTTGATCCTCACCGGTGTCCGAGGTGTCGGCAGGACGGTGATGTTCGGCAACATCACCAATGAAGCCCCGTAACCGGCGATTCGTCGCCCTTGTCGCCGCCGTGGCAACGGCCCAAAGTCAGCGCCCGGCTGGGTCGGCCTGGCACTGACTCCACGGCTGAGAATGAGGAACGACCAATAAGCTCATTCTCTGTCATACTGGAGTCATGACCGCAGCTGAGACCATCAGGATGACCGAGCTGACGGCGTCCGAACGAGGGAAGCTCGCCGACACCCTCGAACCCGGCCACGTGCAGCTGTCCATCGGAGAACGTACGTATCTGATCGACATGGACAGCAACGGCGCACCGGAGCTAGAGGCGGCGCTGACAGCCTTCATCACCGCTGCACACACTTCCCGCAACGACCAGGCCGGCATGTTCAGCCGCATGATCGCGGCGATGACGCCACCTAGAACCGCCGGGCGTGGCCTCTCCATCCAGGCACAGCGCAATGCTGAAGCCCGCGCAGCCTTGCAGGAGGAGTTCGGCTTGTTGACCAGCGCCGACGTGGCCAACTCGTCTGGCGCGAGAGCAAAGAACACATCGGCTCTGGCTGGACGATGGCGCCGGGACCGGCGAATCTTCGGGGTTCCCGGCAGTGACGGCTCGCAGCTGTACCCAGGTTTCCAGTTCGACACCTCAGGCCAGCCGCGGCCGGCGATCGCCCGTATCATTGAGGCGCTCGCCCCGGCCATGGACGGCTGGTCTCTGGCCTTGTGGTTCGTCGCTGCCAACGGCTGGCTAGGCAGCGAGCGTCCAGCGGACTACCTCCATGACGACCAGGTGATCATCGCTGCCCAGCAGTTGGCAGCCGATATCCAGTGACCCGCGGATCACGCCAAATCCCGCCCGCCATTTTCGTCCCCGAGCCGTCAGCCAACATCGACCCTCTCCCCTTTCTGTGGCCGGCCGGCGAGCAGATCGTTCGGGTCTACAACTCCAACAGCCCAGCCGCCGCATCATCGTTCTACGCCGGCACTGACGACCGGCCGGGGCGGTTCAACCCGTTCAAACCAGGTAGAAAGCGGAAGTCATTGCCTGTGATCTACGGGGCTGATCGACTCGAAGGGGCAATCTCCGAGACGGTATTCCACGACGTCCCGGTGCGCGGAACCAGAATCGTGGACGCGACACGCTTCCAGCATCACCTAGCAGTGTCCCTGTCTCCGGAACGCGACCTGAGTCTGGCTGACCTCACCGGACTCGGCCTGGGCAGGATCGGCGTCAGCCGAGGCGAGCTCATCGACAGCGATCCGCGAAGCTACCCACAGACAGTTCTCTGGGCACGGGCAAGTCACGATCACTCCGCCCGGTTCGACGGGCTGATGTGGGTCAGCCGGCAGTTCGACCGGTCTCGCGCCGTGATGCTGTTCGGTGACAGGGTTACACCGGACGAACTACCACAGGATGACTTCAGTATCCCAACCCCCCTACGGATAGGGGCTGGACTTGACGAGGTGCTGGCGCTGGCTGCAGATGCGGGCATCACCGTCACGGGACTCGAGTAGGTAACGGCAGCAGGCTCGGCACCTTGTGGTTGGCTAACCCGGAACGGTCGACGGTCGACACGCTTGATGCTTCGCACCTACGACATCCTCGTGGATCAAGGCCCAGCGCCAACGACCTGATTGGTCTTCCTGAGACACGCGCCGCCCAAAATCCGAAACTCTGGTAGTTGGAATCACCGCAAGTGCGGGAGAACCGGACAGCCGGAGTCTGTAAGTTCCGAGCCGCGTCATGACGACGAGCGTCACTATTTATGCGTGCGCGGAGATCCGGTACTACGGGCGGCGCGGGATCGACGTCCGTGACGGCGCGAGCAGCAGCCCGTCGGCGGTAACCGTGACGTTGGCGCCCGGATAGACAGCCAGGACGTCACCGAGCTGCCGGATGATCACGGCCTTGAAGTCACGAAGGCGGGCGTAGTCGGATCCGAACTGATCCGAGAGCGACAACCACGGGACCAATTGTGTCTTGCGGACATACCCGAGGCGGTGGCTCAACCAGACCAGCAGGTCGATCTTCAAGGGCGACCCGGACAGGGCCGCCAGCGCGCGGGTGTCGACCGGCACCGGGGAGCTGATGATGCTCTCGTAGAAGGCGGTGCCCAGGGTGATGGTCGATCCCCACAGAGGGTTTTCCCCGTGCGGGTCGTTGTGGTCGTACCAGAGTTGGTAGCCGCTGGCGACGCTGAAGTGGGCACCGGCAATCCCCCACCGTGATTCGCCCTCACGGCTATCTTCGACGTACATCGACGAGGTGAGCAGCCGCCGCATCTGCTCGTTCAGCCGCGTGATGGTGCCGTTCTTCCCGCCTGTCGCAGTCATGCCGAGCCGCTTCATGAAGTCTGACAGACTGCTGCCCAGCTGCAGGGTAGGCGACTGGGTTCGCACCGCTTCGGTGGACAGCCACGTCAGGATGTACCGGGGCAGGACGCCGTACGGGTAGGCGGCGGTCTCGGCGCCTTTCGCCCCCACCATGCCGGGCAGGACGCGCAGGGTGAGTGAGCCGTTGCGGCGTACCCACAGGCGGGCATCGCGGGGCGGTTCTTTGTACGGCAGGCTTAGTTGGGCCCACAGACGGGCGGCGTAGCCGACCGCGCCGACTTCGCGGGCGTCTTCCATTTCGATTGCGGTGGCGGCATCGAGCAGGTCGCGGGTACGGGAGCTGATGACCAGCTCAGTCGGCGCAAACAGCGACGGCTCGTCGGCAGGGCGCCTGGCTACCGTGCTCATCGCAAATCTCCTCTGTCCTGTCGTCGTCGCGCCGGGTGGCAGTCCTGTGCGTTCTGGTGCGGCCAACGGTGACACGACCATCCAGCTGGTACGGCGGCGACACGCCGAAGATGGCAATACCTACTGTGACCTGCGGCTTTGTCCACGCATAAACGGTCGCGCAGAGATCCCAGGTTGATCGTTGCCCGTGGTTGTCCACGCATAAGCAGTCGCGCGCAGTCCTGGTTAACCCATCCAATGGGCCCGGAACGTGGTGGGACGGACGCGCCGGAGTTAGCTGATGGCCGCCCGCATCGGCGTTTGTGCGCATAAGCGGTCGCACCCGCTACCGGGACAGCTAGGAGACTGCTGAACAAGGCCGAAATCGCAAACAGGTGGGTAAGAAACTGCAGGTCAGAGAGCTGTCAATTGTTCCGAATGTGCATTGTTCAGCAGTCTCCTAGACCCGGGGCCGACCAGGACGACGGTCTGCCTGGCCCGGACCCGGACCCGGGTCCCAAACGGGCACGCAGATGGCGCAGTCGCCCCGCAGGTCACGGTTTTTGCGCATAAGTGGTCGCGGTGGACGACCGCGTGGCCATTCACAAGGGGGTGAGTTGTCCACGCATATCGGCTCGCGGCCGCGTCGGCGCGGCGCATAGGTAGTCGCGTGAGGGCCGGCCGGGCGGATCGGCGCATAAGCGGTCGCGCGACAGGCAGATTAGGCCAGGTCAGAGGCGTTGGCAGGGTAGCTGGACCAGTCGCGGTGTCACCGGCCGCTTGAGCGGTCCACGCATAGGCGGTCGCCGCTGCGTCCGCATAAACGGTCGCACCGACCCCATTATCGTCGCAGGTCAGACGCGCTATTTGGACGTCCCCCTGTAGTGGCTTTCCCTCTAGAAAGATTTTCCTGTACTCATCGAAGGTGGCTGACACCCGAAGTTGTCCACCGCGACTGGATATCGTGGCTGCGCTGGTCGCGACGTCTGCTGAAACACGAGCACCCAGCGTCGTGACGGGCCCTGGCCTTCGGCACGTGCATCGCCGGCTTGCTGCAGTGCGCTCGCCACGACTCCCCCGACCGCACTGCAGCGCACCTGGCTTCTTTAGGCGTTTCTGCGCATTGACCGATCCTGGACGCCAACTCCCGACCCACCGTCTCGGCCTGAATGGGTCTGACATCGACCATCGGAGCCAACTACGCCCCGACCGTGTTGGTCCATCTGGTCCGCCGACGACGACGTTCAGCCACCACTCCCCCTTGCTCGTCGCCGCCGATCTCGTGAGGTCCGCCCACCCGGTGGAAGGAACCACCGAAGTACCGGACAAACAGAGTCTGCGAACACGGCACTACCGGACTGCGGTACTCGCTGACGTCGGTCGAAGGCGCTTGCGCACTGCTCTCACGAAGTCGAGGACCACCGGACTCCTCCACCCGGTCTCTTAGTCGATGGAGCCCGGCGGAATGACACGGCCTTGATCGTCGGCGCTGGCCAGTCCGCCGGGGGTCGGAGTGCCACTCCCCCACCGGCGCCGACGCTCGAGTGCCGACTCGCGGGATGTGAGGAAGTCACGAAGTCCGTAACTCCCCGCCATCGTCGACAGCCTGCCCGGACAACTGGGTGTCGTCACGGGGGCTGCGGACGCGTGGCTCGGGCGGCTGCCGGGACATCCGGAGGCCAGGGGGCCCCACATGCAGCTCACCACGGTAGATGCGGTCAGCACCTCGACCAACCCGGGCGCGTACGTGTCGGGCTCCGCAACTTCCGATCACGTTGGTCCCGGAGCTCCGTTGTCCGGCGGAGCCGAAGTCTGCGACCAACAGAGTCCGTGTCCCATGCACTCTGTTGGTCCCGCAGTCTGTCACCCTGGCCGCTAGTGCAGTAGACAGGGAGTGCCGGACCTCGGTTCCACCGAATAACCAGGCTTTGCAACTAACAGAGTCTGTATCAGGCGACACCATGCACCGCGCCAGGAGATCGTTAGTCCCGAAGCTCGGTTCCACCGAAGATCCAGCGTCCGGCACTCACAGAGTCTGTAACACAGGAACGTCCGACGCCAGAGCAGCTCGCCAACACCTGCAGTACCGAACTATGGACCGGCCCGAATGTCCCATGTCCGGAACTCCCGAAGTCTGTAACGACGTGAGTCCCAACCGGCGCGCATCCCGCGACTTCGAAAGTCCCAGAGGTCGGTTCTTCCGGACAGCCGAGAGCTGGAGGTCACGGAGTCTGTTATCCAGAAACTCTGTTACTCGCAGAGTAACAAGTGACCTCTCGCCACAACCGGGGAGAAGCGAGGACCAGGCCACGGCACGGACGAAACTACGGAATCACCGATGTTCGAAACTACCGAAGTCCGGCAGTTCGGTTCATCTCATTATCGGAAGTCACGGAGTCCCGTCCCACCGGACTAACAGAGTTCCCACCGGACTAACAGAGTTCCCACCGGACTAACAGAGTTCGTATCCGCCGGCATCCATCTCGTGCGAACTCAGCGATTTCCGAACTCTGTAAGTCCGTCCGTCTGCAAGATTGGAAGCCGTCACAGCGTGTCGCTCGGGCCGGTAGGGGAGCGGCCATCCTAAAGTTTAGAGTTGACCGAGTTGCTGCGTCCCCGGAGGTATTTCTATGCGCGTCGTGTCGATTGCGAACCAGAAGGGAGGCGTTGGCAAGACCACAACAGCGATGAGTCTGGCGGCCGTGGCATCGGAGAGCAGCCGCACGCTGCTACTGGACACCGATCCGCAGGCCTCCGCCACCTGGTGGGCAGATCAAGCCGGCGACGCCCTGCCGTTCGACGTTGCCACCGACACCGATCCAGGCGTGATCCGCCGGCTGCGTGAGCTGGGGGACAAGTACGACGTCCTCATCGTGGATACACCGGGCTCCCTGGAGGGCCAGGACGTTCTAAAAGCGGTGCTCCAGGCCAGCGACTACGTCATCCTGCCGACCGAACCCGCCGCGCTGGCGATCATGCCGCTCATCCAGACCATCGAGACGGTCGTGAAGGTCGCCGGCCGCCCCTACAAGGTCCTGCTGAACCTGGCAGACCCCCGCTCACCTCAGGAAACAGAGGAAGCCAGGCTGCTGCTGACCAAGCGGGGCATCCCGACTTTCGCGGCTGCGGTGCGCGAGTACAAGTCCCACAAACGGGCGCCGCTGGCCGGTGAGGTCGTCACCCAGTACTCGAAGGACCGCTACTCAGCCATGGCGGTGGATGACTACAGACGAGTCGCCTTGGAGCTGTTCGCGGAATTCTCCAGACTGACAGACTCACAGAGTTCCAACGCCAAGCTGAAGGTAGCGAAGTGATGGCCAGAGCGAAGGTCAGCCTGTCGAACCTGCTCGACCGCGAAGAGGCCGAAGCGGAGAACCCGGCCGCACTGCCTACCCCGACGGCTGTGACTCTGGTGCCGCCCGCCGCACCTGACGGGGCGATCCAGTCCGCAAACGACGTGGCCGCCGAGGCCGCCGCACCGCTCACCGATAAGCCATCGCGAACTGTTGTGCCTGATCAGAACCCTGTCGTCGCCGAGCCGGCGGCCTCGCCCGACTCGGAGGTCACCCCTGAACCCGTCGAACCCACTACGGCCGTGCTGGCCTCGCAGTCTGCCTCCGAAGAGCCAGCACCGGCGACGGTTGCCGCCAAATCGGTACAAGTCGCCGAGCCGGTACCAGCAGTAGAACCGAAACCCGCCAAGTCCCGGACCAACAGCGCCGTGCGGGCGATCAAGGCCGCACCTGAGCCCCCTCCGGCGCCATCGGCGCCGTACCTGGACCTGACCCGCAAAGAGGCGCGGTTCCGGCCGGATCAGCTCAACGAGCTGACTACGTTGACCCGCCAACTCAACCGGCGTCGAGGTTCCACGGGGGAGCGGATCACCGACAACACCCTGATCAGGGTGGCGGTGGACATGTTGCTGCGCGTCGCGGACTCCCTCGACGGTGCCTCGGAAGAGGAACTGCTGTTTTCGGTGGGTTCTCGGCTGCGCTGACGGCTCGGGCGGCCGCGGGAGCAGGGGAGAAGGCGATGCGCCGGTGAGTAAGTCGAGCCGGACCAGCCCGTGGCTGTCGCGTTCGGCGATCGCCAGGTTCCGGTCCCACGTCCTGGTCACCGACGCCTGCGACATCTAGCTGGGCGCCATCGGATCCGATGGCTAAGGCCACCATTATTCTCGGTCCGCAACGCCCGCATCGAGCGCATCGTCAGCCCGCATCTGGTCGCAGCGACGTTGGCGCTCGGCCCGGTGCCGGTGGGCTCGACGTTGATGCACGACTGTGACGTGCGGATATGCGTTGGAACGCATGCCGGGCATGTGCGGGTCGCGACGCAGGGCGAGAACATGCAGCAGGCCGTCCGGCGGGGGAGAGCAGCCGGTCCTCGCCCGGGCCTGGTCGACGTGCGCGGCAACGTCGGCGCATCCAGAGCGATCCAGGAAGCGCTGCGGTCGCAGGTGACTGCCTCGCCGGCGGAGCTGGCCGAACTGCTGGCCGGTGTACTGGCGGCCGGGGATCCGCTGCGCGGTATTGAGGGCCTGTTCGACCTGCCACCACGAGCGCCGGCCCTACCGGCGGCGGACTTCCCGGTGGACCTCCTCGACCTGGCGGCCCACTCGGCGAGCCCGACCGTGCACGGCGTCGATGTGTCGGTCCCGCTGTTCGACCTCGCGGTCTGACCTTCGGCACCAGGATCACCGTCGCGGTGCTCGCGCACGGTAGACGATGCCCGCTCGGGGGAGTGCGGACGGCCGGGAGCCTCGATGTCGTCGATCTGCGGCAATCTGGGCTCGGAAAGTGCCCAACCGGTCCAATCACCATAACGGCAACGATGGCGACCTTGGAACAGCTGGTGTCCTGTCTCATCTAAACTGAGGCACGCGATGGCCTCTGACCTGCGGTGCCTCAAGTTGGTGAGATGTTTTCCGGCGGGGTTCGTCTCATGATCATGAGGCAGTCGCCCGGATAGTTGATCGCGCTGGTGCGGCTATACGCGCGCAGACTTGATTGGGTTTGCCTCACGTTGTTGAGACAGGTTTCCGGGGTTTCGTCGGGGTAGTCCCGCTGGTTGCGCAGGTGGGTGATGAGGGGGTCGCGGGTGCCGCCTTGCCCGGTGTGGGTCCATTGGAAGTTCGGCGCGACGGTTCGGCGGAGTTCGTGGATGAACTGTTCCGGCGAGGGCCATCGCGTCCGGTTCGGGCCAGCGGGGTGATGCCAGTAGTCGGGTCAGCGCGCGATGATCTGTGGGTATCGGGCGGCGTGAACGGTGGGATCTGTCGGGGTTACGCGCCATTGCCCGTGGTGGAAGCGTTCCATGAGGCGGTAGAAGTCGTCGTCGTGTTCGAGTCGGCGGTGCCAGTGGTGGCAGATCTGTGTGGCGTGCTCGAACGCGTTGGTGATGATTGGGCGGCCGTACCGGCGGATCATCCGTTGATGCTGCTCGCCTGCCTGCAGGATCTGTGGCTGGTCGGTCAGGCTGGGTTGGCAATGCGCGGTGTGCTCGTCGGTGCCGATCCAGCGTCGATGCTTTTGGCAGATGACGTCTTCGGGGTGGTTCCAGCCCCACACCTGTTCTTGGTGTCCGCGGCCGAGGGTGCACAGGATGCAGCGCAGTTGCGACTGGCCGTGCGGTGGTGGCCGCCCGGCGATGCGCATCGCGGCGAGCTCTTCTCCCGTGCACAGCTCCAGGACGGCGTATCGGAGAGATCGGGTGCTCTGGCCACTGATACGGGCCAGCGCATCGACCTCGACGGAGGTGTATCTGGCCTTGGTTCCGGTCAGGTGGGTGCGTAGGGCATCGGCGTCCAGCCGGTTGGCCCGCGCCAGACGCCCAAGGTAGGAGCGAAGCGTCTCGTCCTGGGCGGGGCTCACTGGTCGGGGCAGGGGCCGCATGATCGGCCACGACAAGTGGGCATCCATGCTCAGGCGGCGGTGGATCCGTCCGATTGTGCGGCGTGGTCGACGGGGATGCGGTCCAGCAGCTCGCGGTCGATGGCCTCGGTCTGGTCCAAGACCGCGGTGAGCGCGGCGGCGCGGATGAGGTGGGACAGGCTGCCGATCATTCCGCCGGTGCGCTGATGCAGATATTTGTCCAGTGTGGTCAGGGTGCCGGGGCGGTGATGATGCAGACGCAGGGCAGCTTCGAGGGTGGCGACCAGCGCGGCCCATTCCTGCTGGTACGGGAAGGGGCCGGTGTTGACCAGGACGCAGCGCCCGGCGATCTGGCGTCCTCGGACGCCGGTGAACAACCCGGATCGTTCGACGTTGATGCCGGCGTAGACGAACGTGGCGGGCAGATGTTCGGTGAAGTATTTGAGGTGGTCGGACATGTCTTCGCCGGCGCTGGTGGCCAGGTTGAGGTTGTGGATCTCATCGACCAGGACCAGGTCGATGCGGGCTTGGATGAGGATCTGGCAGACGGCGTCGGAGATGTCGGTGGCGTTGTAGCTGGGCCGGATCGGTGGCAGGCCAAGGAACCGGGCGAACTCCAGGGCAAGTTTGCGGGGCGACCCTTTGGGTGGGGTAGTGACGTAGACGACGGGGATGCGGTCGTTTCCGGGGTGACGGTCACGGACCGAAAGCTCGTGGGTGCGGCCGAGCTGTTTGAGTGAGGTGCTTTTCCCGGTGGTTTGCAGGCCGGACACGATCAGCCCGCGGCGGGCGGAGATCTCCCGCCGGTTCAGCAGGGTCAACAGCCGGCCCTGCCGGGCGACCTCGCGGACCGTAGACGTCGCGACCACCACCATCTGGCGAGTGGTAGTTGATCCTGGCTTCGTCGTAGTCGTCCCTGTCTTTGTCCGACAGGGCCTGCCACCGCGCCTCGGGCAGCAGGTCGAAACCGGCTGGGGGAGCGTCGACGAACCGCCGCCACCCCGTCAGGGTCATCGTGGGCTCCCGCCGGTCCGCGCTCAACTCGCTGCGCTCACCGGTCACGGTGCTTCACCACCATCTCTTGGCTTCCTCTCGGGCATCGAAGATCGCGAGTGGGATCACCGTGGCCGGGTCCCGTGGGGTAGTGGATGCGGCCGGCCCGGCGTCGGCCTGGGCCCCGGTGGCCGGGTCGGCGGCCACGTCGTCGTCGTCGGTGTCGTCGGGGGTGAGATCGTCGACGGCCCTGGGCCAGTTCGGCTCGGTGGTTGCCCGGGTACGGGCGGCGACCCGCCGGTCCCGTGTCGTGTGATCGGTCTTGTGCCCCCGGTCGGGGCCCTGTTCGGCCCGGTCCAACAACGCAGTGACGGCGCCGGCGATCTGCGCTTGGGTGCCCGGGTCTTCACCGCGCCTGGCCAGGATCTGCTGCGCCTGGGTCCAGGCGTGCTCGCCGAAGGGCACAGGGGTGCTCCGCAGATGCGTCCACGGGACCGTGATCCAGCCGCCGCGCGGATGGTCCCGGACCCAGATCCGGGTCACGTCGTACGGGTCGTAGTGCACCTCCCACCGCCCGTTGCTGGTGGCGACTCCCGAGTGCTGGCGGCGGTATGTATTCAAGGCCTTGCAGTCGTAGGTGCGGTGCGCGATCTTGACGCCGTAGGAGTTGATCACCCGCCAGGTCGCCGGCAGCAGCTCGATGTAGTCCTGGGTGCCCAGCGGTACCGGCACATAGCCGGTCACCTCGATCAACGCGGCGTACTGCTCATTCGGGGTCAACGCCTTCGCCGGGGACAGCGGATGACGCAGGCCCTCATGGGGACGGTTCTGCCACGCCGCGACGATCCATTCATCGAGCAAGTCCTGCAGTTCCACCATCGACCACACCGCGTCAGCCTCGGCGTGGCGGCCGCGGCGGTCCACGCTCCGCCCGACATAGCCGGCGACGTACTGCGCGAACAGCGTGCCCACCGAGTCGAAGCTACGCTCGACAATCCCTTTCTCCCATGGGGATCCGGGATGCGTCGCCTGAAAATTGATGCCCATCACCCGACACGCGGTCCGAAACGTCTGCGACAGGTACACCTTGCCGTGGTCGCACACGATCGTCTCGGGCACGATCACCGGACGGGCCGCGGCCTGGGCCAACCGCTCGTCGATCTTGACGAGCCTCACATGCGGCATCACCGACCGGGACATCCGCAGCGCGTCCTGCCATCCCGGCCGCATCGGCTCCGGCGTCAGCGCCCGGGCCAGCAGCAGCGAGGCGTCCACCGCCTTCGTCGACGGCCGCAGCACCGCTGCGGCGATCGTGCGCGTGGCAATGTCTATCAACCAGGTCAACTCGGCCCGGTCCCACGGTGCCGTCATCGAGCACCACCCGGACATCCAGCGGGGTCGAATCGATCTGCGTCCACTCACCGGGCCGCAACACGGTCACCGCACCGAACGGGCCGTCCGGTTGCTGCGCCAATGACCGCCGGGTCGGCGCCGACCCGAACGTGTGCCGCCCCGCGGCCACCCGCGCCACCAGCCGGTAGAACGTGGCCCTGGCCGGCATCACCTCCACCGGATCCACACCCTCAGCAGCCAAGATCTGCTCGACCCGGCGCCGCAGCCGACCGACTGTGCCCGTCGAGCGGTTCCGCTCCCCATCGACCGCCGTGCGCAGCGCAGCGAGAAGCCGCGGATCCGCCGCCGACACCCGTTGCGGTGACAGCCGACTGTCCACCAGGCCCCACAACCCCGCCGATTCATAGCGATGCCGCTGCCTTTGCAGCGTGCTCAACGGGATCAGCTGCCCGGCCGCCGCCAACTCCTGGCACTTGGCGATCTCCCGCTGCCGCAACGTGGTCCCACCGGGCTCGAACCCGGGCCGCGGTACCGCATCAGGCGCGGAGTCCGGCGGCAATCCGCTCACCACCTCGGCCAGATGCCGCTCCCACCAGCGCGCCTTCGCGATCGTCTCCTGCGGCAGGCCCTCCAGCCGGGCGCTCGAGGGCAACGGCGCACGCCGCGCCGACGGACTCACCACCGCAAAATCAACATCAGCGAACAGTTCCGCGATCAAGGCGACGGTCCGCGTGCCAACCGCGTCGATCAACTCCACCGACCTGCCGGCCACCGACATCACCGTCCACAGCGACCCACCAAACCTCACCTGTTCGCCGACTGTCAGCCCCGCCGGCCGTGACACCGTCACAACAGCCCACCCGCCAAGCCGATGACGCAGTCCCCACCCAGGGGCGCCGAACGCAGATCCGCCACCAACACCCCGGTCCAGATCAGTTGAAAGACCACGGGCAACACCGCGATCGGGTCACCCACCGCGCGAACCGCGTCCGCCAACGGCAGCGGGGCCCGCAACACCTCCTGCAGTAAAAAGGCATGATCCGCGGCGAAACAGCGCCGATGCCGGTACCCGGCAAGCCAGCGGACGTTGGCCGCCCACACCGGGTCGATCACCCCGACACTGCGGTACTCCCACCCCACCGACGTGCACGCCTTGGTTATCATCGCGGCCGCCTCCGAAGCCGGCCGCCCAGTCCCGTCATCAGCGCGGACGTCGATGACCACACCCGTCCCGTCCTGCAGCCTGGCGAAGTAGTCCGGTATATGACGGCGGGACCGCCCACCCGAGGACCACCACAACCAAAACGGGTGCGACGCCACCGCCAGCACATTCGGATCGAAGTCCAGCAGCATCACGTGGTCACGTTCGAGCCACGACTCGAACCCGACATGAACCCCCGTGCACGCCAGCCACCAATGACCCGCGAAATTCCGTCGACCCCGCACCGACCCCACAGGTCGGACCGGTGCCACCCCCTCGAACCGGACGCTCCACAGCTCGGACAACAAACCACGACGTTCACCGTCGTCGGCGATGAAAGCCAACTCGACACCCGTGGGGGAGGGCGCCGCAGTCATCGACACCGCACCAATCGCCGGTCCACCGACACGATCACGAACCCGGACATTAGTCGCTAATGCCTCACGATCTCGGACAAACACGCCGATACCTCATCCTCCTGAGACACCCGGCAAGACCCAACCGCCCCGCACAGGACCAGCCGTCATGCCCCCCGCCCAGGGAGATCGCACCCCGTGCCTCAACATGCCGAGACTGCCTCACATCAGACGAGACAGGACAGCAGTCGCTGCAGATCGGGGTTCCGGTGGGGGAGAGCCCGGGTAGCAGCCGGTCGGTGAGGCAGCGTGGGCAGCGGCCGTATCGGCCGGTGGCATGCCGGTAGCAGCGGCGGCAGAGGATGCCTTCGGGCCACTTGGGGCCGTGGCCCGGGTCGACGCTCTCACCGCAGCGTGGGCACCGCACGCCGGCGGCGGTCATGGCGTGGGGCGTAGGCGGGCCCGGGTGGGTTTGATGGTGGCGGTCAGGTCAACGACGTTGGTGCCGCCGCCGGCGGTCGCGGCGGCCTGGTTGGCGGCGGCGGTGACTTCGATGAGGTCGCTGGGTGTGCAGGTGAAGATGTCGCACAGAGCGGCCAGGATCGGCATGGACAGTCGCTCCGGTTCCTGGGTGACGAGCCGGTGGACCTGCGAGGGGGACAGGTCGATGCCGCGGTCGGCGAGCAGCGGCACCAGCGCGGTGGTGGCGTACAGGCCGTGCTGGGCCATCACGTTGCGCAGCAACCAACGGTAGGAGGCGTTGCGGGGCATCAAGTCTGTCCTTTCAAGGCGGGTAGCTGAGCGAGCGTCTTGTCCAACGCGTGCCGCAGCGTCGCAGTCCGGTAGTCCGACGACACGCAGGTGTAGATCGAGGTGGTCGAGGCGTGCTCGTGCCCGACCTGCTGCTGGACGAACAGTGCGTCGAAGCCGGCCTCGATCAGGTGGGTGACGTAGGAGCGACGTAGCGAGTGGAAGTCCAAGCCCGGGTCCAGGCCCAGTTCCGTCCGGTACCGGGCGAAGGTGCGGTTGAGTTGGGACAGGTCGATTCGGTCGGTCCGCTCGGATGGGAACAACGCCGAACTTTCCGACCGGTCGTAGCATCTGCGGACCTGGGTGATCCACTCTTCGACGATCTCCGGCGCCCAGTCCCAGACCGTCAGCACGCCTCGCCGTTTCGGGGGCGACCCGCGGCTGGCTTTGCCGTGCCGTACGTAGCAGATGCCGTAGCGGCCGAACTCCGCCGCCTTCGGGTTGGACCCGAAGTCGGTGATGTCAAGCATGCGGGTCTCGTTGCGGCGTAGACCCCAGGCGTAGGCGACCTTGAACAGCACAGCGACGCGGAACGCCCCCAGCCACCCGGCCGGGTGCGTCACCGCGCCGCGCCGCTGACCAGGTGCAGAGCCGGCCTTCCAGTCCCCGGGCACCCTTTCCATCACTCGCCACACGTCCAGCGGTTCCCGTTCATTGCGCGATTCTCGCAGTGGATGCGAAATTCAGTCAATGGGCCTGGTCGAGTCGCCCGCCGATGATCACTGCGGTGTCGGTCGTACCGCGGGCGAGTCCGGCCGGCCATCGACTCGCAGCACACCGGCACCTTGATGGCTTGGATGCGTGACTGCAAGTGTCCGTTCCCATCCAATCTGAGGCAGTCTCCCGCTTAACTGGGTGGCGTGCTTCAGATAGGTGGGACGGAACTGGGTGAGTGGTCGTCCCATCTATCTGAGGCAACTTCACGCGGACGCGGGGTTGTTGGCAGACCGCCGAACGAAGCGATCGGGAGCGGCGATCCGGATCACTTGGGCGATGAAAAGCCCCTCTGACCAGGAGCAAGCCAGGCAGAACCAGCACAGTGGCTGCCGACCAAGCGGGTGTCACGGCTCATCAGGCCGGCCGGGTGGGCGCGGGACAGCGGACCTCATGCCTCAGGTAACTGGGACTCTCGGCCTAATGCCTCAGATAGATGGGACGTGCCTCACCTGCGATGGGAACGGACAGCTGGGCGCTCTACGGCCCTCTCAGACACGCACCGATGCGGATCGCATCGGAAAAGCTATTCGCCTTCCCTTGACTAGCATAATGTTCCATTATCGTGACCAACCCCGGATGGCATGTAAGTGGCTGGGCGCTGACACGAGTTTTGCGTTCAAGATCTTTTAGCGGGTCGATGCGTTGTCTCGTGACAGGCAACATGTCAGCTCGCAGATAACTTGTCAGTGCCGTGTCAGCGGCGCAGACAGCATGTCAGGGGTCCGTCATCTGCGCTGGTCAGGTGGCCTGTGATGGTCAGACCGCCGGTCTGCTCAGGCCGGATACTGACGAGATGATTGGCACAGGAGCACCCGCTTCTGCGCAAGGAGCATGTCAGGTGAGCGTGACCAGCTGACATCAGAGCGCGAACGGGCCATGCGTTTGTCGGTGCACGGTGCTGAGCTGCACCGACCGGGTTCGACAGGCACGAGGAGGTGGGGTGGGTGGGTGGGGGAGTCCCCGGCGGCTGCGCTGACCGATCTGGCTGTTGCCGCCCGCGCCGACCTCGTTGCGTTGCCACCGCCGGACAGCCAGACCGCCGATGGCCACAGTCTGCCCTCCGAGGCGCTGGAGCGGGTGTGGGCGGCGGTGGAGGCGTCGGACGTCGGTGAACACGAAGGCGGCGTACCGGTCGGACTGTGCCCGGTTCACCGGGTGGGCGAGCGGGGCGGGGTATGCGGTGTTGCCGGCGGATCCGATGGTGGTCGCGGCGTACCTGACCGCGGCGGCCGCGGACCAGACCGTGGCGGGGGAGTGGCGGTACAGCCCGGCGACGTTGACCCGGTGGGCATCGAGCATCAACCAGTTCCACACGGCCGCGGGCCTGGCCGCGCCGGGCCGCTCCGAGGTGGTCCGCCGGGCACTGTCCGGGATCCGCCGGGTCCGAGCGACGCCACCGAACCGGCGGGCCCCGCTGCTGCTGGAAGACATCCGCAGGCTGCTCGCGGCGATGGCGCCGTTCTCGACCTGGCCGGGTGGGGTGATCGCCCGGCGGGACGCGGCGCTGCTGCTGGCCGGGTTCGCCACCGCCGCCCGCCGCTCGGAGTTGGTCGGGTTGGCGGTGGGGGATGTGGCTGTGCATCGGGTGGACGGTTTGCATCTGCGGCTGCGGACGTCCAAGACCGATCAGGAGGCCCGCGGCACGGTGAAGGCCGTGCCGTACGGGCGGGACCCCGGGACGTGCCCGCCCTGTCGGTCGCCACGCTATATGGCACACTTTCGCCAGATTAAATGGCCGCTTAGTCACTACGTCGATACCGCACCTCACTCGCTTGACCTGCTACGAGTCAATCAAGTGCCCCGGTTGAGGCGTAGGTGTGCCGGACGCCCTGCCATTTAGCGTGGCGAAAACGTGCCAACTAATTTGGCGATTCACAATCCTGGTGGCCGCCGCGCCCGCTACCGCCGCGCCCGCTCCGCCGATCGAATCCAGCGACACCTGCGGCGACGGGTGCTCCTGCTGCGCAGATCACCCTGCAGCCGCGACGGTGGCTGCCGCTGACCCGGTCGAAGACTGCGGCGGCGAATGTACCTGCAGCGCAAAGCAGGTTGCGGCCACCGGTGCAGTCGTGGCCGTCCCTTCGGCGCTCTCTGTCGCGGTGGAGCCGGACGGGGTTCCTGCTGCGCCGATGAGGAAACGTCGAACCAACAGCCCCGGCTAGAGCCGGCAGAACCTGCCATCTAACGCCGCCCTTCCCAGCATCGGAGACCCACAGCGCATCCTGTACGTGGGCGGTCATCCGGCGTCCTGGGACAGGAGTTGCTCGGCCCGGGCCCGGACCCGGGCCAGCACAGCTGGGTCGAGGGCATGCCGCTGGGCAAACAGCAGCAAGGCCCGCCGCAGACGCCGATAGTCTTCCGCCGTGGCTGCGCACTTTTCGCAGGTTTTCAGATGGGATTCCAACCGGTGGACCTGTTCGGGCGGGAGGGGGGCCGCTGGGTCGGCGTCGAGGTACCGCTGGATCCGACGTGCTGACCAGTGACAGGTCAGCATCGTCCTGGTGGCCGAGATCATCGGTTCCTCCGGGATAGTGAGGTGCGGGGGAGATGTTTGCGGACCCGGTTGCGGGCCCGACTCAGACGGGACATCCCCCACGCCGACGGGGATGTCCAACAAGTCGGCGACAAAGCCGGTGAGCCAGGAGATATCTTCCACACCCGCTCACGCCTCCCCCCTGCGGGCCGAGTTGACGGTGCCTGCCGCGACATGAACGTGCCCGGATCGCAACACCGCCTCGGACACCTCGGTGGCATCGCGGCGCACCCGGGTCCACGGAGCCCGCCGCGGGTCTGATCCACCGGTGAAGCACACCAACCGCGCCAACGCGGAAAACACCCGACCCCACCCCGACGGCAGGGCCAGATCCACCACCACGACGCGGGCGCCGGGCCGCAGTTGCCTCACCGCCGCGTCCCACGCCGATTCCCAATCGTTGATCACCGACAGCGAATAGGTGAACACCGCCGCGTCGAACAACTCGCTGCCCACCACCTGATTCAACGCCCCGGCGTCCCCTCGCAGGATCTGCACGTTGCTCCAGCGGGCCCGGGCGATCCGCCGCGCCGCGACCGCCAGCATCGAGGTCGAGGTGTCCACTCCGACCACGACGCCGCCATCGCCGGCGGCGGCCCGCAACAAGGGAAAATTCAGGCCCGTGCCACAGCCGATATCAAGGACCCGCATACCAGGCCGCACCTCCAGCAAACCGATCCCGCACACCCGGCCGGCCCGGTAGATCGGTCGCTCCATCGACAGCACGTCATACCAACGGGCTGCCGGGCCATACCGGGGCAGTCTCAGATGTATCACCCTCTCAGCACGCTGCACCACCGTCGCCAACGCGAGGTAGGCGCGTCTGCAGCTTGCACACTTGATCTGGTGCGTGGATGGGTGGCGCGCGGTTCAGAGTCGGCAGGACGGAGGTGCAGGCCGCCGCGCGGGTGGGGGCGTTGGATGATGGAGGGCTCGATCCGGCCGGCCATGCGGTCCCTCCTGAGGCCACCACCCGTATCGCGCTCGCGACTTCTTCAAGGTCACCGCCCTTGTTCAGATAGCCGGATGCGCCGGCATCTGCGGCGTCGCTGATGGCGTGTTTCGTCGGTGATCCGGTCAGGACGATGACTCGGACGGTGGGCTGCGCGGTCAGTAGTTCCCGGGTGGCCTGCATGCCGCAGGTGCTAGGCATATGAAGGTCCATCAGCACCACGTCGGGCCCGCAGGCGCCGAGCCGCCGCTGAGGCTTCGGTGCCATCGGCGCATTGGCCAAGGACCTCGATACCAGCCTGGCGACCGCAACGCTATTACCAGCACTTTGCGGAACAACGCCTCGTCGTCAACGATCAGAACGCCAATCACGATCCGACCCTTCTCGGCTATGTGGAGGTGACACGGCGCGATTCCCTGGACGACAATTGGAGGTGCCAGCGCTGCGCGGCCGCCGATTCCTTTGACCTGGGGCGCAGCCTGAGCTGTGACCTCATGCGGATCGAGAGAATCTAGGCTCCATAGCCACAGCCGTGCGCTCTCGTCAGAGGGCGGCTACGCCTGGCGCGGTGGTGTGGGCTTGATGATGGACACGCCTCCGCGGTCCAACGTGTCTTGTGCTCGTAGGACGCGAAGTTCCTCCCGCAGTGCGGCGACCTGCCGGTCCAGTTCCACGTCGCGGGCGTTGTCGTTGCTGGAGTTGCGGTTTCCGCGGCGCATCGGGCGGATGCAGAAGAAGTACACGGCGGCGATGGTGGCTGCTGCGATGATCCCGGCGGTCAGGGTGGTCATCTCACTGCGCCCACTCTGCGCGTTGTCCGGCGCGGTCGCTCTTGAGCTGCTCGACTTCCTCCCGCAGCTGCTGAACCTGCTGCTGACGCGGATCTGTGCTCTGGCCTGTGTCCTTCTTCGAGCCGCGCATCATCATCCACATCATGCCGCCCATGGCGACCGGGCAGGCCAACGCGCTCAAGGCCAAAAATACTGCTTGCATTCGGGTCTCCTCATTGCGGGCGGGCACCAGGCCCACGGATCTATTGTCTACGTACGCAGATAGTAGATCAGATTTCTGTGCGGCGCATCTCCTCTGTCGGTGCCGCTTAGAACGCAGGCAGGTTTGACACGTGATTGCGGCCGCAGGTCGGCGGCGTTTGGTCGATGTGGATGATCGGGCGAACCTTGCTGCGCTGATTGGCGCTCGAGGATCCCGAGAGTTAGACGATCGTCAGGTTGCACAGGGCCAGTCCGGCGACGGCCAGCCCGCCCGCCACCAACAGCCCTCCGACGGTCACCACCGAGGCGAGAGTGAGCAGCATCCGGCCGCGCCAGCGGGCCGCGGGTGTGGGCGGAGCGGCGAGGCGATGCGCGCGGGCCAACACGCTGCCCCCGGTCGCGCCCATTGCGCCGTGGGGCATCGGGGAGGAGGTGGTGAGCGCGATCAGCGCTTCGAGCAGGGTCGTGGTGCCGTGCAGTCGTGACGCGTGGTGATCGGCGGACATTTCCACCAACCTGGCGATCTCCTGAGCCCCGGCGGAGAACAGTTTCACTTGGGGCGCGACCGCGGTCACACCTTGGGTGAAGGCCAGGATCTGGTGGTGGTGGCCGGCCAGGTGGGCCCGTTCATGTTCGATCACCGCAGCCAGGTGTCGTTCATCGAGCGCGTCCAGGGCCGCGCTGGTGATCACGATGGTGTGCGGTCGGCCGGCGACGCAGTAGGCCGCGCGCTGCGGCGCATCCAGGACGACGGCTTCACATCCATCGATCCGCCGCCCGACGAGGCGGGCCGCCTCCGCGTGGCGGTGCGTCCGGGTGCGCGTTGTGGTCAGTGCACGCCCCAGGCGCAACAGGACGGCGGTCAACGCGAGCGTGCCCGCCGCGGACAGGATCAGCAGCCCCGTTTGCAGTAGGAACCCGGAGCCGCCGGTGGCGACCTGCCGTAGGGCGGAGAAGCAGGCTCCGATCAGTTCCCCGGGGCGGTTCCGTTCCCGCACGAGGTCGCCGATCAGGAAGGCGGCGGCAGCGGCCCAGGCGGCCAGCACCGTGCCGGTGGCGGCCAGCCAGGTCAGCACACCCAGCCGCGGTGCGACGCTGGATCGGGTCAATCGCATCAGCACAGGAGGCCCCAGCACCGCCACGGCGAAGCTGTAGAGCAGCAGACAGACCGCGATGCTCATCGGGCGGCGGGAGGTGCGGTCAGCCTCGCCAGAGCCTCACCCAGGGAGGCGGACTCCTGCGGGGTCATTTGTTCCAGCAGGTGGGTGAGCACCGCACCGGAGTTGCCGCCGGCGTCCAACGCCTCCTTCATCAACCGGGCGCTGTATTCCGGACGCGTCAGCACCGGCCAGTAGGTGTACGCCTTGCCCTGCCGCTCACGGGCCAGCCAGCCCTTGCGGTGCAGGTTGTCCATGGTGGACATCACGGTGGTGTAGGCGATATCCCGTTCCCGCTCGAGGTCCTCCAGCAGGTCCCGCACCGTGGTCTTGCCGACCCGACCCCACAGCCGGT
>JAABUM010002434.1_pt1 | contig 24913 bp, 45 predicted proteins | sample 5559161 | NCBI WGS metagenome assembly JAABUM01 (sample SAMN10711868, study PRJNA513369) | rock metagenome | isolation source: Antarctica rocks | place: Antarctica: Victoria Land, Siegfried Peak nord
TTCTAAGCCATTTCTGACCATCACCATGCTCGATCGTAGAACACCTCTTAGGAGTTTGTGACAACACTAGCATGGCATGTGTCAAAGGCCGTCCTTCCACTTCAACACTTTCGACATACGAACTTCAGAGCACAAAGTGCATTACAGAAGGCGCTTACATTGCCGAGGATGTGGATGTGCTCCACGGGCTCCCGGAACAGCAGCTGGTGCAGCAGGGCATCGTCGAGGCCGCCTGGATGTCATATAGAGCAGGTCAAGGCGCAGGCTTGCCACAAAGCTTGCGCTCCATGCGGCGCCGGCTGCATTCGGGGTGGGCAGTCAAGACGTTGGTGCATCTCCACCAGCAGGTCTCACCTGATAGGTCTGCAGATGCCTGACGGCATTGGACGGTGCTCAGTAGGAGACATGCCGACAGTGCCGCGAGCGCTGTGAGACCAGGCCGCGGCCTGCTATGCCACCGGCATTGGCGCTGTGAGTGGCTGGCTGCATGGCCATCCGCAGCGCACCGCAGCATGCGTGTCTGCGGTTGCAGGCACTCCTGCGTGAGAGCATCAAGGACATTGAGCCAGAAATGCAATGACTGTGGACAGCCGTGACCAACCCAAACCTGGGCTTGCCATTTGTGCAGTGCACAAGCGTCGTGCCATCTGAACAAGGCATGATGGTCCGGGAACATGTATGCTGTGATGTTTTCTCTGAGAAGGGGGCCGCCAAATCGCGCACACTCTTGGCAGCCTATGAAAGCGAAGCTGAATTGACGCAAGCGTCAGCGTGCCAAACGCCTCAACACGCACAGTCTTGTGTCCCTAGAGGTCGGCTGATGATAATTGTTGACCACAAAGCCGAAGTCCTGGATCACGGTAGTGCCAACCCTTCGCTTGCTTCGATGACGCCTGCTGGTGGCAAACTGAGACACCCACAAAGCGTGCAGATGTGCCGAGCGCCTTATTGTCGCGTCGGAATTGAAAATTCAGGTCGGAATCGTGAATTGCTGTTCTGTCATGTGCAGACCAGACGAGTTCAACTTTGCGGAAGGCCACCCACGTGCCTTTACTAACACCGACGACAGCACAGCATGATGTGGCGATAGTTGTTTGTTCAAGCACAAGGCACAACACCAGGCAAACAGCCAGTCTAACATGCAACCTCAATCAGTGCGAGCTGCATGCCCTTGCTAAATCTGCAGCCGGCACCCACATCCATGTACACGCCGCCTTCTGCGCGCCGCACCGACCTGCAAGCGCATCAAAGCACATGTCTGATGGAACGTCTCATTCATGCCGAGACATCAACGCAGCCATCAATCTCACAGCATTTTTACGGCAGCCAGAGTTCAAGCACCTAGGATTGCTTACACACCCGTTGCTGATGCGTGAAGAGAGGGAGGTTGGCAGCATGTACAGGCGCCATGCTAGCGTCCGCTCAGCTCTCAGAGACCCGACATTCAATCGTGTTGGCTTCTGGACCAGCGCGAGGCCAGCACGGCGGCCGCCGCTGCCACTGCCGCGCCCAGCAGCAGCGGTACATCTGCGCCTGCCTCCTGCTGCGCGGCCCACCCTGCAGCGAAGCCCGGCGCTCGCTGCTGATGAAAGGGCGGTGCCGCTTGATGCTGCTGCGGCTGCGATGCTGGAGCTGAACCATCAGCTGGGCTGCCAGCGCCTGGCGAATTCGCATGGAAACTGCCATCGCTGCAACCCGCCGCCTCGGCTGTCGCCGCTGCCGCACCAGCGGCGGAGGCCGCCCGGCCTGCATCGCATACCGATGCGCTGTGCTGCCTCAAACCGTTCGCGCCGCCGCCGCCGCCGGTCACCGATCCAGCGCGTGCCGTGGCGGCGGGCGCCGCTGCAGGTCCGAGGTTTAGGGCCGCTGCGGCGTCGGAGGGCGCTACGCGGGGCACGCTGCCGAAGAAGTCCATGACGCGCACTGTGTCGGGGTGCCGTGGGAAGAGCGCGGCGCTGCACACCAGCGTCGAGTCCAGTTCCTTGCTCCTGTGGGTGGACAAATAGACAAATAGACAAGTTGGAGGTTGCACTTTGATGATTTAGGTTGATTTAGGTTGATTTAGGTATGATTCGTGGCGATCATACAAAGGCGCAACTGATGCACCTTCCATCACTGGAGGCAGCTGGCAGATCTGAAGGAGCCGTGGTGCTGTCTACCGCAACCGCAGCAGTGCATCAGCTCCTGTCAGGGACGTTGCCATGCCAGGCACATGCTGAATCTGCCGATCCAGCTGCGGGGCCGCACCCGACATGGTCCAGGAACTGCTGCAGGGTGGCGTTGGAGGCCATGTCAATGCCGTTGAACCACTGCAGCCCGTGGTACGTCACCCGGTCTGTCACCGTGAGCCCCACGTCCATGTCCGTGTGATGCGAGTAGCTCTTCTCACCTGCAGGGTCCAGATGTTATGGTTCATGTCATGGGAAGAAGATCTGGGACGCTGATGTGAGCATGATATTCTGCTGGTAGACAGGGGGCACGAAAGTTGCCTTGCTGCACAGGATCAATGCAATATGATGGGACGCGCCATGCCGCCGTCTGGCATCTGCAGCCATGTCTCACCTCACACATTCGTTAGTGGGTGATGACCAGGCAAGAGATTGTGCAAATCAATAATGAACAACGAACCGAGCTTGCTGGTGGCGATGGTCAGCACATCGGGCGAGTACACCTTGGAGGTGAGCGTCTCCGCCTCGCACGTCTCCACAAACAGCAGCAGCTGCCGGTAGCGCGCCTTCTGGTGCATCTGCGCAATTGCGTCCGCGATGTCCTGCGGGAGATGGAGAACGGTCATTTTGCATGTGCAGCCCTTCGAACAGCTGTACAGTGGCTGCGACTTCTCCTGGTCCAATTTCTCTGACTTTTGTAGAATTCCAGGTGGTTTCGAGAGCTGGCAATGGCGCATGTTGCAGTTGAATGTCTCATCTGGCTTAGGAAGGCAGTGCTGACGAGATGTGAGCAGGAGACCGCACCTGGCCCATAATCTCCTCCTGGTCCTGAAACTTCATGAAGTCGTCACCGCCGTGGCCCGCCAGGTACACCAGCACATTGGAGGTCGCGTCTGACAGCAGCCGCTTGCTGCGCGGCACGCCCGGCGCATGGCGGCCTGTGCACGGGGAAGCAGCTCAGGAGCAGAAACGCGGGCAGCGGCATCTGGCGTGAAAACCGCTCAGGTGGAGGCAGCTCTGATTGCAGCCTCCAGCGCTGGCAACGTCTGCGCTGTCCGCTACTGACCGTCCCACCTGGGGCGCTCTGCTCGTCCAGACATCAGGTCGCAGAGGTGCCGGCAAAGCCCTGTGTTCCAAGCAGCGCTCTTGGTTCCAGATGGCCAGCGCTGTCGTGTCTGGGGAAATATTGGCGCCCACCGGTCAGAACCCGCAGAAAATTTTCCACTGTGACCTCGTAGCCGCGGTAGTCCACCTCCACTTTCTCGCCGTACAGGTTGTCCACATGGTCCTTGTTGTTAAACACCTGCAGGCAGGTGGAATACATCTGGCTCCGCTGCTTTAAAGCCGCTGCAGGCACGTTTCGCTGGCAGACTGCACATGAAGCGCTGCGACATGAAATTGCATGGATCACTGCTCCGAGGACTGCTCCAAGATGCGCACGACACCTGGCCGGGGTAGGGATTTCGGGCGTTGCAGGCCATGTCGTCCGGCAGCATCAGGATGATGTTGCTGTCCGGGATGCCTAGCCTGCGGCGCAGGCGCATTGTTCAATTTCAAAGAGCGTGCCTCATGTTGTACATGGTGGTGCACATGCTGCAATCGGAATGTGACGGCAACAGGTCCTGCATTGTCACTGATTTCATTCCGATGTGTGAAGCGTGGAGCGGCATGCCCACCGGCGGCAGATGTGGTAGAACGTCAGCGCGTCCGAGATGTGGCGGTAGTTGAACCAGTAACGCGAGGTGGATAGCAGCACGGCCCAGTTGCTGGTGTGGGCGCCGCGCTGGGCCATGCCGGCCTGCGGCGCGGCCGCCTGCGCCACGGCGGCGGCAGCGCACAGCAGGCACAGCAGCGCCGCCGGGCCCCGCATGTCTGGGTGGGTGTGCGAATGTTTGCGCTGGCACGACTAAAACGTCTACATGCCCCGATGTTTAAAGCGCAGGCTGTTGAAATGGCACACAAGTCTGACAACCTGCCTGGGCCTCTGAACAGGCGTCTGAGCAGACGCCCAGGATCGCGACTTTTGTGCTGCAGGTGCACCGCTCACCACAGACGCCGTGCGATCTACCGCAAAGTGCACAATCCTGCTTGCAAACTTATTGTGGAGACTTGTGCGTGACTGACGAGTCAGACAGTCCCTGGTGCATCTGCGAAGTGCAACGACATGCGTTGCCGGTCGCCAGACTCGCCTCCGGGCGGCAGCACAAGCATGCGTGGCAGCAGGCGAAAACCTCATCAGGCCGATGGCCTGGGCCTCGCTCGCATACTCACCCTGCTCGCGGCGCTGGCTGCGGGAGGCATCACATATGCCTCGGTGCAAACGCTCGGCCAGCTGGTGCTGCAGCAGCACAAGGGCGTGGCAGCAGCAGGTGCAGGTGCTGCAGTGGCCTCTGGTGCTGGCTGGAAGGAAACATGGCGGTTAGCATCGGAGCTGGGCGCAGGTGAGGCTGCCCAAACGTCGATCGCTCTGGACAACTTCGTCAACATATGCTTTGCAGGCCGCTCTGACACCCCTGCCAGTCACATGTGACGTTAAAAGTATCAGATGCAAACAGATCCGAGCCCCGTGCTGTACTCGAGATCGCTTTGTTGACGCAGCGCGATCGCAGCCATGGCGTGGCCGGCTCTGTCTCAATGCTGAAGTCATACATGCTGAGCACACCTCTCCGATGCAACGAAGCCTATGCCTACTACCGTTGAGACATGACCCACCCTTGAATGCAAATTCAACCTAAGTCAGTACTACGCCACTGTACCGCTCAAGCCGGCCATCTGGATGCGTATGCTGTTGCGTCCGCAGAAAGCCTGGGGCTGCGGCATAACCCGCACGGCCTGTACTCGCGGGCGGCGCTGGAAACTAGCGGCAGCCGCCACCTGCCGGAGGTGCAGAGCGCCATTGGCGCGGCCGCCACCAAGGCGGCCCAGGTCGGGGCGCGGGCAGACAACAGCGGCGCCGGGGATAGTGGCGCCGGCAGCGCTGGCAACTCAGGTGGCGGCGGAGGCAGTGGTGGAGGCAGCGGTGCCGTCAAAAGCGCGGCACAGGGCGGTAGCAGCTCGGGTAACGGCGCAGCCGCCGGCAGCGGCTCTGGGGGCAGCGGCAGCGCAGGTGGCGCGGCAGGCAGCGGCGGCAGTGGCGAGTTCAGCACCCTGCCGGAGGCCTGCAACGTGCAGCTACACACAGAGTGAGTGTCGACTGTATGTACAGAACAGCAGTGCCATCCTCCAGGTCACAAGTCATAATTGATACCACTTGCACTTGCGACTCGTGAGTTGACTGACTAGGTGGCGGCGCCAAGATATCTTTCTGTTTCTCTGCAGCTTCACGTTCGGGGAGCCGATCCAGTGGGGTACAGACAACTACGTGGACAATGCCGGCGAGTGCTGCAAGCAGTGCCGCGACTTCGTGCCCAAAACCGACAACGACCTGAGCTGCAATGGTGGGGCTTGCCGCCTGGCTGGGGCAAACATGCTGCTGCATGCATCTCTGCCGATGTTGCTGCACTGGAGGCAACAATGCGACGAGGCTGTGCGTGGCCGAGTCACTCGCTGCAGTTGAAAGCTGAAAGTTTGACGCCGTCTGCGCCTAGAAGGGCGTCAGGCGTGCATCGCGGCACGTTGCCGCTTTGGCAAGCGGGAGTCACCGCAATGCCAGCCGACGACGCTGAACCCGGACATTCTGGCCGCAGTGTGGGTGTGGTGCGGCGACAAGGCGGGCTGCAAGGACCACCACCGGGAGTGCTGGCTCAAGCACCTGGTGAGCACTTTGCCGTCTTGTCAATGCTGCAGCCCCGTGGCCGTGGTAGGTGGCCCGCGCACATATGCACGAATGTCCAGGGGCGTCAGTGCAGCCTGATTACAGCTCGGCCGGCTCAGGCGATTGGTGTTGTGAAGTTCACTTCATTTCATCATGTTCACTAGGCGCACCCAGACGCAGTGGTGCCCAACGAGGGGCCTCGGGTGCCCTGGACAGCGGGCTTCGTGGGTTCCAAGGAAGATGGGCCTGTCACTATCGTGGTGAGCGCCCCCGCTCATTGCTGCTCACCCAGGCCAATTGACATCAGGGAGGCAATTGTCATCAGGGAGGCAATTGACATCAGGGAGCAAGTCAATTTGAGCGGCAAGGTTCTTCAGCCTCGAGGATGACGCCCCCCGTTGCTGTTCTGTGAGCGCGCCGGCCCACGTTGTCTTCAGTAGATGTCTTCAGTAGAAGTCTTCAGTAGATGTCTGCTGTGTCTCATGGCCAGCTGAGTTGCAACCACCACGCCTGTAATGCTAAGCCACAGCGTTTCTTCCTTCAGGAATTCTGCGCCATTTTCCAATGCTTTCACCTTGTATGTCGGCGCAGGATCCCAATGAAGACAGGTCCTTCCACACGGTCATTACGGCGGAGGGATCGGCGACGCACTGGCAGTCGCGCATCAGCTACTACCACTTCCTCAAGGTCAAGAAGGCCTGCGTCGCGCGCGGCAACTGCCAGATGGTGCGCGTCTGTAACTTCAATGCCCGCCTCTGTCGGCAGCAACTCCCCAAGACTTCAATGTCAGATCTGCTGCGTTCAGAAGTCCGGTTTCACAGTGTACCTGCACATGCCATTCACGCCTGTGCCCCACACCTTTCTCACTGCTGCTCTGCAAAGACGCACTAATCTTGTCCTTTTGACCACTTGCCACAGGGCGGATTCACGGATGCTGCACAGCAGCAAGTCGGACGACCTGACGGACGAGAATCTCAACTCCTAGCCTACAAATCCTATTTCCACATCTCGCTTCGACAATTTTCTTTCCAGTTTGCCTGCAGGGCGGCTTCATGCGAGTGCTGCACTCCGGCAAGCCGGACGACCTGATGGCGAGTCCCCCAACTCTGTGATGGACATACCTTTCGTGCTTTCGGGGAATCACAAAACGCGAAACCGGTCAAACATCTTTCTGTAGGGCGGCTTCACGCGGGTGCTGCACAGCGGCAAGCCGGATGACCTGATGGACGAGATTCCTACATTTGTCGCGGACCCGCTGCCGCCGGAGAAGCATGGCAACGGCAATTACGTTGTAATCAACCGCCCCTACGCCTTCGTGCAGTGGACCAGCCAGTGAGATTTTCGAAGATAACAATGGTTGTCCAGTCCAGTCCAAACTAACAGTTTGTTGTGTGGCTGCCGCCGGAGAAGCACTGCAGTGTACCAGTGGACAAGCTCCAATCAAAAGTTGCATAGTTGTGACTGCTTGTGATCTGTCAGCATGAAGCTGTGTGCTTCAATTAATGGTCATGTTGAAGGCAGGATAGGTCGCAGGCGATGGCCTTTCAGCAGCGGCAGCGAGGCACGCAGCGTGTGCCCTCCTCCCACGGGAGTGAGCAGCCCTGTAGTGACCGCCGCTCATGTCCGGCTCGCGCAGGGCGAAGATCAAGGAGAAGTATGTGCTGATGTCGGAGCCTGACCACATCTGGCTGCGCCCCATGGCCAACCTCATGAAAGGCAGCCGGCCGGCGGCGTTCCCCTTCTTCTATATAGGTACGCCGCTGCCGCCGCGCCACACACATCTGCATGCTGCATTCGGGCTGCACCGCAGCTCAACCAGCTGCCATCGCTACCCATTGCCCTGTACACACATGTGGCCCGGACTGCTCTCTTGCTGCAGAGCCGTCTAAGAAGGAGCAGCTGCACATTACGGAGAAGTTCACGGGGAAGCTCACGCTCAAGCAGGCCGAGAGCATCGCCCCCATTGGTGAGCCGTCCTCCTGCTGTGCACTGTGCTGCTGCTGCCGCATAAGTGTTGCTGTTGCTGCTGATACTGGTGCTGCGCTTGCGTCGATTTAGAGGCTGCACGCTTCATTATTGCGAAAAGCCATCTTGACATGTGAATTGATGCATGTTGTGATGCTGTCCCGCAGGCAATGCGCCGACGATGATGGCGTTTGACGACCTGGCCAAGGTGTCGCCGCTGTGGGTCAACCTCAGCCTCGCCATCTTCCTGGACCCGGACGCCAACAAGGAGTGGGGCTGGGTGCAGGTGGGCCTCATGAATACATTGTTCTCTTGTGATCGGTCAGCAAAACTTTTGATACGCACACCCGCAAGGAGCAGCACAGGTGGGCCACTCCCCTGGCTACGTACTGCTTTGCCAGACCCACGTTATCTACGGCGTCAACAGCGTTGTACTGGAGAGCAATATCGACAAATCAGGCCTTCGTAAACTGCCAGGCACTGCCGATGAAATGCTGCTGTTTGCATGAGCATGACACCAGAGGAGGACGAATCCCTACCTCAAGCCGCCAGCCCTTGTGCCCGCAGGAGATGTATGCGTTCACGTTGGCGTGCTACAACGCGGGCATTCAGCACATCGACCTGCACAAGAAAATGATGGCACAGCCGCCCTGGGATACTGGTGCGCTGCGCACCGCTTCTGACGATTCTCACCGGTATCCTGTTAGGTTTCTTGTGGAGCTCCCGGCAGAGGCTGTGCTGTCGTTTGAGTGTGCTCTCAAGGCCAAGGCAGCTGCGACCGCCGCTGGGGGCGCACTGCAGAACGTGTGGCTTGCGCGGCCTCACATGCTGACGAGCTGCGCCAGCCGCCGGCTGTGAGTCGTCGATTCAAAACAACGAACGACTTATTTCGACGCTGTCAATGCGCTTTTCCGATGTGTGCCCGATGTTTCGGCGCAGAGCTGGAGCCGTACTACATCCTGCACTACACCTACGGCGACGACTACACGCTGGACGGCATGTTCACGCCCGGCAAGGTCGGCGCCTGGCACTTTGACAAGCGCACCTGGGCGGGGCGGCCGGTTGACCGCCACCTCAAGCCGCCCCCCGATGGTGCGCAATCCCCTGGCTACTGGTTTTCACAACCCTAGGCACTTCCTGTTCGAAAAACGGTGTCGAAGGCCCTTGCATGCGACCCACCCCTTGACGCACAGGCCCAGCGAAGCATGCGGCATCGACGCAGAATCGTGATTGTTCCGCGGCTGCGGTGATCCTCTGCTGGCGAGGGTGCTCGGGGGTCCGGCTGCAGCGGCTCTCATCTCTTGCCAATACGTCATGCTGCCAAGGCGTCCTGTTCACCGTTCGCATCCGCCGCCGCTATGCAGGAACAAAGAACGACCTGGTGCGGAAGCTCATAGACGCCATCAACGAGGCGACGGACACGATACCTGGGTGGGACAACTACATCAGGGACCGCGCCGCAAAATCTACTGAATTGTGGGACGGCAAGACTTTCGGAAAATCGACAATTGCCGCCAAGGAAATGGCGGAGGCGTAGTAGAAGAGAGCTTGTTCACTCAGGTAGCAGATAGCTTGTTCACTCAGGACGAGCCAGGATCGTAAGACTCAGTGAGCACATCATGTCATCATGTCAAGCAGGCTGCAGCAGAAGTGCATCACAGCATGGCCTGGTGATGCCAGCTGGAGCGAAATTCGTCATGAGCTTCCTCCCGGTGGTATTTTGCAACATAGCGACCCACGCGCGTGCAGACTTTGCAGCTCAACGTTCGCAAGGATCAGGAGTCAGGACACCGGCAATTGCAGGGCTAGACAGCCTCGTGTGACGCCTGCACTTGAGCAACGGCCCCCGTGCCCGGACTGGCGCGCGCCGGCCCTCGGAGGCGCCTAATCATCACGGTGCAGATGCTCTGCGCCCGGGAAGCCGCCTGACGCATCTTTGAGTGCTAGGTTGACTCGTCACCGGCCAACACTTGAACCTGTTGCTCGTGATCGCAAAGACAATCCCCTATAGCATGTTCGCTTGCGTCGCTGCCGGCGCCAGAACATGCTGAAATCGCTTGCTACAAGGATTTTCAGAAGCGTTGAACCGTCAAGAATTGTTCTTAAGTCAGCATGTGGGCTCAACAATCAGCTTGTCCAAACGCCGAGCGCATCACTTTATGTGGCCGCCACGTTTCGCAGGATGCCGCTGGTGACGATTCCCACGTCGTCCGGCGATCGCGTTCGCGTTCGCTGCGAGTTGCACACCCCCTGGACGCAGCTGATCGACGGCTTGTCAGTGCATGGCGGTGGCGGAGGCGGGCATGCACCGGCGTCAGCATACCAGCCGCCTGCAGCCGTGCACAAACCAGCACAGTCATTTCATGCCTCAGCCGCGCCCGCCACACAGCCGTCCGGCGAGCCTGCGGCAGCCGGCACGCAGCGGACTGACGCCAGCGCCGCCGCCGCTCGCCCCGAGCACGACAGTTTCGCGGCGGCGGAATCATCCAGCGCTGCCGCGGGGCACCACCGAGTGAACGACCCGCGGCGTCAGAAGCTGCTCATCGTCGCCAGCCTGGGCGTGGAGGGCGGCAACGGCTGGTTCACGCATGTGGCGGAGCACTTCGCATCGCTGCGGGACCCGCGCACCGGGCAGCCTGCTGCCGACGTCGTCACTTTTGACAACAGGTGGGATGTTTGGGGATCCTTCAAAGGACCTTGAAAAAATACTGCAGTCGTCACTTGTTGGCGGTCACGACGAGCACATTTGAATGCTGGACCATATCAGAATGCTACCTGCAAAGTCTGCACATCAGCAGGTGCAAGCGGATCGACGATCTCATGAGGTAATACCTAAAGCTGAAACGCCGCCTGCGGACCTGAACGTGCTGTGCGAGTCGCGCACGATGACACCAAGCGTTATACTGCTTGCATCCTAGGCGGCGTTTCAGCGCGGATGGGCGGCCGCCGCCGGGTGAGGGTCTCAGCGGCTACCGCACAGAGGCCATGGCGGCGGATGCGGTCGCGCTCATGGATGCCCTGGGGTGGCGCCAGGCGCACCTGGTCGGCATGTCCCTTGGTGGTGAGTCCTGCTCGGCATCCCATGACAGTCGATGGTAATCGAAACCAAATCTGATTCAACTGTCACTCTAGCGCGGTGGATCCAGCGGTCATATGGACACCCTGGGGCAGTGCCAGGCGCACCTGGTCTGCATTCGTTGGCAGGTGAGCACCTACGTCCTCACAGTCTGGTTTGATTTCAAGGTGTCATGACGGCGCGACGATGCTCATCGGGCGCCCTGGGATGGTGGCAATTGCGCTTGTGGCATACCGCTGGGCGGCAGGAGCTTCTATCGTTTCGCTTTCGTCGGCTTGTCTCTGAATCAGTCTGCTTGGATCCTCGCAGCCATGGTCGCGGCCAAGACGTCCGCAGCGGCGCCAGAGCGAGTCGCTTCGCTGACGCTGCTGGGCTACACACTCAACGGCTGGCAGATGGCGGCGTCCCTCGTCACCCGCCCCGCATGGCTGGCCAAGGTGCGCCTCGCATGGAGCATGGAACGCGGCGATCTGGACCCGCCTAGCCTGAGGCCTATCAGGTTGCTTCTGAGGTTCTGGACCAGGTAATGCAGACTTTCAAACGAACTCATTTGACAGAGTGAAATTCTGGTGGTTATCAATGCGTACCGTCCCTTGTGTTTAGGTGCTAGTGGGCTCGCACCGGAGCAAGATTAAGGCGACGCTGCCTTTCTACTTCACGCGGCAGTTTCTCGACGCCCCGGCGCCGCAGCGGCAGCAGGAAGCAGCACATGTATCTGGCGGAGCACAGCAGCAGGGCAGCGCAGCAGCCCGCGGCACAGCGTCAGTAGCGGCGACAGCCCGGGGCGGCACTGGCGATTCCACCAGTCGCGGCGGCAGCCACCACGGCAGCAACGGCAGCAGCAGCGGGGGCGCGAGCAGCTCAGTCGGTGACGATGTGCCTGTCACGCGCAGCTGTGCCAACCGAGGTGAGACGACATTGTTGTAGGCTTCGATCATGGTCGGGCTGTTGATGTCCTGCAAGGGTGATGATGATGATGATGATGATGATGATGATGATGATGATGATGATGATGATGATGATAGTAGTGTGGAATGACTGTAACCTGCACGTCCTGCAAGCCGTCTGCCGCGACTGTCGCAATCGGCGCACCACTGAGCATGTGTTTCGTGTCTCGCGCCCTCTCTGCAATGCTGAGCGCATCTCAAGATCGGTGTCTTGGGTTGTGCAGCACTGCTGGGCCACCGCCACGGGGCCGCGCAAGCCTCCGGGGCAGCGCCGGCTTTCACACGGCAGGACGCGATCCTCTCGCGGCAGGCGCCGCCACCATCTGCCGGTACCGGCGACGGCGGCAGACCCACTGGGAGCGGCGGCACCCCGAGGCGCGGCGGCAGCTTGAGGCCCCAGCTGTCGAGCCACCTGGCAGGCGCGACGCTCGGAGACGCATGTCCGGCGGGGGCGGCCGCCGACGGTGGCGGCGGCGGCGGCGCAGTGGACGAGGCGGAGCGGCTGCCAGACACGGGGCTGAAGGGCCACTCCCTGGCGTGCCTGCTGCACTGGTGAGAACCAGCCCGTGTCCGCGGAGTCTTCCGAACGGTGATCTTCAGAGGGGGCGGCTGAAAGGCGGCTGAAAGGCGGCTGAAAGGCGGCTGAAAGGCGGCTGAAAGGCGGCTGAAAGGGCGAAACGCCCTGCCGGGCTTGCTGCAGCGCTGCATATTTTTATGGTTCCTAACCCCACCGAGAACACATGCTTGCTGTGAGCCCATCCCAACATGCATGGCAGCAGCAGCATGTGCAGCACCTGCGTGATGCGACGCAGCAAAGGCGTGCATCGCCGTGAGCAAGGTGACCATGGTGGCTCCGGCGGTGAGGCCATCATCGTGGTCACCGCTGGCGGGATGCATGCTTGCACTTCACATGCTACCGGAGTCTGATGGGCGCAGCAGATGGGCATAGCAGCAGAAGATTCGGACCACAAGCTGTGACGTGCTGTGTTCCTGGCTGCAGGCTGAACAAGACGGAGCGGCGAGCCATCGCGAACGCGGCATTCCCCACGACGCTGCTGGTCGGCCGTCACGACCCCGTCGCCCCACCGAGCTGGGTACAAAAGGCGGCGGCCAGTCTGCGCGCCACGCTCACCATCACAGGCACGCCCTTGCCCGACGACTCGCATGCAGTGTCCATCAGACTTGCGCGCCGGCGCCGCAGAGCTGGGTGAGAAAGGCGGAGGGTGGAAGACGCGGCCAGCCTGCGCGCCATGGTCGCCATCACAGGCGAGCATTTTAGCTTACACGATGTAGAATGACCGCAAACTCCGGAGGCGCCGATGTGCTGGGTGCGAAGGCAGCGGCCAGCCTGCGCGCTGCACTGACCATAATAGGCATGCCAAGTCAGCTAAAGCATAGCAAAGTCGCAGTGTCACTTCTTCGTCCATCTTTTCACGGTGAGAATTCAGTCTGAACAGCGAACTCTGAGTGCACACCTACACAAGCACAGCAACTTCCGTATTTGTCTGGTAGTCATTACCAGGGGGGCCCTGCTCGCATGCGATCGGTCTCAATCTTGTGATTGCTGCATGGCTGCAGAGGCGTCGCACGCGGGGCACACTCTGGCAAGAGCTGCCCGGTGCTGCTCGCGGCACTGGAGCTGGCCATATTTACACAAGCGCACATCAGATTCTCTGATATATTTATAACACATCAGATTGCCACATTAGGTTGTCTGATGTCTACCAGGAGCTCCATGGTGTGCTGCCTGCAGAGGCGTCGCACGCGGGGCTGACCGTCGAGAGCTGCCTGGAGCTGCTGGCATCGCTGGAGCTGGCCATGTTTGGGCGAACGCTGGGCGACGCCGGTGCGTGGCGCCGCTGCCAGGACGCCGCGATCGAGGACGCCATCTCGAACGCGCACCTCATCAAGCGGTAGTGGCAGAATATCAGGGTTTGCGACGCCGTTGGTTGGGCGTGCGGTTGCGGACGCCGGCACGTGGTGCGCCTGCCGGGACGCCACGGTCGAGAATGCGGCAGCACTGCAAAGCATCCACGGCTTGGCTTTTGGTTGGCAGAGCATTGACGGCGGTACAAAGCGTGGCGCCTTGAGGCAAGCAGACGGCTGCGGCGTGGATGCGGCGACAAGCCTCCCCTTAGCTCTGAAGCACGAAGTGCAGCGAGGCTCAGCCATGCGACTGCAGCTGGGTTTGCGACACGGTCGCTATGTGGGTCACATGGTGTTGTTGTATAGTGCGACTCCGCGGCAGCAGGATCAATGGATGTGGGCGCTAGGGAGCTCTTCTCCGGCGGAAAATGCTGTCGGAAAATGCTGTAGCAAATGAACTTGCCTTCAGCAATTGGCTTGTGGGTGGATTAATAAATACTGATGTGATTGAGGATTAGGTATCTACAGGCAGAACACTATGCCTGGATCAGCTGTATCAGACAACGTTCAAAGGCACCAGGCGTCCTGGAATTATTTGCCTTGTATATATAAGCTTGCAATTGCAAGCAATTATAAAACCCACGTTGGTACGAATAAACATCCACAGTTGTCACTGACTCGTCGAGAGTTGTGCCGAGATTTGAAGCTGGTACAAACATGCTGCATTGCATTCATACTCCGCACTGGCAGACCAAACGGCTCTCGCTCAATACATCCGGCACCTGCATCAATACCGCTTCATCACGGAGGCAAGCTTGCAGCAGCGCACCCATGTGGCAGTCTCAACCGTCACTCCAGTCCAGCTATGCCTTCCCATGCCTTCCCACGCCCTCTGTGGCACTCTCCGTTTGCTCCTGCACATTGCCGCCACCCCATCCTGCCACCGCCGTCTCTGCTGGTTAAATCGCGCTCTCGCTCAAGCCCTGCTTGGTACATGTATCCGCTACGGCGTACGGATTCCCACGCGCCACCTCACGAATCCCTCTCTTCACATGAACTCCCAATCCTATGACGCGGTCTCTTCTCTCGCACGACCTCATGCCTTTCGCTGCTGGATCAGTACAGACGGGGCCGCTCCGGCGGACCGCCGTGCTCCGCGACGCGCCGCACCTTGCTGTTGTCTATGAGCGTGTTGCCCTCCTTGTACTTCTGGTCCTACGCACAAAAAAAAGTTTTCGTCGTTTCAGCTTTCTGGCTTATCGTACAGCATATAGAAGCAAGGCTGCGCCAGCAACAGTGCAGGGAGCTATGTTGCGCAGCAGCTACAAGGAGCCTGGCCATGGCAGCAGAGCGGGGGTACAGCAGAGGCAGCAGAATGTGCTCACCTTTCGCTGGGCGGCGAGGTAGCGCCAGCCTAGTTCGGCGGCGCAGCCACGGCATCTGACGTCCGTCAGCGTGTACACGCCGCTCGTCAGGTGCTCCTATCCGATGCAACAGTCTCATCCCTCAAATCATTACTTGAGAGACTCGAAACCACGGACTCTCTTGCGCAGTAGGTGAGGTGCTTGCTTTCAAGCTTGGGTGCCTCTTCCGTGAGTACAACTTCAGCACACCCTCTGCTGGATGTCTCCGCTGTGATTCCATTTCACGTACATCCTACTGACTGAGTGTGCATGATCAATATTGCGCGAACGCTTCACAACTCGCCCACCTGCCGCTCCCCGAGAGTCTGCTCCACGTTGACGGTGTTGCGGAACAGGCGCGCCGGCCGCCTCGCGCTCATGAAGCCTTCCCACACAACAGAGCCGGCCGACGCCACATCGCGACTGCACACATGGGAGTGCAACATATGGGCAATCTTTGCCCGGTGCGCATGGTCTGTTCACAAAACATGGCAGCAGGCCAGGTTGCCGTGAATGCACAGCCAGCACCTCACGTCCGAGTGATGACAATGGCAAATGCTATCTATTCACCTGCATGTGGCGCAGACATACTTCGTTGACTCCTCCTCTTTCACAAACTGCGGGAACGGCATGGACATGTGTTTAGAATTAACACAGCGCGCTGACTGAGGTGGCTTGCTAGAGGAGCCAGTCCCCCTTTCATGGCCAGAGTAACCCTGCAGATGTATGAGGAATCGGCACCAACTGCCCCGACACAGACATGAGTCCGTTGCTGTGGCCGCGTCCCGCGCAAGGTGCATGCATAATTTGGGCGCCAGTCCGATACAACGGGTTGTCCCTGGGTGCAGGACTTACCTGGACGAAAGGGCGGCCCATCACGTTGACGGCTCCGCCTGGGCTGCACGAATCTTGGGCTGATACTCGTCAGGGGTGTCGGGGTTGTCGGAAATAGAGCTCGAGCTCACCGAGAGATTGGGACAAACCACACGCGCCCTCTCCCACCGATCTCACTGAAACCTAAATCCTAGAATGACGGTCGCAGCGGTCTACAACCTGCCACACAACGTGCACGGGCGGCCAGTTGAGAGCATAAAGCCTGTGGCTGTCGTAGGATCTTGCTTAATCTTTACACTGATACGTTCCCGCGAGATCAAGGGATGTGCACAAATAACAACGGGACAAGCGGAGGAGGAGAGTTGCGCGGAAGCTGGCAACCCTCCTACCATAGTGCAAATAGTCCCCATAGTGCACAGCTTTGTGATAGCGATCCTTTGATAACAGGCTTGCCTGCACCTCGATTCTGCGTTACTGCACCAGTCCCCTAAATCAATCGACGCTGACGTGCACAAGATGCTGGCACTCAAGCAGGCTTTCGCAGGCAGTGCCCTAACCGGCACTCTCAGGCAGTGCCTGGCATCAGATGTGGCAGTCCTCAGCCGTTTCGCCTCTTCCGACGCGACGAAGGGCTTCGGCAGCCCCACGTGGGGAGCGGTAAGATTTTTGCTGCGACACAATGCACTCCAGCACTTGCAACAGCATGTGCAGCAGAAATGATCCATCGTGGATCCATCACAACATTTTTAATCATCTGTCCTCACCGTGCATGCGCAGCGATTAGCGCACACTTGGTTTTGTGATGTGTATGGTGCTTGAATCGCGCTGGTGACACGCATTGCTCATTGTGCGCTGCACAGGACAACGTGAGGGATGACACGGGGGCCGGCCGCGAGTACGAGGCGCAGGGCGGCGAAAGCGCCAAGACGTTCGCCAGTGAGGCCAAGGAGAAGATCGACGTGAGTCGCTGCTGTGCATGCGGCTGTGCGGCCAAAATCGAGCGGATGTGCATGAGGGCTCAGATCCATACCGACAGACGTGTGCACAACCATTTACTATCATGCGCCTGGAGCTCCATCTGCAAGGCGGCAGCTTGCACGAAGGTCCTGTGCCGCAATCAACTTCAAACCTGAATGCTTCTCTTCTCACTGGCACAGGAAAAGGCGTCGGAGGTGTCGGAGAAGGCCTCCGAGTTGGCCAGCAAGGCGTCCGCGAAGGTCAGCTCCGCCGCGCAGCAGGCGCAAGCCAAGGCGGACGAGGCTGTGGGCAACGCCAAGGTGGGCGGGCCCTTCTAATTCCGACAAAATCACGAATCTGCAACGCGCAACATGTCCGAAAAGGTCAGCTCCGCCGCGCAGCAGGCGCAGGCCGAGGCAGCTGAGGCCGCGGGCAAAGCTAAGGTGGGCTGAGTTTCCGACGTACAATCAGAATCTGCAACCGGAACATACTCAATGTTTTGGTTGGGACATTACAACTGAGGGCGAGGGGTGAGCAAACTCAACGTAGGCAACACCAAGGTGCGCAGACTTTCCGAGCAGTGAGGACCAGATGCTGCGTACTGGAGACACGCGCTGTGGCCGCGCGCGCGCATCGGCACTGTCAAAAGTGGACTGCGTCAATCGCAGCATCTCCAGCAAACTCTGGAGGGATCAGGCTCAGATTGTGTGTGTGCTTTTGCTGAAAGGCTGCGGCCGTGCACACGGCCGCAGCCTTTGAATAAAGATCGCAGCTCTGGGGCTTGAACGGAGATCTCAAGGCGCAGGCGCCACCCGGACCACACCTGCAGTAGCCGACTCGACTGCTTATTTCTCCATGTGCAACAGGGCGTGAAGGAAAACGCCAAAGGCAAGGCGGTGGCAGCTGCCGGCACCACGCAGGGTGAGGTCAAGGGCAAAGCCCAGGAGCTGAAGGGGAAGGCAAAAGGCAAGGCTGCGCAAGCCAGCGGCAAGAAGGAGGAGTTGAAGGGCGAAGCCGCGTCCACAGCAGAGGCGACGAAGTCCAAGGCCGCTTCAGCGGCGGAGGACGCAAAGCAGACGGCGCAGAGCACCTTCGAGACCATCAAGGTTGGAAGAATGAAACACGATTTTCTTTGCAATTTTCCTTTCGGGAACCTCCTCGTACAGTAAAACCATTCTATCTGAAATTAGTGAGACACTTGTTTTGGAAAAAGGGAAAGAAATGAACACCAATGCACTCGAAATCCACTTTGGGTGCATGTCGTATCTGAGATGCTGCATTGCCTTGGCATTGAGTGATGGAGCGAGCGCCCTTGCAAGTCTGTGACTGAGTTGCTCCTCGCTGTTCCCGCAGGAGAAGGCGGCGGATCTCACAGAAAAGGCAAAAGAGTTGACCGGCATGAAGAAGTGAGCGCGCATCGCCAGCTGGTCACGATCAGTGGAAGCTGACGGCTCTGGAGTGCGACGTGTTCATTCACAGAGGCTGGGATCTCGATGTCAGGGTGTATCAGCCGTGCGTACTACGTGCGTACTACGTGCGTACTACACTGCTAGTAGCAGTGTCCTGCCTCTATGACGCAGACCCAGTTCCAAGCTCTACCCAGTGCCAATCTCGCCTCCGTGGCGAGCAAGAAGCCACTTGCGTGCAGTTGAGGAACTTGCCCGCGGTGTATCGTTACATTGGTTGCTGTTCAGGTCATTCATCAGGGTTCTTGGGGGTCGGCGGAATGTGCTTATCGCAACAAGTGGATGCTAGGGGTTACTGTAAATGCGTTTTACACACTGCCGGATGGTGGCAGCTCGATATGCCTGCTCAGGTCTCTGCACACCGCAGGGCAACCTGAGCAGCCGAGCACTGTGGCCGCTGGGCAGTCAGCAAATGCATCCAGCCGCAGGCACCTCGTCCCGCTCCATGAGCTCACTGGGCATCTCAGCTGATGAGCGCCCTTTCCAGTGGCTCACCAGCAGCGGCAAGGGAGGAAGAAGCAGCGGACGATACGCCCAAGCCGCACCGCTCCACAGGCCTGACGGAAATCCGAGGCAGTTTCCACGACGTGGTCGGCCGCTACCGCCTCATGGTGCGCTTTAGTTTCTGTGAATTGCGACAGCACGCGTCATCACTGGACGCCATGTGCGCGTCCTCACAGCCACCTGGATCAGTGCTCAGGCCCCACTAACATTCAAGACGAAGGAACGGCTAAAACCTGTTTCATGCTGTCAAGCTCACGAACATTTGTGTTGATACACACCCGCGATCACGCTGATTCTTCCTGTGCGGCTCAGGACCTGCTCCATTCGCTGGGCACACACATCAGCGGCGTCACTTTTGCCGGCGGCTCTGTGATGGCGATGCAGGTGACAAGGCCGGCAAGCCCCACAGCTCACCTGGGGCCGTACACACTCAACTCACCCAGGAGCGGTTTCAAGGCTGCGCAATGACAGTCAATTAATTGGATTGTTCCTGCGGATCGTCCAATCGGTGATAGATTCGTCAACTCTGTGCTTTACTATGCGGCGGCAGGGCGTCGTGGACCTGGTCGACCTGATCCACGAGCATGGCGCGTGCGCCAGCTGTGCCGGCGGCCTGGAGCTTGCTGCTGCCAAGGTGCCCTGCCTTAATCTCTTGTGGACAACCATGTGATGCGCCCCTGGTTGTGACAGCTGAGGCGGCAGAATGTTACACATACAGAGGGAAAGCCACGCTGTCCAGCAGCTATTTGGCTGCTCTGCGCATCGACTACGCCTCAGCTGCTGCCTTTCACACGCCACAGTGGCGTGTACCAGCATGCTCACACCACAAAATTTGCGTGGTGCATGCTGCAGGGGTAGGAGGCGGTGCAGCGCTTCCAGGGCCTGGGTTTCGATTCCATCGAATTTGGCTGTGACTGCTTCAAGGATGACATCGCGCTTGGCATCGTGCACGACGCCAAGCAGGCAAGTCAAAGTGAAAGATTCAAACGTAGTTCTAACGCAGCAGCACCAAATTGCGGTCCTACATTACAACCTGCAGACAGCTTCAAGGACGATGTTGCCGTCCTGCAGACCTAATGGAGGACCCGTCTGGGATGCCGTTGCCATAGCGGGACTACAAGATGTGCTGGGCAAGGACCACCTGATGTTCGAGGCGCCGCACCCTGAGGTGTGCATACTCAGCCGCTGCGGCTACCGGTCCTCCTATAGCGATCCTGAGCAGCGATGCTGTGCAATAATTGATTGCGCCAATCTGTCTGTGGCATCTTTGAGGCCGCAGCACGGCTCACGATGCACTTCGGGAGCTTGGCCGTCATCGCATGTTTGCACTTTCACTGCACATACTAGAAAGCCGCTACCAGGTATCGGAGTGGCTGGTGCGGGCATATGGCCAGGACGTTAACCTTGCCATAGTACGTAGATGTATATCCGTAAGGTGTACATATGGCTGGATCGCAAGCTGTGTGAAGCCGCCAATCTGATCTGCCGCTGCAGGTATCCGGGTGGCCGTGCGGGCGTACGGCCCGGATGTCGACCTCGCTACATCGCAGGCAAACAGAGCTCAGAATTCACTCTGACGCTGCCGAGGCATGAATCCAACGCTGCTGCTATTGCAGGTGATTGAGTGGCTGGCGCGGGCGTACGGCCCGGACATCAACCTTGCCATAGCAGGTACACATCTAACACATATTTGTTAGGTGTATATAGGGCTGAATCGCAAGGCTGTGTGAAACTGCCAGTGTGCGCTGCCGCTGCAGGCGTTGTGTGGCTGGTGCGGGCGTACGGTCCGGACGTGAACCTGTGCGTGGACCACGGGCGCGCGCTGCAGCTGCAGCTGATGCGGCGCAGCTGATGCGGCGCAGCTTCTCGCGGCGCGCGCACGCCGAGTTTGACAAGGCGCAGCTGCTGGAATGCGGAATGCCCAGCCGACGGCGTGGTGAAGGGGATAGGCGAGCTGACGAGCGTTTCCGCATGAGCCGTCATTGCGGATCACATTTAGTCGCTGCAGCTGCAGGTACTGCTGTTACGGAGCTACTTGAGATGCCTGGCCGGCGGCGTAGTGGAGGGATAGCAGAGTGTAGTGCTGTGGGCTGTCAAAACAAGGCGCTGCTGGCTTCTGACAGCAGCGAGGTTCCTGCTGGCGTCGTGGGCAGCTGCCTGCCAGCATGGTATTAAGGTTCAGGTTCCAACCCCCGAACCAAGGTTCAGGTTCCAACCCCCGAACCAAGGTTCAGGTTCCAACCCCCGAACCAAGGTTCAGGTTCCAACCCCCGAACCAAGACCAGGGACGGTAAAACGACATGGTGGTACCTCATCAAGTGGCGAGACTACTCAGCGGAGAACAATACCCGGGAGCCTTGGGTCAACCTCAACGCGGCTGGCAAACAATACGTGGCGGAACCCAATCTGGACCAGCCCTCGCAGCGGAGAGGGAAATGGCGGTAAATACCACGGTCTGGAAAGGAAGACGAAATCTAGAGCGAAGCGTCGGGGCGACGCTTGAAACGGCGGGGGAAGAATGTAGCAATCGTGCTCTGCACTTGCGGACATGTGCTGGTTCAGAAAACTCACCCTGCATTGAAATGACAGTGGTGCTTTGAACGAGGCAGAGTGCCTCCGGCAATCTGTCAGTTCTTGGCAGTTCGAGACACGCCAAGCTGTTGGTGTTGCTCCAGTTAGGGAGTTCATCAGTAAGGTCGCCTGAAAGCTTACGAGACCGGCAGAATATCCCTTGCCTGCGATTCGTTTTCGGCACACAATCCTGAAGCAGCTTGTGTGCAAGACGATTGCATACAACACTTTGCAGACCATGGATAATTCTCACAAGATCAGCTCTTCGCTGAACAAAGATGGCGTCCTGGTCATGGATTTACCGGGTCCCACGGCGGTAGTGCTGCAGGTGCAACAGGCTTGGGATTGTCGTTCTCTACGCGTGATGATAAGTCAAACACTCCTCATCACGCACGTGTATAAAAGGAATTCATAAACTCACTGATTCACTTCGATGATGCAAGCTGAGCTCTCCGTGGTGCTTGCAGGGTGCTGCATTTGCCGCCAGGACTGCATACTGTCCTGGCAATGGCACCACACAGCTGCGTGTCGGCAATGGGCGGAGTGCAGACAACGTGCCTCCGGAGATGGTCGAGTGGCTGTCCGAGGTGGGCAAAGTCAGGCTTGAACCTCACACAGTGGTCAGCGCAGACACATCAAATCTGTCACTTCTACGCTAATTTTTGCATTGTGCCATGCTGGGCAGGATGTGCAAGCGATGCACACCATGCAACCATGCTTGGTCCTCGAGCCGCCATCCCGCGCACGCATGCTGAAGACATGTTGCGCATCAGTATTTTCTGGCAAACTTGTTTGCAGATTCACGTCATGCTGCGGCGCACTGCGCTGGCAGTCCTGCCAGCCGTGTTGCTTAGTGCTGGCCTCCAGACCGATGCGCTTGATGGCTCACTGGACAAGAAATACGAGCCGCTGGGTGCAGCCTCTGCATCCTCACTGCAAGTCATCGTGTTCCATGAAGGTGCTTGCCGTCGCCTCGTGATGCTGCTGTGCACATGCTTGTGCACAGCAATCAGCACTGATTGCTGCACCTTGACGGGCCAGTCGTCAAGCGTTGTTTATATCTCCACTCCCGTTTGAGCTGCTGGCCTTCCACGTAACGCAGACTGTGCAAACAGCATACCGGTGCCGCAAACGGCGGACACTTTGCTATCCATCATATGTGTCAACGGCGCAGTGGATGTGCAGGTAATGCGCCTACTCTTCCAAACGCTTTCGCTTCCTGACGCTCGCAGCGGCTGACACTGCATTCCCAATGCAACCTGCGTATCATCTGATTGCATGAGATACGGTCATAATAAGATAACTCTGATACGAAACGGTCCAGCAACGACATGGGCCCCGTGATGTGTGGCCAAATCCTGGCCGCTGTATACGTTTCGATTGCAATTTACGAGAGTCGCTACTACTCCAAGTACAGCCATGGAGACACAGAGCCTGACATGCCTGGACCTGATCTTGCAGGTGGAAGCCGCGGGCAGTGGAGGCGTCGACTGGCAAAAAACCAAGTTGCGGCCTTCGCAGCTCGCGGTGGTCCCAGGCCGCTCCCTCCAGACATTCACAGGCGGCGCCGTGAAGGCCCGCGCCTGCCGTGTGGTGCGCACGAGTCTAGACGACTCTGCAGACGCATGCTGCACAGGATGGGTGCTTCCACGATGCACCACATATTTACGCACATCTTTGCTGACTAGGGAAGTTGCCTGAATGGCTGCAGGTAGGAGCCCAAGCGGGTTCTCAGGTGTGCCTGGTGTATCAGGAGCGTGCGGGTGCACCAGAGGCGGCCAGCAGCAATGTTGGCGGCTGGTCACATCCGCCACTGGCGGCAGCCGGTAAAACACTCGCCTACCAGTGACTCATCACGTACTGTAGTTCTCGCAGCATTGAAGATTCCAATGCTGATCGTCCATCCACTGCACACCGTGTGCAGTCGTGTGACACGGCATTGGGCGTTTGCTCAGCAGCATGCATTGTAAGACTGTAGTGGAACGCATTCTGACCGCAGATCAATGCCAATGAAACTGAAGCACATCGGGCAACTTTCTGCGAATTAGGTCTTCATCCTCGCTCTATCTGAGATTATTTGTGTACGTGCAAGCGCTGCAGGCTCTGGCAACAGATCGGAGTCGCAGATGCTGATGAGGCAGGAAGAGATCCTCGGTCGGATCAAGCAGATGGAGGCTGCCCTAAAGGGCATGCAGAAGGACCAAAAGGGCATGCAGAAGGATCTGGCTCTGCTCAGGCTCCTGCGCTCAGGTGAGCATGATTGTCTCGTTCGTACGAGCTCTCAGTCTGAGTCATGGTTGACATGACGCAGGTTGCGTAGTGAGAACTCGCCTGCAATCAATTGGTCGGTCATGCAGCTGGTGTTGCATTTGTGGAATGACCAAGGCAGTATCTGGCCGCTGGGCCCCCTCTTGACGTTTACATTGTGGCGAACCTGACAAGAAACTAAGTTCACACACATTCAGCATGGGCCTGGTATGATGACGCTCATACTTTGGACATTCGAACGGCTCGACCATTTCTCTCATTTAAAAGCAACAAGCTCCATCCTTTATGTCCATGCTGGCATGCAGGGAGGACCGACACAGATGCTGCACCGACGGCCTGCTGTCCCCGCATCATCCTTGATTGTGCAGCCACTGCAGCGGCAGCGGCGGGCCTTAGCAGCAGAACACAGAGTGCAAGCGGTTCCTGGCCGAGCACCTCGAGGCAGACAACTGGCAGCCGCAGCCGCAACCGCAGCCGCAGCCGCAGATGCTGGCGGCAGTGCGATGCAGGAGCGTCCCAAAAGGCCACTGAAGTCGCGGCAAAAGGCGCCTGATGTCGCCTCGGCTGCCCCCACAACACTGGCTCAGCCTAACGATGTGCGCGCAGCGCCGTTGCCGGCACCTGCAAGAGCCTTCGCGGCTCGGCGCCGTGGCTAGGGCGGCAGCCGACGCCGGCACCGGTCACGCAGCGCCCGGCGGCAGCGCAGGATGGATGTCACGCCGGACGCCGCCTGCTCTGCGGAGGTCGGGCAGCCGGCAAGCAGCGGTGCGGCGGTGCTGCCTGCGCCGATGGCGGCTGCGAGGGGCGAAGCGCGCGCGCAGCTCACCCTGCAGGTGCTTCTGCAAATGGCAGCTAGACATTTTTATGACTCAAAAGACTGGGGGAATTCATGTCGCGACCGTAGCGGAGCAGCCCTGCCGCAGCAGGCCTGCAGGCGTTGCTGGTAGATTGCACATGTGGGGTTGACAGTCCTATGTCTGTGGTGCTAGGCTGTACGATGCTAAGTCTGATTCACGGTGGGCAGACAGGGCGTCTTCCGGCTCAGTCAACATCTTCACACCGCGGCGCAGGTGGAGGGGCTGTGCGCCATGGCGGAGGGGGTGCAGGCGCTGCTGGTTAACCAGCAGCGCCTCG
>JAABUM010002435.1_pt1 | contig 24910 bp, 27 predicted proteins | sample 5559161 | NCBI WGS metagenome assembly JAABUM01 (sample SAMN10711868, study PRJNA513369) | rock metagenome | isolation source: Antarctica rocks | place: Antarctica: Victoria Land, Siegfried Peak nord
AACAAGCTCAGCAACAGCGTGTTCGATACCTACGACACCATCGTGGACCGGTGCTGCGCCGCCTGGAACCGGCTCACCGAACCGCCAAACCGCATCCGCTCCGTCGCAGCCGCACCCTGAACCAAAAACCTTCTTGTGTTTCTCCGCGACCGCGCTCCGCGCGCGAGATACGTGACTTCGGTCTGTTCGGGCTCGCTTGTGCTGGTGGCTGCCGGCGTGATGCGCGGCTACAAGGCGCCGTCGCACTGGGCCGCTTGCGACGTGCTCGCGAGGATGGGCGTTGACGTCGTGCATGAGCGCGTCGTGGTCGACCGCAACCGCATCTCGGGCGGCGGCGTCACGGCTGGCATCGATTTTGGCCTCGTGCTGCTGGCGAAGCTGCGCGGCGAAGAGGTGGCGAAAATGACCCAGCTCATGTTCGAATACGATTCGAAGCCACCGTTCGATCGCGGCACGCCTACGGGCGGCCGGGCCGGCGCTGATGGATATGGCGCTGGGCGCGATGCACCAGTTCACCGAAGAAACGATGCGCGTCGCCAACGCAGCACGGGAGCGGTTCGCCCTGGCGTGATCCCCATGGATGGGGCGCCGGTGTCTGTCGAGGCGGAGCTGCGGCAGCTTCGCCGTTTAGAGATCGTCTTGCTCGTTGAGGGCACGATCCTTGCGGTCCTCGTGCTTGTCGCCGTGCCCCTGAGGCATCTTGCCGGAGTGGGCATGGTGTCCTCGATCATCGGGCCGGTGCACGGGCTGGCGTTCCTTGCCTATCTCTGGACCGTCATCGGAAGCGTCTCGGGAGGCGGCGGCGCTGGTCCGAGATCACCCGCCTGGCTGCCGTGTCATTGGTGCCGTTCGGCGGCTTTACCAGTGACGCCTTCCTCAAACGGAAAGCCGCCTCGCTGCTCGCATCCGAGTTCAATGGCCGGCAATAACGCCATTGGCAAGGAACACCGGGTAAAAACTCTCAAGCCAGGTGCGTTCGCCATAGGCAGCACGGCAGAAGCCGGGGACAAGCGGCAACCAATTCATCGGCAACCAGCCAATGAAGTCGGCGGCCAGCCGTGCATCTGGCAGTTGGGCGCCAAGAGAGACTGTTGCAAAAGTCATGACCAGCGTGCTGCAATCCGCGATGCGTCATGGTGGGGCTGTGCTGGCTAACCGCTGATCCGGATGATATGCGGGTCTGCCGCAGTGTTCCGACGGAAGGTTTTTGCCTGCGCTAAGGATGACCTTATAAAAACTACGTAGGGGTCCGCGCTCGTTGCGAGGTGCCTGATGTTGGGCGACGCCGACGGCGTGCGTAGGACTTGGGTCTCGATCGCACCCGGCCAAGCTTGACGATCCAGGGCGGCCACTACGCGTTCACGATAGGGCTCGCCGAGTTGTGGCGCGGCCGAGTGATATTGGCCGACCGCGACGTCCCACGCGCCAGCGTTGGCGCGCAGGGTGGTCAAGAACCGTGCGGCATAACGTGCATTGGCAAGGGGGTCGAACGCCTCGTCGAGGGTCGCGAAGGCGTTTGGATGATGCATCAGATTTACTTGAAAGCAGCCCACGTCCACCGAACGGATGCCGCCTGCTCGCGCGCGCGCGACATCGGCGATGGCGTCGCCTACGGAAGCGTAGTAGCGCCCGTCACCGGCTACGTTCGCTGTCCAGGGCCACGGCACTACCCGCCGGGTGCGAGGGTCCCAACGCCCGCTTTCGACGCGGCCAATGGCGGCGAGCACGCCAGCAGGCAAGCCCCATTCCCCCTCCGCAATCGCCGCGGCTGCCAAGCAGGGGGACATGCCGGCCGCACCGACGCCGTCTTGCGCCGCTGCGGCTGGGGCAAGCAGCAGCAGAAACGCTGCAAATGCACGCACGCTCACTGGGTAAATTGTGCTGGTGTCGAGGTAGCATAATTGACCATAGTGCGAATGGCTGCATTGACTTCAGCTGGGGTCGACGCGGCGGTGAAGAGATCAGGATCTGACGTGCATTGCTGCAGCAACGGCCGGACCTGTACCTGCAAGCCGTTCTCACCAATTTGATCTGTAGGATCATCGTTGGTTGTTTGAAGTATGAGTATGACAACTCCTTTGTCTTTGAGACCCTGGCATACCTTCGGATCAAACGGGACGACAACGCGTTGTCCATTCTTTCCCGTGAAGTCTTCCATGCATCAGTCAGGATAAAGACATACTTACACGCCGTCGCCGCAGATGAACCGTCACCGGCGCGCCCGACATACTCCCCGAAGATGGCGATGGATTGCGCGACGTTGGCCTGGTTCCATGGTCCCCAATCGGCTATAATGGCCATCGAGCTGGATACGTCCATCAGCACATAGATATCGACATAGGCGCCAGCAATTTCTTGCGCCGATGCGGAGCCGCCAAGCGGCAGACTTGGTATACTGGCATAACCGGCCGAGATACCATGCAGCGCGCCAGCGAGCTGTGTGGCGTAGGTGGCGGAGTAGGTCACTTGCACGCTGAACTGCAGCCCCTCGTGTTTGACGTGCACCCCCACCCCACCCCAGGGACGGAAACTCCGGTGATGCCTCCTGCCTGCGCCATGAAGCGTTGCGCGCCCACGGCCTCGGCCAATGCCAAATCAGTCTTTGGATCGAGAACATAGGCCGTTGCTGCCGATCGTAATGCCGCGAGCGCTCCCGCATCGGCCGCCAAATCGAGCCGGCTATGCGCCGAGATCGCAGCCGCGCCATCGACTGCGAGCGCCGTGATGCCCAGCGCTGCCACCATGAAGAATGCCATGGTCACCGCCATGCCGCCACTGCGGTCGGCAACGCCCGGCATCGCCTTTCCCAGCGAGCCTCGTGACCAGGATTGGGCCAGCATGTTGTTGACCTTTCATTGTAGCTTTTGTTGCAGCGACCCGGCTCTACACCTAGTCGCCGCCGGGGCGACGGGCTGCCTAAGGCTTAGGCGTAGGGAGACATTGCGCTTGAGGATCGTCGTAATTGATCGTCCGGTCGAGCGCTCCGGACCGAACGGGAAGATAGGCCGACCACGCCATGGGAATGCTGCTGACCAAGCTACCCAGGAACAGCGGCCTGAAGGAGTAGGTAACATCCACCACCAACACGGGCGCGGACTGGAAAGCGTCTTGCGGCAGGACGGCAGGCGACGATGCAGCGGTATTGCCGACGGCGGACAGCGTGCCGCACAGCCGGCGCGGCACCGAGCCGAGCAGCGTCTTGCTCCAGGCCACATTGGCGACGCACATTGCACCACCGCAGGCGGCTGGTGAGGTGAACAGCACCTCAGTCATCACGACCCCATAGACTGCCCCGGGCGACAGCATCTCCGGCATCGCTGCATAAGCGGCGGTGCTCGCGCGCCAAGCCTGATCGTAACTCAACGTATTTGTGCCGTTCGCATTGACGGCCAACAGGGTCGCGATCTGCGCCACGGACCGGGCCGCCTGGGTCAAACGCTGCCACGTTATCCAGCCATTCGCGGTGTCGTACATGAACATGAGCAGCAGCACCAGCACGGGCGCCATCATTGCAAATTCCAACGCCGCCACACCGCGTCGGCCCAAGCTTCGAGTGCCACCCGGCGTCGACCCGGCAGATGGACGGTCATAAACGGCGGCGGTCATGAGCCTAGTACTCATTTACAAAAGGCAATGATGCTGTGATCGATAGGGGTCCTCCGCCATTGCCGACCTGCAGTGGCCAGGTCGGTATCGGCGGGATGTAGGTAAGGCGGAGCAGCATCAGGCTTTTGGAAATTCCGGGGTCGAACGGCGCGGAGTTGCCGGGCAGGTAGTCCTGCACGGGATACAGGCTCACCGTCACGGCGCCGCAGTCCAACAGGCCGCTCATCGCGCTGCAGATCGTGACGGTCGTGAAGTTCGGCATGCCTGCAGCGGCGGCGCTTCTCGCCTCGCCGGTTTGCAACTGCCGGGCCGTCTTGGCGGCGACATAGTTGAGCGTTGCCTTGCAATACAGGCAGAAGCCGATCTGCATCACGCCCATGACCAGGGCCATGCACGCCAAGCCCACGAAGGCGTATTCCAAGGCTACGACGCCGCGCCGCGCCGCCGCCAACGCGCCAAGATGGGCTCTAGTACGGGGCATTCAGCGTCACCGGGTCTGGCGTGGGAGGGATGGCGATGGGCGTGGCGCCGGGCTGGCTCTCGATCGCACGCTGGGCTGCCGCGATGTTGGAGGCCAACTCGCCATTCGCCGGACTAGCCAGCAAGGGTTGCAGCATGGCGCGCGCACCCGTTCGATCTCCCGAGGCGAGCAACGAAAGCGCAAGGTTCAACCGCGTCGCCGTCGAGCCGGGATCGAGCTCCAGCGATCGGCGGTATTCCGCTTGCGCCGCTTCGGGATGCTGCTGCAAGTCCAGCGCGACGCCGAGGTTGCTGAATGTCTCGGCACGCGGCTCCTGCTGGGCGGCGCTGCGGAACTGCTCCTCGGCCATCTTCGGGTCGCGTTCAGCCAGCTTGACGCGCCCAAGGCCGAGATGCGCCGCCGCGTTGTTCGGCTGCACCTTCAGCACGCTCGCGTAGCTCGCCTCCGCCTGCGGAAAGAGCTGCAAGGCGTAGAGCGCGTTGCCAAGCATCATTTGGGCGGGAACGTTGAAGGGGTCGCGCACCAGAATGCCGCGCGACACGTTCACCGCGATCTCCGGCGAGCCGCCGGTCATCGCGGCCTCCGCCACGCGAAGGCTTGGCTGTCCGTCAAATTTGTAGGGTTGCCGCGGCCCGCAAGCTGCCAGCAAGACGAGCGGAAGTAGGGAAGCGAAATAGCGCACCGGAGCCTCATTCCAAGATGAAACATCATGGGTGCATCATCGCGAGAACTTGAACAATAGCCGGGCCGCCAACGACCAGGAATAGGCAAGGCAGGATAAAGACGATCATGGGGATAGTGAGCAGGACCGGCAGCTTCGCCGCCTTGGCCTCGAACCGCGTCATAGTCTCGCCGCGCAACTCGGCCGACAGCACGCGCAACGCGGATGCCAGCGGCGTGCCATACTGCAGGGTCTGGATCAGGGTGGTGCTGAGGCGCTTCAGCGGCTCGAGCCCGGTCCGCAGGCCGAGGTTCAGCAGCGCCACGCGCCGGTCGGCGACGACGCGCATCTCGTTGGTGGTCAGCTCGAACTCGATCGCGACCTGGGGGTGCGCTGACTTGATCTCCTGGCCGACGCGCTCGACCGCCGGTTCCAGCGCCAGGCCGGACTCGACGCAAATCACCATCAGGTCCAGCGCGTCCGATAAGCCGACTTCGAGCGCTGCGATGTATTGGCTGCGGCGGCGCTTGATATAGAACTCCGGCGCCATCATGCCGACGACGATGGACGCGAGGAGCGCGAGATTGCGGACGAATGATGAAACATCGGCTGGTACCAGAAAATAAACCGCCAGCGGCAGCGTCAGTAGCAGGAGCACCTTGCTGCCCAGGAACAGGCTGAACGCGTGCTGTCCGCGGAAGCCAGCCGCGGCCAGGGTAGCGCGCATACCCGAGGCCAGACGCGCCTGCACGAAGCTGCTGCTTCCGAGCCAAGCGCCGAATGCCGCGACGAAGCGCAGCAGCAGCGGGCCGGATGGCTTTGCAACCGAGGCCGTCACGATTCCGTCCAGCCTCACCTGCCGCAGCCGCGCCTGCACGCGCTCATGGTGGCGCAGATGCGGCAGCAGCAGCAGGGAACCGGCCATCAGCAGGAAGCATAGCGACCCGAACATCCCGAGAAGCAGGGTCTGGCTCATGATAGGCTCTTGCGGATTATGAGTTTCATGACGCCCATCCCCATGAACAGCATCCCGAAGGCGGCTGCCAATATCTTCTGTCCCGTGGGATCGGTGATCAGCACGACGATGTAGCCCGGATTCAGCAGCGCCAGTGCCCCGGCCGTAACGAAGGGCAGCGCCGCCAGCAGGGCAGCGCTCGTCCGCGCCTCGGCGGCCAGGGCAAAGCCGCGTTTGCGCAGCGCGATGCGCTTGCGGATGACATCTGCAAGGGTTTCCAGGGTTTCCGTCAAGCCGCCGCCGGTCTGGGCCTGCAATGCGATGGCGGTCGCGAAGAAGTGGTATTCTGCCACGCCGCTGCGTGTGGCGGTTTCAATCAGCGCCTTTTCCAGCGCCGCACCGATACGCACCTGGTTCGCTAAGCGCCGGAACTCCTCTGCCGTCGGCTCAGGCGCGTCACGCGCCACGGCACGGAGTGACTCAGTGACCGGGATACCCACGCGCACGGACCGCACGATCGTAGCCAACGCATCCGGAAGCTGCATATACAAGCGCTTCTGCCGCTTCGTGTCATAGTAGCGCCAGTAGAAGCGTGAGAATACTAGGCTTATGAATGGAATTTGCAGCAGGGACACTTGGCCTATCAGAACGCCAGTCAGCGCAGCCTCACCACGGGCCAGGGCCACGGCCCCGATCAGCACCACCCACCACGGCAGCGGATACTGCGCCTTGCGGTCCGGGTCGTAGCCGGCCAGATCAAGCACAAAGGGAATGTGCTTCGACCAATCCTGCTCGGCCATGCCGCGCCGCTTGACGCCGGAGCGGCTCGGCCCATGCAGCACCATCACGCCGACCAGCCGAGCCTGGATGTCGCCCTGCTGCCGCCGCACCTGCGAAACCGTCAAGGCACTCAGCCCCAGTGCCGTCAGCATCACGACGCCCGCCGCCAGCCAAAGCGCGGGATTGCCGGGAACGGCGATCATCCCTCGGCCTCCTCAAGCACGGCCATCCAGGCGCGGTCGAGGCCAAAATAGGTTAGCCGGTCGAAGAACACCGGCCGCGAGCGGCTGATCTTGTAACGCCCCTTCAGGCGCCCGTCCGCCCCTTCCCCGGTGATCTCATACTGCGCGATGTCATTCAGGATCACGACGTCGCCCTCCAAGCCGCAAACCTCGGTGATCTGCGTGAGCCGCCGCCCGCCATCCCGGTGCCGCTTCACCTGCAGCACCAGGTTCACCGCGCCCACGATCTGCGTACGTATGGCGCGCACCGGCAGGCCCATGCTGCCCATCTGCACCATGTTCTCGATCCGCGTCAGCGCGTCGCGCGTGGTGTTGGCGTGGACCGTCCCCATGCTGCCGTCATGGCCGGTGTTCATCGCCTGCAGCATGTCGAACGCCTCCGGCCCGCGCACCTCGCCGATGATGATGCGGTCGGGCCGCATGCGCAGCGCATTGCGGACCAGGTCGCGCTGGGTGATCTCGCCGCGACCCTCGAGGTTCGCCGGCCGGGTCTCGAGCCGTACCACGTGCGGCTGCTGTAGCTGCAGCTCCGCCGCGTCCTCGACCGTCACCACCCGCTCGCCCGGGTCGATCATGCGGCTCAGCGCGTTCAGCATCGTCGTCTTGCCCGAGCCGGTGCCGCCGGACACCACGACGTTTAGCCGTGCGCTGCCGGCCAATTGCAGCAGCTTCGCCAGCGGCTCGGTCAAGGAGCCGAACCTGATGAGCTGCGCGAAGTCGATCTTGCGCTTGGCGAACTTACGGATCGAGACGTAGGGGCCATCCAGCGCCAGCGGCTGCAGCACGATGTTGACCCGGCTGCCGTCCTTCAAACGCGCGTCCACGATCGGGCTGCTCTCGTCCACCCGACGGCCGACGCTGGCGGCGATGCGCTGGCAGATGTTGGCCACGTGCGCCGCGTCGCGAAACCTCACGTCGGACAGCACCAGCTTGCCCTGGCGTTCGATGAACACCTTGTCGGGGCCGTTGACCATCACGTCGGTGATGCCGTCGTCATCCAATATCATCTCCAGCGGGCCCAGGCCCACCATGTCGTGGACCAGCTCCTCCGCGAGCTCGCGCTGCTCCTTGGCGTTGAGCTGCACGCGCAGCTCGGTCGCGATCTCGCTCAACAGCCGCTCTACCTCCTTCGCCAGCCGCTCGGGCGTCATGACGGAGGCAGTCGAGGCATCGATGCGGGCCAGGCAAAGCGCCCGCAGGTCGGCCAGGGGACCGCTCATCGATGCGCGCGGCGCTGGCTCCGGCACGTCCGGTATCACCGGCGCCTCGACCTTGGCGGCTGCCAGCCGGCGCTGCCCGAATGCGTTCATCGGCCGCGCCCGAACAGGCGCCAGCGCTGCGGCGTGGGCGTGCCGCCGGCGCCGGCGATCTCATGCGCGAGCAGTGCGATGCTCACAGCCATGGGCTTGACGGTCGCCGCGGCTGGCTTGCCGAGCGTGGCCGCGGCTTCCATCGGGCGCGGCAGGTCCGGTATGACGACGTCCGGCGTCGTGCCCAGCGCGTGCTGGACCTGTGCGGCCGTGAGCCCGCCGGGCCGCCCGGCGCGGTTGAGCACCAGGATGGGCCGGCGGGCCTGCTCGGTCCCCACTGGCAACGCGAGCAGGCGCAGCACCTCGCGCACTGATACCAGCGTGGGCTGCATGACGACGACGCGCTGCTGCGCCTGGTCCAGCAGATCCTGGTTGAGTTCCATGGGCCGGAACGGCACGTCGCCGATGATGACGTTGTAGCGGCGGCCCAGCGCCCCCAGCAGCACAGCGACCGAGCCAGGCGCCACCACGATGCGCGCGTTCAGGTCCTCAGTCGCGCCCAGCACATGCAGGCGGTCCTCGACCGGCTGCGCCGACCGCTCCACGAACAGCTCGTCCACCCGCTCCGGCTGCTCCAGCGCCACCCGTAGGCCGGAGCCGCAAACGACGCCCAGCGCCAGCCCGGCGCTGCCCATCTGCAAATCGGCGTCCAGCACCACAGTATGTCGGCGGGCCTTATGGGCCAGATGCCAGCCGAGGTTGGTTGCGACCGTGGTGGCGCCCGCCCCGCCCCGCGCGCCGATGACGGCGACGAACGTTCCGCCGCCGGCGCTCCGGCGTGGCGTACGGCGCGCGATCGCCGTCCCGAACACCCGGGCCACCGCGTCGGGCACCAAAGGCTTATACAGGAATTCCGCCGCGCCCAGCTCGCGGGTGACCTTGCGGTAGAAGTCACGGTCGTCCTGGTCGCCGATCACCAGCACGCGGACGTCCGGCTCCAGCACCTGCGCCAGCTCCGCCAGCAGTCCGAGCGGGTCGCCCTCGCCGGACACGTCGACCAGCAGGGTCTGCGGCGTCGGCATCTTGCTGAGCTGCTGAATCGCGGTGCGCAGCCGGAGCGGCCGGATGTCGAGCTCGCCGGGCACTGCGTCCGACAAGCCCTTACGCAGCGCCGCCTCGGCGGCCGTGTCCGTCGTGAAGGCGACCAAAGAGCTGCGGCTGGAGACGATCGCCTCTCCGTCAGCGGGGGTCGCATTTTGACCGTCTAGCATCCTATGGCGCCGCCGTGTCGCCGGTGGTGACGCCAGCCCCGGCTGCGTCGCCGCTGCTGCCGCCGCCTTGGTTGCCGATGGCGACGAGTCCGGTATCCGGCAGCTTCTTGATCTTCCCCGCCCGGTAGCGCTCGACGGCGGCCGTCGCCATCGTGCCGTCCCGGGGCGCGTAGTCAACGCCGCGCACCAGGTCCGACGGCCGGATGATCTGCGCCGCGATATTCAGGTCATTGGTCCCGGTCGGGCGCCAGGTGCCCGCGCGGAGATAGGGCTCCGTCACTTCGCAGCCCGCCACGGCGAGCAGCGCGAGCGTCAATGAGGCATAGCGCATCGAATTTTTCCCTTTATCGAACCACGAAGCCGGCTGGGCTGGGCGCCGCGGTCGAGCCCGACTGGCGCAGCAGCAGCAGGCGTTCGGCGTCGTTCGGCGCGCGCCAGTTGTCGGTTGGGGCCGATATCGCGCGCGGGTCGCTGACGGGGCCCGCCAAGTAGGGGGTCACGACGATCACCAGCTCGGTCTCCTGCCGTTGGAACCCGTCGGAGCGAAAGAGTGCGCCGATCACCGGCAGGTCGCCGAGGAACGGCAGGCCGTTGCCGGTCACCGTCGCGGTGTCCGACAGCAGGCCGGCGACCGCGAAGCTCTGGCCGCTGCCCAGCTCCACCGTCGTCTCGGCCCGGCGCACCTTCAGTGCGGGGATTTGGATGCCGCCGATCGTCACCGCCCTGTCTGTGGTCAACTGGCTGACCTCGGGCCGCACGCGAAGGTTGATCTGGCCATCGGACAGCACGGGGGGGACGAAGGCCAGCGACACGCCATACTGCTTGAAGTCGACGGTAACCGTCCGGTCGCTGCCAGTGCCGTTGCTGGAAATCGGGATCGGGAACTCGCCGCCGGCCAGGAAGCTCGCCGTTTCCCCGCTCATGGCCGTCAGCGTCGGCTCGGCGAGCAGGTGGATCAACTGGTCCTGCGATAGTGCGTCGATCACACCGTTTATGTCTGATTTCCCGGTGCTGATACTGAGCCGGCTGGTGGGCAGCAGGGTGTTGATCAGAGGATTGATGATGTTGAAACCGATCGCGTCGCGGCCGATCCTTCCGAGTTCCTGCCAATTCACGCCGAGCTCGCGGGTCAGCGAACGTGACATCTCGGCGACCCGGACCCGCAGCGTGACCTGCGCCGGCCCGGTGCCCTGCAGACGGTTCTCCACCGTCTGCTTCGCCGCCGCGTAGCCGCGCGCGGTCGCCATCACGCGCTCCGCCTCCGCGCCGCTGGCCACGGTGCCGTGCACGACCAGGCCGTCCGCGCGCTCATCGACCTGCACGCCGCGGCCCGGCATGACGCGATTGATGGCGGCGGAGGCTTCCAGCGCGCCATAGGAGCTCGGGTGCACCATAACCTCCCACTGCGCGACCAGATGCCCGTTGGCGTCCATCGCCGCGACCGTGCTTTTGCCCGGCGCGACGCCGAACAGGAACAGCGTGGTCGGGCTGGCCGGGCGCACGTCCACGATCTTGGGATCCGCGGTGAACACGCTGGTGGCGGCGGCTCCGAGCGTCACGATGCGGCCGGCCCCGGCCTCCACCGCGATGCCGCCGCGGCTCGCTGCGACGCTGACGCTGGCGCCGCCGGTTCCCTGGGGCAACTGCGGCACCTGGGTCACCTGACCCTCCGGTCCAAAACTAGGCGCCGCCGGCTGCTGGCGCGGGCCGGCCAAAGGCGCTGCCGCCGCCTGGGCCGGAAGCGCCGGGCACAGCAGCAGCAGGGCTGCCGCGGTCCGAAGTATGAGAGCGGAAGGATACAGCATCAAAACTTGAACTCCTTCTTGTCTGCAGAGCCGGCGAAGACGTTCACGGTGCCGCCGGCCGCGCCGCCGCCAAGCGCCGAGGAGATGTCCTTGGCCCAGGTCACCGGCCGGACGACACCATCGCCATCAACGCCGGAGGCAGCGCGGACACTGAGCGAGATGCGGCCCATGCGCCCGGCGACGGCGACGCGCTCCGCCTGCTCCGGCGTGACCTCGACCGTGACGGTGCGCGCGGTGTTGTTGTTCGACGCGACATCGGTGATGTCGCTGATGGCGCCCTGGATGATCGTCCGGTCCACCGCGACGATACGCAGGTCGGACAGCACGGTCTCACCGGCGAAGCGGCGGCCGGCGGAGACTCCGGTGTCCTCGATCGCCTGGGTCAGCAGCATGTCCACGTGGTCGCCGGGCCAGATCAGGCCGCCGACGCCGAGCACCGCGTCCACCGCGACGCTGACCGCGCGGGTACCTGGGGTCAGGACGGCGGCCAGGAAGCCACGATCGCCGGGCCGGATCATGCTGGCGGCGCGCAGCTCCTCACCGAGCGCGAAATTGTTGCGCAGCATGGCGCCGGTCAGGACAAGCCGGCTCTCCGGCGTGGCCGGGACCGCATCGGCCCGCAGCGAGGCGGTGACGACCTCGGTGGTCCCGAGGTCCTCCGGTCGAACGAGCGCGCCGGCACGGAGCGGCCGGGCCGCGATCAGGATGCTGGTCCGCGCCGGCGGCGGCGGCACGTCCGGAACGCTCGCCACCACCACGGGCTCGGGCGTGCGGGTGCTGATCCAGGCGACCGCGCCGAACCCGGCCAGGCCCATCGCCAGCATCATGAAGACCGTGACACGGAAGAACATTATTATGGGCCCTTGATCAGCAGCGTGATGCCGCCGGCGGCGATGGCGAAGCCGTAGGGCAGCGGCGCGCCGCGGCAGATGCGCCAGCGTTCGGCGCGCAACAGGCGACGCAGCGCGCCGCGCGGTTGGCCGGCCGGCGCCACGCGGACGACGCGGGACAGGCCGAGGTAGGTCAAGGCGAGCAGGCCGCCGCATTGCGCGGTGAGGACGAGCAGGCTGCCGACCTGCAGCGTCGGCACGACGAGCGTGGTGGCCGCGAGCAGCTTGACGTCGCCGCCGCCCAGCCACCCGCGCCGCCAGCAGAACACCGCAGCCACGAAGACGGCGGCGGCGGCGAGCAGGCTCGGGATAATCCAACCGTCTTGCAGGCGCATCGCGAAGCCGACCACGACGAGGCCGATCGAGGCCGCGTTGGGGATCGTCCGCAGTGCGATGTCGTGCAATGCCGCACCCGCAAGCAGCGCGCCGGCCCCGGCTGGGACAGCGTAGGCGATGGTAGCTTGCAAGAGTGACATCGAGCCGTATTTCTCCACACGGACGTTCAATTGTTTATAATAACGAGTTGAGAGAAAGCCAGATGATAATCCACAGTCAGGCCTTCCAGCGATGGATTTTCACCGAGATACCTTAAGTGAGTACTCTTAATATTTAGAAAAGAGCGATGTTCGCAGCAGTTGGAAATTTCACACTTCGGCGATCCGACCTGCACACCATATGCATGGAACTGGGCGGACTAGCTCGGAAAGTAGAACGTAGGTTACGTGCCGCCCGTGAGATGCCCCGCGATGCTTGTGAAAGCGGATGAAAGCCCACCACCGAGGGAGGCCATGGCCGCAACCAGAATTGTCGCAATCAATGCCGCCATGATGCCATACTCGACGGCAGTGACGCCGCGGTTGCCTAACCTTAAAGCAATCCAAATATACCTAAACAGCAACATTCTCTTTACTCTCGATATGTGGGGCACCGCCCTGCGTAGCTTGTGCATGCGACAGGGCGGAGTAACTCGGAAGGAGTGTTAGAGCTAAACGCCGCCCGTTAGATGTCCCGCGATCGCGCTGAAGGCTGACTTAAGACCTGTACCGAGGGTGCCCACGGCCGCTACCAAGATGGTCGCGATCAATGCTGCCATGATGCCATACTCAACTGCAGTGACGCCGCGGTTGGCATTGCGAATATTCTTCAAAATACGCATATAATCAAGCATTGTTTGGACTTTCATAAAGTCGGAAGCCATTTACACATCATGTGCAAGCGATAATCCAAAGTAAGTCAAAGAAGAGCCTAGCTTACTTGAGGGTTTTAAGAGTATTAGCGATGGCCGTAAAAGCACTCGAAAGCCCTCCGCCGAGAGACGCCATGGCCGCGACCAGGATCGTCGCGATCAGCGCCGCCATAATGCCATACTCAACGGCAGTAACGCCGCGGTTGTCAGAACGCAGAGCAGCCCAAACACGAACATAACTAAACATTTCGAGTACTTTCATAAAAGTAAGCAACGGCACGGGAAATCGTGCTTTTTCGCCAGGCGCTCAAAACGAGGTCCGCAGCAGTGCACCACCACCGCACATCCGGTTATCGAACCGGAATGAATGACCTGTAAACGTTTTATTCTCGTTTAGAAAGTATATTCTCAACGAATTTGTGATCAGCCCGTTATTCGCCCGGTTTCCAATTCACGGTCGACTTTACCTGCCGCCCTGGAGCACCTGCTTGATGGCTCGAAACCGAGCAGCGACGGGGGTTTTGAGCCCGTTACATCAAGCGTCCGGCGACGGAGCAGCCGGTCGCAGTGATGCAAAAAAACCCAACCCACTAATTTGTAGTCACGAATTGTTAGAGCACCGGAGCGTTCTTGCTTATCCGAAACACTTTAGTGTCTCTGTGTGTCGGCCTCCAATCCGCATCGGACCGTTCGAACGCACCAGGAATTAATCGATAAATTTGGTCCCACGGCTGATCGCGGCTGCACTGCTCGGCGGATCGGCGCTGATCGCAGCGCCGGCGCAGGCGCAGTTGAACAACCCGCCGCCGGCAGGGCCGCTGATCCTGGATCTGGCAAGCCAGCCGCTGCTGACGGCATACACGTTCTATGTCGCCTCGTTCACGGCCCTCCAAGCCTCATCCGTCCTAATTTTTGCGTTCCGCAACGACCCCGGCCATTTCGAATTTGACGACGTGACCATGACCGACAACAACGGATCGGCCACGAACCTGCTCGGAAATCCCGGGTTCGAGGCTCGCGGCGCCAGGTCCTTACCGTTGCGTTGACGTTACTTCAACCAGTTCAACGGCCTGGTCAACACGGGCAACGCGAAGTTCAGCCCGCATGGCGGGACCCCAACTACTGGGACGATGGCGCGACCGGCGGCTATGACGGTATCTACCAAACCGTGGCCACCACCATCGGCGACACCTACAGCATCGGCTTCTACCTCAACGAGATAAGCTTGACGGGCTTCGAGCCGGCCGCGTTCCAGCAGACCTGCACCAACGGCAACTCGGGCACCCACTGCAACGGCGCCGACGTCTCGGTTTTCGCGGGCGGCAGCATCCCGTAGACCAGCGTGCCGGAGCCGGCCAGCGTCGCCCTCATCGGCCTCGTGCTGACCAGCTTCGGCCTGTTGCGCCGCCACCGCGGCTGAACAGGCGCTAAGCTAAATCGCCAGAGCGCCGGCCCAGCAGCCTCGGCGCAACGCTTAACGTCCCAGCCGATGGTGTAATCGCGCATGATGCATTCTGCTTCCCCCATTCGCGGGGGAGGGTCGGGCCTGGAAGAAGGTCGGGATAGTGGCACTGCGGGTGGCGAGCTTTCCTTGATTGAGTAGCCGTCTGCCCGGCCCAAAGGCGCAGCGGGTCGTCACTGACACCGGATGGATGCTGCGCTGCGCCCGGCCAGGGCTTCCCATGTTCCAGGTCACCGGACACGCCGGCATGATTGTCGAGCCGGCCGCCTGACCGGAACTCCCGCCCACCTTGCGCTTTGCACCCTGGTCGAACTATGGCATCTCTATGGCCGAGGGGTTCGTAGAATGCCGCGGACGCCGCAAGTACGGCGTGGTGCCGGTCACGCGATTGATGGATTTCGAATGACGTCGCAGCGCAGCGCAGCAGCCGTGTCTTCCGGACCCAGCCTATGAGCCTGGCAGTCGGCACCATCCCCAACGTCGCCGCCCGGCCATTGCGCGCAGCCGCTCTGCTGGCGGTGCTGGGCGTGGTTTATGGCGATATCGGCACCAGTCCGCTTTATGCGTTCAAGGCCAGCCTGATCCACTTTACCAGCGTCGGCCTGGGCCAGATCGAGATCCTCGGCATCCTTTCGCTGATCTTCTGGGCGCTGATCCTGATTGTGACCGTCAAGTATGTGCTGCTTGTGATGCGCGCCGACAACCATGGCGAGGGCGGCATCCTGGCGCTCATGGCCCTGGCGCAGCGCGGCACAACCGGCGTCGCCATGCGCGCGGCATTGGGCTTGATCGGCATCGGCGGCGCCTGCTTGTTCTTTGGGGACGGAGTGATCACGCCCGCCATCTCGGTGCTGTCCGCGGTCGAAGGCCTCGTCGTCGTGTCGCCGACGTTCAAGAGCCTGGTCCTGCCGCTATCGATCGTGGTGATTGTAGCGCTGTTCGCCGTGCAGGTGCGCGGAACCGACACCATCGGCCGCCTGTTCGGCCCAGTGATGGCCGTGTGGTTCGTCGCCCTGGCAGCGATGGGCCTGTACCAGATAACCCGCAACCCGGGCGTGCTCATGGCGATATCGCCCTACTATGCGGCGATGGTTTGCCTCAACCACGGTTGGCTGGCCTTCGTCGCCCTCGGCTCCGTCGTGCTGGCCGTGACGGGCGCCGAGGCACTCTATGCCGACATGGGCCATTTCGGCGCCCAGCCGATCCGGCTCGCCTGGACAGTGTTCGTGCTGCCCTGCCTGGTGCTGAACTATTTCGGCCAAGGCGCCCTGGTCATGGCCGACCCGGCCGCGCTGGAGAACCCCTTTTACCTCATGGCGCCCGAGGGCCTGCGCCTGCCCCTCGTCGTGCTCGCCACCGCCGCCACCGTCATCGCCAGCCAGGCTCTGATCTCCGGCGCGTTCTCCATAGCCCGGCAGTGCATGCAGATGGCATTTTTACCGCGCATGGCGGTGCTGCATACGAGCCACTCCGAGGAGGGGCAGATCTTCGTGCCGCAGGTCAACATGGCATTGCTGGTCGGGGTGCTGATCCTGGTCTTGGCGTTCCGCAGCAGCGACGCCCTCGCCGCCGCCTACGGCATCGCCGTCACCGGCACGTTCCTGTGCACCTGCCTGCTGGCAATGGTGGTGTTCCGCCGCCAATACCACTGGCCTCGCAGCCTCGCCGTCGGGGTGTTCGGCTTCTTCTTCGCCGTAGACCTGACGTTCTTCGCGGCCAACGCGCTGAAAATCCCCGAGGGCGGCTGGGTGCCCCTGCTGCTGGGCTGCGCCCTGATGGCGATGATGACCTCTTGGAACCGCGGCCGCGAGCTGATGCTGGCGCGCTGGAAACAGGACAGCCTGCCGCTCGCCTCGTTCCTCGCGCGCCTGCCGCAGTCCCGCACGGTGCGGGTGCCGGGCATGGCCGTGTTCCTCACCGGCAACCCGGACTACGTGCCGGCGGCCCTGCTGCACAACCTGAAGCACAACAAGGTGCTGCACGAGCGTGTCCTGTTCGTGACCGTGCAGAACCTCGATATGCCGCAAGCGCCGGCCGACCAGCGGATCGAGGTGTCCCAGCTCGCGCCGGGCGTGCACCGGGTCGTGCTGCGCTACGGCTTCATGGAAAGCCCCAACATCCCGCGCGGCCTGGAGGAACTCAGCGCCTGCGGGGTCGAGTATAACGCCATGCAGGCGAGCTTCTTCCTGGGCCGTGAGGTCCTGGTGCGCGCCATGGTGCCGAAACTGCCGGCATGGCGGCTGTTCCTGTTTTTGTTCATGGCGCGCAACGCGGTGCCCGCGACTGAATTCTTCCGCATTCCCAGCGACCGCGTCGTCGAACTCGGCGTGCGGGTCGCTATATAGCAAGGACGACAGCCGAACCGCACCGCTTCGGATCAAACCCGAACCAAGCCTCTCGCGTTAGCATGTGATAGTGTCTAACAAAGGTCGAGCGGACGTATGATGGCGTTCGCGACCTGCGGAGCAGCCGCGCCCGCTGGTCACCGTTCGAGCGCGTTTAAGGCGAGGTGATGGCGAAGCTTACCATGCTGCTGGCCAAGGGGCCGGGGCGTCCCCGGGGTGACCTTGAGGATCGATTGACGGTTCGGCTGGCCTTGAACAACCAGGGCCAGATCGACTCGGCGGCCTATGACAGCGACCCGTTCCCCTGGCTCGCGATCCGTAACCGGAGGGGAGCCGAGGATGGGCGGTCGGAATTGATCAGGCTTGACGAGGGCTGGGCGTTGCAAAGCATGGTCAGCGAGGACGATCCGCTTTGGGCCTTCGAGGGGCACGTCTTTCGCCCGGGCGAACTGGTCCGGCTGGGACGGCCTGACGGGGAGGAACTGCTGTTCCGGATCGTGGCGAGCACGCCGGACTGAAGCGTGGACTCGAATTCATTTGCTTGTCTTGGGCGGCGTGACTGCCTTGCCGGCTTTAAAGGAAGGCGATCATGGACGGGCTGCCGATCGGGACATAACGGTTGGTGAAGGTCAGCTTCCCACTCGCGGGATCGATGCGGAACACCGTCACCTGATCGCTGCGCTGGTTGCAGGCGACCATGAAGCGGCCGCTGGGATCAAGCGCGATGTTGCGGGTGTAGTCTCCGCGCGTCCCCTCGTCGCCGCTCCAGCGCACCTGCCCATCGGACGCGACCGCAAGGATGCCGATGCTGTTGTGCAGCCGGTTGACGGCATAGATGAAGCGTCCGCTGGGAGCGATCACCAGCTCGGAGGCATAGTTGGTGCCGGCATAGCCGGGCGGCAGGATTGAGAGTTTCTGCTTTAGCTTCAGCGCCGCGGTGTTCGGGTCCCAGTCGTAGACGGCGAGTTCCGACGCTTCCTCGTAAAGGTCGTAGAAGACGCGGCCATTCGGATGCCAGCCAAAGTGACGCGGCCCGGCGCCGGCGGAGGCGGCCGGGATGAACGCGGGATCGGCGGCCGTGAGCTTGCCCGTCTGCTGGTCGAGCTTCCAGACGAAGGTGCGATCGAGGCCGAGGTCGTCGGCCAGCACCCACTGCCCGGTCGGGTCGGCCGAGATCATGTGCGCGTGCGGCCCATCATGGTCGCTGATCGAGAAGTTGCCGGGTGCGCCGTCTGCCGGCCGGCCGGCGCCGGGAGGGCCCTCGTCCTGCTGTATTGCCACGGCGTCGCCAAGACCGCCGTTCGGCAGCACCGGCAGCACCGCGACATTGCCGCCGCCGTAGTTGGAGACGAACACGAACTTGCCCGACGGATGCACGCTGGCCTGCGCCGGTCCGGCGCCTTGCGAGCTGACGGCATTGAGCTGCGTCAGCTCCCCGCTGCCGGGCGCGATGCCGTAGGCGGTGACGGAGCCGTGCTTGGCGCCGCCGAAGTGTATAGAAAGCGCCGGTTCGGACTGAGCGCGATCCAGGACGGGCTCGGCGCGCGGTAGGTCGTCACCGGCTCCAGAACCCCGGTTGCGAGGTCGAGGCGCACCAAGCAGATGCCCTCGCCATGACCCGCGGCGCCGTGCACGGCTTGGGCGGTGTAGGTACCGACATAGGCGAGGGCAGATCGGCGCGGCGCCGGGTGCGGGCGCTGCTGCGCCGCAGCCGGCAGGCCAGCCAAAGCGGCCAGTGTCGCGCCTCCAGTCAGCATGGTCCGGCGCGTGATCGCTTTTGCGTCTCGACCGCTCATGGGGTTCGGCATTTGAACACCTCCATTTTACTCGCCAGATGCAGCCCAGCCGCGATGCCAGCGAGCGCCGCTTCGGCATCGACGTCTCACCGAGCGGGGGCTATGGCAAGGATCGGCAAAGGCCTGGATGCCGGTCGAAGCGTCGCGGCGTGACAAGCTGATCGCAGGACGCGACTATGCCGTCAGATAATCAAGCCAGGAGGATGCGATGCCGGAATCCACTTCGCTGCGTACGCTGCTCGCGCGCGCGGGCTGCATGACGCTGCCGGGCGTTTATGACGGCATCTCGGCCCGCATGGCCGATAGCCTGGGGTTCGAGGCGCTGTATATGACCGGCTACGGCGCCGTCGCATCAGCGCTTGGGGTGGCGGACGCGGGGGTCGCCACATTCACCGAGATGCTCGACCGCGTGCGCTGCATCGCCGGCGCGGTCCGGGTCCCCTTCATCGCCGACGGCGACACCGGCTATGGCGGGCTGCTGAACGTCGACCGCACCGTGCGCGGCTATGCCGCCGCCGGCGCCGCCGGCATCCAGATCGAGGACCAGGAGTTTCCGAAGAAGTGCGGCCACACCGAGTTTCGCCGGGTGATCCCGGCGGATGAGGCGGTCGACAAGATCCGCGTCGCCGTCGACGCCCGCCCAAGTCGCGATTTCCTGATCGTCGCCCGCACCGACGCCCGCTATGCCGAGGGCATGTACTCGGCGCTGCGGCGGGCCGAGCGCTTCCTGGAGGCCGGCGCCGACATCCTGTTCGTGGAAAGCCCAGAGAGCCTCGAGGAGCTGCGCCGGGTCGCCGAGACCTTCCGCGGTGCCGCCCTGCTCGCGAACATGGTCGAGGGCGGGCGCACGCCCTATTTGTCCGCCGGCGAGCTGGGGGGCATGGGCTTCAAGGTGGCGCTCTATCCCGGCACCGGCTTCCTCGCCGCTGCCCGCGCACTGCAGTTGGCCTACGGGCGCCTGCGGACGGCGGGCATCGGCACCGGGTCCGACGCGCCCATGCTGCCGTTCGCGGAGATGAACGCCCTGATGGGCTTCCCCGCCGTGCACGCCTTCGAGCGCCGCTACGGAGTGCCGCAGGGCCGGCCGGAGAATGTGCCGCAGCCAACCCCCCATTGACGTTGCAGACCGTCCGCCGAGCGGGTGTAGGATGCGCACACCTCGGCAGCAGCAGATGCGCACGACCGGGGACGGGAGAGATGCCATGCCTATGCGGCAAGTACTCGGACGCCTCTGCATTGCGCTATGTTTCATTGCAGGAATTACGGCGTCCCGGCCGCGTCCGGCAGCGGCGGAGACCATCACCGTCACCCATTGGGGCGGGCAGTTCTACGGCGCACCCTACGCGGTCGCGATGGAGAAGGGCTTCTTCCGCCAGCACGGCGTCGACGTTACCGGCATCCTGACCGCAGCCGGCGGCGGAACGGCGGTGCGCAATACCCTGGCCGGCGGCATCCCGTTCGGCGAGGTCTCGCTCGCAGCCGCGGTGCAGGCGATCAATGCCGGCCAGAAGCTCACCATCGTCGGAGCCGGCACGCAGACCGTGTCCGACGAGCTTTGGGTGGTGAGGAAGGACTCGCCCCTGCACGGCATCAAGGACCTGACGGGCAAGCGCATCGCCTACACCGCGCCCGGATCGGTCAGCAACATGATCATCCTGATGGCGCTCAAGGCCAGCGGCATGACGGCGCAGCAGGTGCAGCTCGTTCCCGCCGGCGACCTCGGCGCGAACCTTGCGGCGGTCAGCAGCGGCGCGGTCGACGCGGGTTTCGTGGATGAGCTGATCCTGTCGCAGAACACCGCGCTCGTGCAGCCCGTGTTCTTCGTGCGCGACGTCATGTCGCCGCGCATGATGCAGACCGTGCTGATCACCACGACGGAATACGCCCGGGCGCATGGAGACACGATCCGCGGCCTGATCGCAGCCCGGCGCGAGGGCCTGGCCTACCTCGCCGAGCATCCCGACGAGGCCGGGGACATCGTCGCCCGCGCCTATAACAACCCCGACGCGGCGCTGTTCCGTACCCACCTCCGCGCGCTGCTGCATGAGAATTACTGGAGCGACGGGCGTTTCGACTATGAAGGCATGAACCACATGGTCGAAGGGCTGCAGATCACCGGGCAGCAGAAGGGCGACGTGGACTGGTCCAAGCTGGTGGACACCTCCTACCTGCCGGCGGACTTGCGCGCAGCGAAATGAGCGTGCCCGGGAAATGAGCGTGCCTGGCGGTGAGCCGCACGCCAGCCTGCGCGGGGTTACGCGACGTTTCGGCGGCGCGCAGCCCGTCCATGCGCTGGGGCCGATCGACCTCGACCTCGCGCGGGGCGAGTTCTTCTCGGTCGTCGGCCCCTCCGGCTGCGGCAAGTCCACGCTGCTCGACGTCCTTTGCGGCCTGAGCCGGCCCAGCAGCGGCACGATCTCGTTCGAGGGACATGCGCTGCAAGGGACGGTGCCCGACGGCGTGGGCGTCGTATTCCAGGAGGACGCGAGCTTTCCGTGGCTGAACGTGCGCAGCAACGTCGCCTTCGGGCTGCGCCAGACCGCGCTCGACGGTGAGGAAATCGTCCGGCGGGTCGACCATGCCATCGGCTTCATGGGCCTTACGCAGTTCGCCGCCCACTACCCGGCGCAGCTCTCGGGCGGGATGCGCCAGCGCGTCTGCATCGCCCGCACGCTGGTGCAGCAGCCGCGCCTGATCCTGCTCGATGAGCCGTTCGGCGCGCTGGACCAGCAGACCCGGCTGCTGATGGGCGACGAGCTGCTGCGGCTGTGGCGGGAGACCGGGGCCACCGTGCTGCTGATCACCCATGCCCTGGACGAGGCGGCGATGCTGTCCGACCGGGTCGGCGTCATGAGCGCGCGGCCGGGCCGGTTCATCGACATGGTCGAAACCGGCTGGCCGCGGGAGCGCGACAGCCGCATCGTCTCCGACCTCGCCTTCGGCGCATTGACCTCCCGGCTATGGTCGTCGCTGCGCACGGAGTCGCTGAAGACCCTAGGGCGCGTCGCGTGACCCGGCGCCTTGCTGCCCTACTGGTGCGCGTGGGCGTCCTAGCCGGGCTGGTGGTGGTGCTGGAGGCGCTGTGCCGGGCGGAGGTCATCGATCCGCTGACGGTGATCCCGCCCAGCGACATGGCGGCGTCCATGGTCACGCAGCTCGGCTCCCCCGAGATCATCGCCAGCGTGGTGCAGACCTTCTCGACGATTGCCCTGGCCTTCGCGCTGGCCGTGCTGCTCGGCACGCTGCTGGGGGCGGTGGTCCACGCCATGCCGCGCCTGCGCCGGGCGGTCGATCCGCTGCTCGCGTCCTACTACTCGGTGCCGACCTTCATCTTCTATCCGCTGCTGGTGGCGCTGCTTGGGCTCGGCATGGCGCCGCTGGTAGTGCTCGGTATCCTGTCGGCGGCTCCGGCGGTGGTCATCAGCACCCTGGCGGGCCTCGACAATGTGTCGCCGGTCATGCGCAAGGTGGCGCGGATGCAGCGGCTCGGGCGGGCGCAGACCTTGCGGCTGATCGTGCTCCCCGCCGCCATGCCCGGCCTGTTCAGCGGCTTCAAGCTGGCGCTGAGCTACGCGCTGATCGGGGTCATCGCCGGCGAGTTCATCCTGTCCGGCAGCGGTCTCGGCTACGCGATCTCGTTCGCCTACCAAAGCTTCGACAACCGGGCGATGTATGGGCTGATGCTGTTCGTGCTGCTGGTCGCGGTCGCCGCCAATGGGCTGCTGTATGTCTGGGAAGGCCGGCTCGCCCGGCGGCGCGTGCAATCGTGAGCGGCATCGCCGCCGATGGCGCTCCGCCGCTCCCCATTTGCCGCCGCGCCGGGATCTTTGACCCGCTGATCGTGGCGGCGGTCCTGATCGCCTTGTGGTAGGCAGTGAGCAGTTGGACGCACGGCATCTCCATCACGCCGCCGCTTGGGACGCTCGCCTACCTCGCAGGCCTCGTGCGCACCGCCGCGTTCTGGGACCACGCCGGTGCTACGGCCGCGGCGTTCCTGCTGGCGTTCGGGCTCTCGGCCGCGATTGGCCTCGGGCTCGGCTTGATGCTCGGGCTGCGGCGCTTCGCAGCAGAGGTCGCCGAGCCGGTTCTCGCCGGGTTCTACACCATACCCAAGGTCACGCTGTATCCGGTCGTCCTGCTGGTTTTTGGCCTCGGCACGTCGGCCAAGGTCGCCTTTGGCGTGATGCACGGCCTGGTGCCGGTCACGCTGTTCACCCTGGGCGCAATCCGGACGCTGCCCCCGGTGCTGCTGCGCGCGTCCCGGGCGATGCGGCTCACGACGTGGCAGGCGATGCGGTCCGTGCTGATCCCCGCCTGTCTGCCGGACATCGTCAACGGGCTGCGGATCGGCTTCTCGCTCAGCCTGCTGGGCGTGCTGATCGGCGAGATGTTCTCCTCCCAGCGCGGGCTCGGCTTCCTGCTGGTGAACGGCCTCGCGCAGCATAACGTGCCGCTGACGACGACCGTGGTCTTCGTCATCGTCGTTGGCGCGATCATGGCCAATACGCTGATGCTGCGGCTCGGCCGCAGCATCACGCATCGGACCTGAGCCGGATGCCAATCGACGGGTAAAGCTGCTCTATTCTCAGTCAAGCGGAGTACGATCGAACAGATCGTGCTCAAGGCTTTATCACTGAATCCCCGGCGCAGATCGATGGCCCGCAGTATCCCAGTCTAAGGCGTTGCAGCTTGGCGCGAGTTGGCGCAGCCTTTGCTTAGTCAATAAAGCAGAAGCCAATAGAAATTCATAACGTAACGAATAGATCGTTGAACAAGTCCGGTATTCGTCGACGACTCTAACGCCAACAGGATACAGAACATGCACCAGTTCCGCATTGCGCGACGAGACCTGCTGAAATCGGCGACTATCGCCGCGGGCGGGGCGCTGGCGGCGCCGCTGGTGGCACGTCACGCGATGGCGGCCGATCCGATCAAGGTCGGCAGCCTGCTCGACCTGTCGGGACCGATCGGCTCGTCCGGCCAGGCGATGCACGCGACCATCCGGCTCGCGGTGGACGAGGCGAACGCCGGCGGCGGCCTGCTGGGACGGCCGATCGAGCTGGTCAACTACGACACCCAGTCCACAATCCAGCTGTATTCGCAATACGCCCAGCAGCTCGCGCTGAAGGACAAGGTGGCCGTGGTGCACGGCGGCATCACGTCGGCCTCGCGTGAGGCGATCCGCCCGGTGTTCGACCGCTATTCCACCCTGTATTTCTACAACGTGCTGTATGAGGGCGGCGTGTGCGACCGCGACTGCTTCTGCACCGGCACGACCCCGGCGCAGACGGTCAACAAGCTGGTGCCCTACGCGCTGGAGACCTGGGGCAAGAAGGCTTACATTATCGCCGCCGATTACAACTATGGCCAGATCACCGCCAAGTGGATGGGCAAATACGTGCGCGATGGCGGCGGCACGGTGCAGGCCACCGAGTTCTTCCCGCTGGATGTGACCGAGTTCGCGGCGACCATCAGCAAGATCCAGCAGGCCGGGCCGTCCGTCGTGCTGTCGGCATTGGTCGGCTCGAACCACACCGCGTTCTACCGCCAATGGGCGGCGGCGGGGATGAAGGGCAAGATCCCGATCGCCTCGACCACCTTCGGCCTGGTGAACGAGATCGCCACCATCGCTCCGTCCGAGAGCGACGGCGTCGTCACGAGCTATGGCTACTACGAGGAGCTGGTCACGCCGGCGAGCACCGCGTTCGTCCGCGCGGTGCGCGCCAAGTTCGGCGATGATCTGCCGTATATCAGCGAGCTCGCAGCCGCCACCTACGAGGGCTTCAAGCTGTGGGCGGAGGGGGTGAAGAAAGCCGGCTCCGTTGACCGCATGAAGGTAACGGAGGCGCTGGAGGCCGGCATCGCGGTCGATGGCCCCTCAGGCAAGGTCACGATCGACCACGCCACCCACCATGTCGTCCGCAACGCCTATTTGGCGAAGGCGGCTGAGCGGAAATGGGACGTGTTCAAGTCCTACCCTGCGGGAAAATGTGTTCGTCGCCGCCTGCCGCCGCGGCTCGACGGCGCGGGCACGCCGCACCACCGAGGCGACACTCGACCGCGTGCGGCTCGCGGGGATCGCCGGCCGCATGGTCGGCCAGCTCGCGCACGGGCAGCGGCAATGGGTCGAGATCGCCACCGTGCTGGCGCAGGAGCCGGAGCTGGTGCTGCTGGACGAGC
>JAABUM010002436.1_pt1 | contig 24866 bp, 37 predicted proteins | sample 5559161 | NCBI WGS metagenome assembly JAABUM01 (sample SAMN10711868, study PRJNA513369) | rock metagenome | isolation source: Antarctica rocks | place: Antarctica: Victoria Land, Siegfried Peak nord
CGGCCCGCCGAGGCCGGCGGCGCGGCGGCCGAGCCACCCGCGGCCGGCGAGGCAGCAAAGGCAGCGGCCCCCGCAGCCACTGCAGGTAGGCTGGTGACTACAGCTCACTCGCTTCTGGCCACATGCTGTATTTGACCTGCCCTTGAGCCTTTCCGCAAGTCTCGTCAGGGACGTTCACCCAGACTCTCCACCCGGACACCATCCCGAGTCAGGTGCATCTGCGACTGGCATGTGATGCTGCATCATGCAGGCTGCTGGGGCACGAGGGGCGGCGGCACGCGCGGCCGCGAGGGCGGCGGCAAGTGGAGCGGCCTGGACCCTGTGGTGCCCGTCACCAACGCCGAGCTGCTGGACAGCGTTGCCGCCTTCTATGGGTGCGCTGCCTGCCTGCTGAGTCCTCCACATCTGCTGCAAGTGTTGTACTGCTATGTGCCAGCTTCGCCCTTGAGATGCCGCGCTGCAGCATGTCATCATGACAGACCTGCCTGCGGACGCCTGCCCATAAGAGTGATACCTCTACTCCTTCCAGCATTGCACTGGGGCCCACAGCCTCCACTGCTGGTTGCGCTGTGAGCAGGCTGGGCAGCGACAGCGCACTGGCGGGCCAGCATGTTGTAGACGGCTGATAATTGAAATACATCCTGATCGATACAATGACACCTGCTGAGGCTGGGCTGCGGCAGCGCGCTGGAGGGGCTCGCTGGAGGGGCAGCCGGTAACTCAAACGCCATCAGAACACAGATGTTGACACACTGAAACATGCTGCAGGCTGGGCAGCGGCAGCGCGCTGGAGGGGCAGCTGGTGACGCGCAACGCGGAGCGCGACACGCCCAAGCGCCTCTACATCGTCGGCCCGGGGGTCGGCAGCCTGCTGGCGGCGGACGAGCGTGAGGCTCTGAAGGTCACCGCCGTCGGCGTCAAGGCCTTTGAGCGCCAGGAGAGCAAAGTGCGGCCAGCTTTGCTACACCCTGCAAAAACCCTGTGAGCTCGAAAGCTCGAACGCCTTGTTGCAGGCGGCGTCCAGCTTTTGCGCCAGGAGAGGAACTGACGCCAAGACGCCTGGATGTGTCGCTGCGAGCAGCACCTGTGTCGGCATTCTGGGTGGTACAGGGCACGCAGTCTCTCGGGGTGACCTGCCCAATGGGACCCGCTCGAAATTCTTTGTCCAACACACTTCAGCGCCTGACGACCACCGTGTGCTCACCACACAGGACGGCAGCGTGCCCTGCAGTTACCGCATCGCGCAGGAGGGGCTGCCGCTGCTGCTGCCCTTCATCACGCAGCAGCGCCTCACGCTGTCCACCCCCGAGTTCATGCGCCTGCTCACCGAGCGCTCGCTGCCGCTGCCGCGCGTGGACTCTGCGGCGGCGGACGAGGCGGCCCTGGAGCCCATCGCCGAGGATCCCGCCGCGCCTGCCGCCGAAGCTGCCGCCCAGGAGCCCGCCGCCATCGCGCCGGTCACGCCGGCCGCCACGGCGGCGGCGTCTGCCGCCGCTGCGGCGGCCGACGCCGAGATGTCGGACGCAGACGAGCCGGCGGCGGCGGCGCCCGCGGGCGACGCGGCCGCGGCCAAGCTGCCGCCGGCGGCGCCCAAGCCCAAGGGCCGGGGCGAGCCGACATCTGAGAAGCCGCGGGGGCCGCCGATCGACGATGAGCAAACGCTGGCGCAGCTGGCCTTCATCGGCAACGGCTGCTGCGTTGCCACCCTCAGGTGCGATTTGCTGAATGCAGCACTCTTGATAAGACGGCATGAGCCTTAGCGAGAGCATGAGGTACCGCGTAGCATATATCATGGACGATGTACTCCCTAGCGCAGGCTCACTTTTGACGGGTCGCAGCCGGCAGGGCCTCACCCGCTGCTTCTCGAAGAACGACCCTGAAGCCAGCCAGCTGATGGGTTGCCCTGTATTGTTCAACAGGGACGAGGAGGCGAATGCGCTGGGCCTTCCGGCGGTCGGCGCGACTGAGGGCGCGCTGGCAGCCGCGGCGCCGCTGGCGCTGTCCTGCTGGCGCGGCCGCGCCTCCCTCAACATCCTGGTCGCCAAACCCGAGTGTACGCAGCTGGCCGAGAAGCTGCGCTTTGCCGCCAAGCGCAAGGTGCGGCGTGCTCCAGATGTCTCTCATGGCAAAACCGTCAGTTCCGGGCAATGAATATCACTGGGCCTGTCAATGCTGCAGATTGACACGACCACCCTACTGTGGCTGTGCACGACGCATGCGCATGCACCATGCAGGTTAATGCAAAAGCCAGTGTTGCTGAATGCATCCTTGCAAGCCACGCAATCACCTGACAATCCTTGCGCAGGGCCAAGGCATCGCGCCGTCGTCGCCGCCGTCGCCGCTGAACCCCAACGCCGCGGAGTTCACGCCCGCGGCCGCGCGCTCGGGCTCCGACGAGGCGCCTGCCGCGATGGAGGGCATGAGGGTCGCGCTCAAGCCCGCCGCCGACCATGCGCCCGTGGAGGAGGTGAAAACTTTTACTGCAGATCGTCTTGGTTGTTCCTCAGCGTCTCTCAATGTTTGCACAACATGCCGGTCTCGCTCCTAGCCCGCCGCCGACCACGCGCCCGTGGAAGCGGTAAGGAATTTTCCTCTCAACTTGATACCATTTCATGTTTTGCTATTTTAACGCCCGTTCAAGCCTCTGATGCATCCAGCTGATTGTGTCGTATCCGTTTCCAGGCTCACAAACCGGAGCTGGTCTGCAGTCTGTCTGGAACTCGCTGTGTTTCAGCAATTTGCTGGTCCAGAACTCAAATCCTGCACCGTTCTCTGCATCACCAGGTGGCTGGCGCGGTGGCGGCCGTCGGCAACAAGCGCAATGTGTCGCCGGGAACGCCCACCGGCGAGTCCCCGGCAACTAAGAAGAAGTCACTCTAGGCGGCGTCAACCCCGCCGCCGCCTGCGGGCCGCAGACGCACTGCAATGCCCCGGCATGATGCGGAACGCCGCAGCGTGTGAGCTCCAGCGTTTTCGCAGCGCATCCACATGCCGGGGCGCAATGCGTGCTATGGCCAAGGAGCTTTTGCCGCCAGGCGTTTGGAGAGAACGGCGCGCTGTCCGCAGTGCTCGCGCCCGCCAGCGTCCGGCGAGGGCGACCATCCCTCTGACAGCAAACTTCGGGCTTGTCAGCGTCTTAAGAGGGGGGCGGCGCCTGTGTGGGAGGCCGCGCAGCAATCCCCTTTCCTTTAGGGGGTGGGATTGTTGCGCGTCCTTCCGCGTATCAGGAATATGAAGCATCTACCTTACACACAAAAGAACTCTCGTGTTCAGTTTGCTCTGGACGGTAGTCTATGGGCGCCTCTGCCGGCAAAGCTGGCTACTCCTGAGAGGGGCGCTCCTAGGCTGGCTGTCGAGTCTCTGGTTTCTTGGAGAACAGTACAGAGAACTTTGATATGCCTCTGCCGGTAAAACCGGTCCTCGGGAGAGAGGTTTTGGTGAATGTGACAACCATGACTGCTGTAAAAAGATACTTCACGCTCGCCAACCCTAGATGTATACAGTATCACGCCCTATGAAACTGCATTTGAAATACGTCCACAAACAGCTGTACAAACTGGCCATCAACCATTGTAAGACACACTGCGCCTGATCAAACCTATTCCGCATGGGTGTCGCCATACCGCTGTTGCATCGCCATTCGATGATATAATTTCGTCCAACTATATATGTATGGTACAGAAACGAACCACAAGGAAGGTCAGACCTTGACCTCCGCCGCTGAAGTGACCGACTCTACAGTTCCACGCAATGCCGACCCAGCCGCATCAGGCTTTGCCGCGCTCTGCGGCAGGGCCCAGAACGGCGCGGCGTCATGACGCGATGCTGATGGGCGTCAACGGCGTGGCCGGGTAGGCCTCAGCATCTGGGTCGCCGCCGCCGAGGGAGCACTCCGAGTCATCTTGGAACAGCAGCGCCCGCGGCGCTGTCGGCCGTGGCGGGTGGGCATCCCTGCAGGTGATTTCAGGCGACGTGTCAGGAGGGCAACGATTACCACGAACCAGGGTGAAAGGTAGCAAAGCAGTAGCTGCCACTGCTTTAACAGTGCTCATTGCCACGACTTTGTCTTGCGCTGCTGAGCAGTGGCAGCGCCCAGACTCCATGCGGGCGATGCTGCAGCAGCATTATTGTGGGGCATGCGGCAGCCGGCTCCAAGTACTCATTATGACTGTGTTGACAGAGGCTTGAGGCTGGCGTACCAGTCGGCGCTTCCGTTGCTTCCGGCGGGGCCGGTGGACGGCGTCGGGGAGCCGCCGCGCTTGGCGGGCCGCGGCGGCAGACACCGCCCCGAAGCGCCGGCGACGTCATGGTGCGACGGCGTCAGCACGTTGAAGTGCAGCAGCATGGCGGTGTCCATCTGCAGGGGAAACAGTGGGATGAGACTGGTAACAGCGTGGGCTCGGAGGCTGGATATGGGACCGACTCCGCGAACTTGTGCCAGGATACAGCAGTTGTAGAAGCAGATAGCAGGCGCCACGTTGGTTGCTGAGCAACTTGAACGCACAGGCAGTATCCACAAGGCATTGCACTTGAAAATTCTCACCGTGCCGCGCAGCTCCTTGCAGACAGCGAATAGGTTGCCGATCTCCTGGTGCTTCAGCATGCAGATGACCTTGAGCTGCAGTGCACACAAAGGAGGGCATCAGCGGCTTGCTTGCCAGCGCATGGCATACAAGCGAAGCAGCACAACTCGCAAGCAGCAGGTCTAACGCACAAATTCAGAGGGAAAAGACAGCAATGCACAAAACTCCTTTCAATCCATCATTTTAATGGCTGGACCAATATAAGCCTACCAGGACGTCCTCAGGCAGCGCAAGCAGGCCGCTGAGCGGCCCCGCCTGCGGCGGCCGCTGGTAGCGGCTCGGCCGCCGGCCCAGCTGGGCCAGCAGCTGCCGCCGCCGTGAGAAGAAGCTGTGCAGTGTCATGTGCATCGGGTCCGCCGCCAGCGGCACCTTCACGCTGAGCTGCCGCCGCCCGGGCTGCCAGCCGCTGCCGGGCTGCGCGCCATTCCGCCGCTGCGCCGCCGCCGCCAGCCGCTGCTGCTGCTCGCGCTGCTGCTGCTGCATCGCCAGCCGGTGCGAGGGGCGCTGCTGCAGGATGCTGCTCTGCGGGTGCGACGTGGCCACGCCCTCGCGGCAGCCGTCCGCGGCTGGTCCGGCGCCGGCACCATCGACGCAGTGCCGTTTCGACGGCGCCGAGGGTCCCAGCGGCGGCCGTGACGGCTTCGACGCCGGGTGCACCTGGAGGCTGCGCTGCGCCTGCACCAGGCTGGCCAGCACGCCCGGCAGGATGGCCTTCTGCTGGACGGCCGGGTTCTGCTCCCTGTGCTGCTGCTGCTGCTGCCGCGGTTGATGGTGATGCTGCTGATGCTGCGGCTGGTGCTGCAGCTGATGTTGCAGCGGCGCATGGTGCTGCCGCTGCTGGTGTGGTGCTGCCGCCTGGGCGGGCTCTCCGGCTGCTGAGCTGCGCACGGCGCTGGTGGCTTCAGGTTCAGAGCAGCCAGCACACTGCGGCCTGGCGGCGGCGGGCTGCAGCGGCCGCTCGGCAGAGTTGTGCTGCGTCGGCTGCTGCACGTCACTGCCGGACGGTGAGCTGGAGTGCCGCGCGCCGCCGGATCGCGCCTGGGCGTCCGCCTTCGAAGCGAATGCCCGCTCCTGCAGGCTCTTGCCGCGCAGCCGCTGGCCTGCGGCATGGCGCAACCAGCAATTGGGGCAGAAGCATGCAAGCAGCGGAAGCACCGTCGTCACCGTGCATGTTCATGGACTAGCATCTATTGTGAAGATCGCAAGTTCGGCGCCTATAAGCCGGCTTCCTGCACGGGGGTGCAGTGCACCGACGGCCCTTACCTCCCATGCGGACGCGCGCAGGGATCCTGTGCCAGGGCTGGAATTCTAATACAGGACGCCAGACGTGCTGCGCTGCCCGGTTGCCCGGTTGATCAACAACCTGGCGCACGTGTAGCGCCGCGACGAGAGGGACGCACGGAGAGTTCCGCCGACGCCAACTGCCGCTTGCGGGACACAGCGACCGCTCCACGTACTTGGCGAATGACAAGATTCACACTGCTGCAAGACGGCTTATGCTAGATCGCTAATAAATACCGAGCGCGGTGCATACGCTCGGCCCGCGGCCCAAAAATTCAAATATGATTCCCGCTAAATCTGACACGTGCAACTCTGAGATCAAGATCAGCCTTTCAGGCTGAACGGACCGCCGGTCAGCCGATGCCTTCCGATCGGGCCACTGGGAGGTAAACGTGAACACACGTTGTGGTAGGTCAACGTGAACTCCAGGATCCAGATAGAAAAGCAGTTTCGCTGCTAGCAGCGAAAACACGTTCGCACATCTGCACATCAGTGCGTGCCGTCAGTAGGCCATGCCGCGCATCGCATACACAATCTGCTGCTCAGCAGTCGTCCGGACGTAAACAATGTTAAATTTCGTCTGGTCCAAATCCTAATGACGTCTATACTCCTACTGGACTGCTGGACTGCGCTGCTCTTCACAGAGCACAGCTGCGCTTTAAATTGGCGGCGTGTGCTTTGGCCACATGATCTGCATGATCTGGCCTCATACTTGACTATTGGCCTGTTTTTGAAGGGATCAAGGAATAGAAACAGGGAAAGTCGAGATGCACCACGCTTGCCGGAGGCAAAGGGCGATGAAAAGATGGGGGAGTGAAGGAAAAAGCATCTCCCATTGGCAAAGCATCTCGGGTTCATATGAGCGGCTTTCCAGCAATCTATCCACTCAACACAACCCCCGTTGATTCCTACACTACACAACTGTAGAGCTTGCACTTGTGCCAGGAGGACTTGCCCGGCACATCAGCGAACGATCGACCGTCAGCAGGCCGTTCCAAGAACCGAGCCGGGCTAACCCAGCTCGGGCAGTTCGCCATGGGGAAGGGCGGCGAGGCCCAGCTGGGCGCCACCATCCGGCCCGGCTTGATCCAGCGGATCCGCAGCATGGACCGCATGGAGACGCTGAAGGGCGTGAAGCAGGATTTGACGGTGCTCAAGTCCATGTGGTTCAAGAAGGCTTCGGGCAGCGATCACGCTGAGCGTCTGGAGTCCTTCTACGGGCCGCAGGCGGCAGCATGTGAGTTGATATATGCTGCTGTCTCATGCATGCTGGGCAGGATAGGCTGGCTGGCTGGATCTGGTCTCTCGGGGCGTCTTGCTGTCTGTGATCACATCGGCTCACACAAGCTAATTCAGTCCTTGTCTGGGGCCTTGATACCGCGTCCACATGTCTGATCACGGTTGAAACCATCCTTGTCGTCGTCTGTGCTGCTACGTTGGCCATGCGAGGTTTCTCAGTCCACCTGCACCTGCTGATTGGACACTCATGTGTGCAGACGACCGCTTCAGGAGCAGCTTTCTGTGGGGGAGGAAACAGATGCTGGCGGCGGTTGCGGCGAGGCTCAGGCACCAGAGCGACCTGGTGTGGGTGGACCTTGGCGGCGGCACAGGGGTGCGGCATTCAAGAGATCGCCGAAATATTCGCACCTTTGTTTGTGTATCGCCGATGCTCGAAGATGACCCGCCGGGCGCCGGCAGGCACGGCCAAGGCAGATTTTCTTCACATATAGAAGTGTCGCCGAAGCAGCATACCTTCTCGTTCTTTGCCTGTTGATTGAGATCTGCACTCTGGCCTATGGTGTGCACCTGGTCATGCAGCCATATTTGCAACCAATCTGCACCTCTCAAGTGCTGCAGACCATCAGCCTGTGACTTCACTGCAACTTGCCTGACATTCCTGTCGCGCAGGCCAACGTGGAGATGATGCTGGAGTACCTGCCGCTGGCGCAATTCAAGGCCATCTACGTGGTGGACCTGTGCGCCAGCCTGTGCAAGCAGGCGCGGCTCAAGGTGGCAGCCAAGGGCTGGACCAACGTGCACGTGGTGGAGGGCGACGCGTGCACCTTTGCGCCGCCGGGCCAGGCGACCGCCGTCACCTTCTCCTATTCACTGTCGAGTGCGTGCTTTTGCCGCCCCCACTGCGATGAAGATGTGACATTCCGTCCAATCTGTCAGCATGCCCGCACAACTTGCTTGGCGGACCAGTAGTCGGTAGCAGTGCATCACGCAAGGTGCTGTATGCCATGTCAGAGAGGGCGTCCAGGGAGGAGCGGCGCCACTGGTGCTGTTCACACATGAAACACCAAGGAGATTGTGATACATGTGCACTGCAATACTGATGTGCTGACCTGCTGCCGCGCAGTGATCCCGCCATTCCACTCGGCGGTGGACCAGGCGATCTCGTACCTGGACGCGGAGCGCGGCCTGATGGGCGTCACAGACTTCTTCGTGTCCTCAAAGTTCGACCTGCCGCTGCGGCAGATGACCTGGGCGCGCCGCTTCTTCTGGCGGTGCGCTTCAGCCCTACTCCTATGTTCCTATAGCTAGTAACTTGCAGCAGCGGCACTGCACGCCTGCTTGGCGGCAGAGCTGCCCGCGGCAGCGGCTGCTGCCGCCCGTCTACAGTGCTGCATTTTCGCAGAATGTCTGTATCATCGATTACGATGTTTACATTGCTCATCCGCCATCGCTGCCGCAGGTGCATCTTCGACACAGACAGCATCGACATTGGGCCGGAGCGGCGGCAGTACCTGGACCACCAGCTGTCGCGTGTGTGGGAGACCAACAGCCAGGGCAGCATCCCCTACGTGCCCTACCTGCGTGCGCCCTACTACGTGTGGGTCGGCCACGTGCCGCAGCTCGCCACCGTGCTGCTAGAGAACAAGGTGCGCCTGCCCTTGATGAGTCCGTCCCCCACCCGAGATTCCCAATCGATAGTCACACACAGAACAGTGAGCCTTCTGCTGTTCTGAAGTCTGTCAGATGATTTCTCTCTGGGTGCTGTGTGTCATTCAATCTGGTCAGGGATGGAAGGCACAGCTGGCTCTCACGCGCACATTGCACGCTGTGCAGGTGGAGGCGCCGCCAATGTTCCCGCCGACCTTCCTGTACACACAGTCATGGGAGGACCCGCGGCCAGACATGCAGGTGTGAAGTGGATCGTTACATAGCGCTGGTCCGTGGGACACCCTGCCCCCCACCGGTGCCGACAATAAATGAGCTTGTCCCTTGCTGCTCCTGCTAAACGATGGGCAACAAGTGCATTTTGTGAGCGCTCCCAATTGCAGATCTCATGTGCAGAGCTTGAGCACACCATTGCGCTGCTTGCAGGTGCTGCGGGTGGGCAAGGGCGACGTGTGCCTGACGCTGACGAGCGGCGGCTGCAACGCCATCAACATGTGCCTGCAGGGCGCGTCCTCTGTGACCGCCGTGGACTGCAACCCCGCGCAGAGCGCCCTGCTGGAGCTCAAGGCCACCGCCATCAGGTGCCGCTCCTGGGACATTCCGTCACCGCACGCGCGCGAATGCGTCCAAGCGCATTGCTTTCCGTTGGTGCGGCAGCAGCAGCAGCAGCAGGCTCTGCCAGGTTGAGATTTCGTCAGGTAGCACCTCGTCAAGGGATCTTGGTCATCGTCTGTGTTGCGTCCTGCAGGGATTTTGCACTGGCCACCCAGAGCATGTCATACATGCTCGCATTTTGACCTCACGCCATTGATGGTCCGCTCAGGTGTGCCCTGCTGAGCTCGAATTGCGTCGCTGCCTCTGCAACAGGGAGCTGCAATTTGAGGACGTGTGGGCGATGTTCGGGGAGGGGCGGCACCCCCACATCCAGCGGCTGTATGAGACGCGGCTGGCGCCGTTCCTGACGCAGACCAGCCTCACCTTCTGGAAGACCCGCCTGCACTACTTCCGCAACGGCCTCTACTACCAGGGCGGCATGGTGAGGGATCCTTCACAATCAATTTTAATCCATATTGCGGTCAATCTTTGTGTGCAGAAGGACTCGCTTATTCGGCGAATACATTTGCGGGCACTCCGCAGCTGCTGGCAATCGCCGATCCGTGCATCCTGTTCTGGCTCCACTTCAACGAACAACACAGTGAAAACATGCCATTGCTCACTCGCGCCGCAGGGGCAGGTGGTCTGGATGTTCCAGATCATCATGCGCTGCCTGGGCCTGGGCGGCGCAGTGCTGCGGGTGGCTACGGCACCCACCCTGGAGGACCAGCGCGCCGCCTGGGAGGCCGCCTGGCCGGTGCGGCTGCTGCGCAGCGGCCCCGCGTGGCTCGTCAACGCGCTCATCAGCCTGGTGTCGCTGCTCTTCTTCAACCGCTTCGTGCTCTGGTGCGTTTTCACAGGGATCCTATGGTTGTTCTAGGACCCTTTAGGGCGCCTCTGCTGCTCAGGGCGCATCCCGGAGCTTCTGTGCCTCCTTCCCTGCATGGGCCATCCTCTGTGACCAGCATGTGACTGCATCTGCTGTCGTGAAGCTCACTTGCAGTGCTGCTTGTGTGCTGATGCATGCTCTTTCATTGCCGTACTGGTGGCTGCTTTCTTGATTCCGCCTGGCCAAGCCATCACCCTTGTTGTTGCGCGCAGGTTTGGCGGCGGCGTGCCCTGCAAGCAATACAGGCTGGTGAGAAATCCACCTTGCTGATCACCTTTGCATCGAATGCATTTATCTGCAGCAGCACGCCGTTTGCATGGACATGGCTTCGTATGAGCATGTGTTGGTGTGCAGCGCTAACTCGAAAGTCTGACACCAACATCTGCTGATGTTGCAGATCCACAAGGACGGGCTGAGCATCGCCAGCTACGTGGCGCGGACACTGGACGGCGTCGCGCAGAACTCGCACCTGCGCTCTGACAACTACTTCTACTACAACTGCCTCATGGGCCGGTGCGTCACCAATTGCATCCCTCCAACACCATATCACTCAAGGTTCAATGCACTTCTGGCACAACGGTGCGCATTGCCATCTGCGCGGCTCTGCCCTTTATATCATTACGCCCGCCCACGCACACAGCCTGTCGCCCTCTAGGCCACCCCAGATTCACTTCAAGATTCAGCTGCTGCTGCAGGTTCGCGAGGGACAACTGCCCGTCGTACCTGGAGGAGAAGAACTTCGACACGCTCAAGGCGGGCCGCCTGGAGGGCCTCAACATCTTCTCCGGCACCTTCATGGACGCACTCAAGCAGCGCCAGTACTCCAAGGTGCTCATTCTCACCATGATGCGCAGACGCCAGGATTCTGCAGGTCAAGGCTAGATGCATGTGCCTTTCTTGGCGGTCGCGAGCCGATCCGGCAGTGTGGCAAATTTCCGCACCGCTGAACCTCGATGCCGAAGTTTTCAAGTGATGCACACCTTTGTTCTGGTGTCTCTATGGATGTCGTGGACGCTGCCGCACTCATCAGTAGTTTTACCGCCAGATTCGATCGAATTTGGCCTTGAATGAACGTTTGATCCGCAGTGCATCCTCATGGATCACATGGACTGGTGCGACGAGGCGTACTCAAAGCAGCTGGCGACGGCACTCTCGCAGCACATCGTGCCAGGCGGCCGTGTGATCTGGCGGTCGGCTGCCATCGAGCCGCCCTACGCCCACATCATCGCCGCGGCAGGGTTCAAGGTGCACAGGATCCTCCAAATGAACAGCGTTCAGGAGCGGCACTTTTAGTGAGGGCATTGGTATGGCAGCTCTGTGAGCAATCAAGCAAACGTAACCTGTGTACCGCTTACAGGTGGAGCGGCTGCAGCGCGCAGACAAAGAGTACATGGACCGCGTCAACATGTACTCGTCTTTCTATGTCGCCACCCGCAAGGGCAAGTGAGCGGTGTGGCATTGCTGGCGGGCGGCACAAGATGATCACAAGCAGACTACAGGGGGGCAATGCTAACTTGTGGCCTGTTGGCAGCAGAGTGACCATGAGCTGGTAGCAAGTTGAGCTTAGGCGTCATGAGGTGGGGGTGACACTTCTGTAGCGCACATCAGCGGCATCGCAGCACTGGATCACTTGAGATGCTGAGCGGCCGCGTTACGAGTAGCAGTAAACTCCAAGCAGGTCGACGGGATTTGAATGGTAATACCATTTGAGAACGACAATTCAGGTTGAGAGGGTAATCTAGGTGTGGACATACAATGACGACCGGTTGCCGGATGGCTGAGTGTGGATATAGTGCAGTTCAAATTTTCGAACACCGAATCAGCGCAGTCTCACAGTTGCATTACAACCGGCAATATTTCCAGCAAGATATCCACCAATGCAACTCCATCTCCGAAATCAGCAGCAGGTCCCAAGTCTACTTGCAGTCCTCCAGCCCAGCGGCACACAAAACACGGTCAACCATCTTGCGTTCATTCCAATATGTGTTGGTTGGTCCTCAAAATCGGCCACAGCCCAGAAACCTAAAATCTGACATTTCACCACGATTTTGCGCGCACATTCGCGACAGACGCGCTGCGTCAACTACAGCAAACGCTGCCTCGACCTCTCTGATTTCTCTTCTCCACAAGTCTCCATGTGTGAGGACTTTGTCAGTACAGGCGCTCCAGGACGTAGCTGATCATCATCTTCAAGGACTCCTTCGCCTCTGACTCTGGCAGGCACGCCAGGCACTGCAGGCCCTGCAACAGGATGGCATGCCAAGTGTCAATGCACGGTCTGAATGCATGTTGCGACATCAAACATTGCATACCGAACACTGAGCCCCGCGGCAACATTCAAGGTCGCTACGTGCACACTCCGCTGCCTGGGCTGAGCGCATGTGCAGGCCTGTCACATTGCCATTCAGACCACTCGGACGCACAAGCCCACGAAAACTTGGTAGACGCCAAAAGGAAGGGAAAGCAAAGCACTGCTAAGCATGCCAAGAGCGGGCACCTGCTCCGCCTGGCGGCGTGCGAGGGTGCGGGCCTGCTCGATGCCGCCGCCGAGGCGGACCAGCTCGATCGCGCGCGGCAGGCCGCCGGCCTCATTGAACTCGCTGTCGATGAGCGCCCGCAGCTCGTTGCCGTGCGCGCCGTGCTGCATCGCGTACAGCGCCGGCGCCGTCAGGTTGCCGCTCATGAGGTCCTGCCCCTGCGCGCAGCATGATGCCGGGTCAAGACCTGTAGAACATCTGATGGGTCGCTTGCGCATCTGATTGTGAATGCTGTAAGTATGTATGCTCGATACTGTATGCTCGATACAAAGTACACAGCTACCTGCTGCGGCGCGCAGCATGCGGCCTGATGCTGCCACTAGTCGATTGAGCTAGAGACGAAGCGGCGTTGGTGACGGGAGGGACAAGGGGGAACAAGGGAATGGGACAGGCAGCATAACATATTCTAAGCATAGCTGCCCACCTGGGGCTTGCCCAGCTCCTCTGATGTGCGCGTGAAGTCCAGGATGTCGTCCACCACCTGTGGAATGTCGCAGTGCGAAAGACTCAGCATTTTGGCAGGCCTCATGATGCATTTTCCATGACTTCTCTGACTGAACAAGACCAACTGTATGACAGCAGCAGTCCATGCTCATGCTCACGCAGGGGCACCATCACAAGCCACTGAGGGTCGCCTTCGCTCCCCAACCTGCTCAAAACCCGACTTGCACAAACCGCCTCAGGCGCTCACCTGGAAGGCCAGCCCCAGGTGGCGGCCATACTCGAACATGGCGTGTTTGACGTTGGCGTCCACGCCGCTGAAGATGGCGGACGCGCGGCAGCTGGACGCGATCAGCGTCGCCGTCTTGTAGTACGATTTGTCCAGGTACTGCTCGATCGTCAGGTCCGTGTCAAACTGCGCGCAAACGCAAGGGAGGGTTGATGCTCAAAAGGCTCTCAGGCTCAAATAGGTGTGCATGTGCACGGATAGTTCTGACTCTGCTGCTCAAGCTGTGCGCAGAGACAGAACCGTAATTCGACTCTGCTGCTGCTGTGCCGCACGGGCGCATCGCAGGCGAGGCCACTCGCAAGGAAAATGAGAATGGGTTGTGAAGCACGCGATGTTGAACATACTGTGCATTCTGCACCTTGTGGATGACATGCGTCACAAAGCGCGCACCTGTGAATGCGACTGGTTGATCTCGCCATCTGCAAAGTCTGCGATGACCTGGCTGATGAGCTTGATCACCTGCGTGCTCCCAAACCACGACACGGTTCAAGATCAAGGAACGCACAAAGACTGAACTTCACGTTCATGTGATCCGTGACAGATATTCTTGCCGACCGTGCAGATGAAGAGCAAGACGAGAAAGGCATGTTCAAGGCACGAACAACAAGCTCACCTCACTGTTTTCGAGGTGCGCCAGCAGGTAAGATGACCGTGCAAACAAAAAGTCGCCCACAAGCACTGCATTTTTGTTCCCCCATTTCGCATTGACCGTCGGCTGACCTGTGCAATCAGGCGTGAAACTGTGAGAACCAGAGATGGCTAGGGGGGGATGACTCCAACAAGGGGTGTGTGTTTCGGTGTGACGGAACGCACGACACGGCAGCAAATGGAGCGACGCACGACACGGCAGCAAATGGAGCAATCAACCAATGGAACCACACACCTCTGCGTGTGTCACACTCGTCCAGGACGTCGTCGTGAACGAGGCTGGCTGTGTGAATCATTTCAATGATCTCCCCGAGTCGTCTGTGCTGCTCCGTGAGGTCGCTGCGGCAAAGACAATGAGTCAACGTCAGCCGCATGAAGATATACGCATGCACTGATGCATCGTTTACTTGCAGTACAAGAACACACACAGTATGAATATATACTAGAAAGCTTTGTGGGTGTACCAGCGTGCTGTTCACCAAGGCAAGATGTGCGGCAAGGTGCGCGCCGGGCCTCATAACAGGGCAGAATGAGAGGTGCACCTGAGGCCTGTTAGCTGCATAGTGGCCCGCCCAACCAAAAACACGATGACGGGCCGCAGCTTCTTGCCGCCTGCGCCGAAAATCTGCTTCGCCGCGGCCTGCAGCGTCTCGTGCCGGTCCCCGATGTTCATCAGGTTCTGGTTCATGATGTCCCTGTCGGCTGCCACCGGCCGCGTCACGTCCGCGATGGACACCGGGCTGGGCCAGGAGGGCAGCGCCTGTGGCTGGCCGTCCGTGGTGCGCTCCTCCAGCTCCAGGTCGCTGCTGCTGGCTGAATTCGACGACGTGGCGTCCCGTGACTCTGTCGCTGGCGCGAACACATGCGCCGGCCCAGCCAGGTCCCGCCGCGGCTTGCGTGGCTGCTGGCTGAACTCGTCGAGGGCCGCCCTGGAGGCCTGCATGCACCGCTGGCCGCTGGGTGCAAGCCTGCTCCTGCTGCAGGACAGCGGTGCCTGGCAGTGCTGCAGCGCGGCCGGGCCGCGCACAGTCGTCATGGAGCCGCTTTGCAAGGCTGAATGCATATTTGGAGATCTTTGTGCGTGTTCTGCTGGGTAAATATCAAATGTCTACCCACTGAGACTGGAGGAGAGCCATGATGTCGCTGAGAGCTTTTTCCCCGCGGAAAATTGAGCACGTCTTCCCGCGCAGTCAACAGCTTAGTTAGGGCCCTAATTGGGGACCTTAGCGAAAACCCTCTGCTGCGCATGCTGTCCCCGTGTGCTGGAGCTGCCATTGCTCGAGCCACTCTACAACCTGCAGATTTTCGCTAGCGATTGCGGGACCGAAGCAAGCCGTTTCAGCATGGTCGAGCTCACCTCAATCACGAGAGCCCTGATCACGAGAGCTTACTGAGTCCTAGTCGGAAGCTAGTCAGGGGGGCTGAAGAAGCAATTGCATGTGGCGGCATTGAGGTCACGATGTCGAACGAGGAGGGTTTCCCCGAGTCCTGAGGCGCCGTGCGAGCTGACAGTTGAACGTTGGACATCAGGTTCTGGGTTAGGTTTTGGTCTTTGGGACTTATGGACAGCTCCTTCTTTGCCAACATCAAGAGTGATCCAGTGCTTCGGGGGTGTTCTACTGTGGCAGTTGGCGCTGAAAAGCATTGGTTGTTACATAGGACCACTGGGTCCTATATATTTACAAGATCTACCTGGGCGGAGAGGTCCTCGACAGAAACACAGGAGACTGACGTTGACATCATCGACAATGTTGCTAACTCAAAACTGAACATCAGGCTGTTTGCGAAGCAGCGACCATAATGCCGAATAACGCACGACCACCACAATGTGCCGCTCGCGGCGACGCCGCAATTGGCATGAAAGCCTACAATACAAGTTGAGAGCCTCCACAATATCCTGAATGCAGTGGGAGGCTTCAGCACTGCTGCGTGAATCGAAGTAGGGGCTCGGCTCGCCTTTCACAAAGTGACGCATGCTTGCGTGGCAGCGCTAGAGATCTCCTGTACGGCGCTCTCCTGTACAGCGCTAGAGATCTCCTGTACATAGCTTACCCTCCAGTCAGCGCGGTGCTCAGTATTAGACTGGTTCCAGTCCTTCTGGCTATCTTGTTTAGAGGTTAACAAGCCGCTGACGCGGTTAACGGAGCTGGTTCAGGTCAGTCCAACAGGACACTTGCAGCGGACAAGGTGCAGTTGATCACTCGTGCCTGCTCACTTTTTACCACACTCAAAAGGGTAGCTACCGACGCCCCCTTGCTGTAGGTGCGGCCATGGCTCAGCAAGCTTACGGCCAAGGCGTCAGAGGACTACCGGACCTGAACAGCGATCTTCTTCTGGACATCTTTGCACTCTGCGACGTCCCCGCCAAGCAGCAGGCGAGCACGAAGGCAGCTTACGGAGTTCAACTCATGGGCAGTCCTTCGCATGAGTGTAATCGATGAGCTCACTGTTTGGCTGCTGTTGCAGGAACACGCCACCATGTCTCATTCTTCCTGTTCATGCGACAGGTGGGTGCCTGCTGCAAACGCTTCAGAGACCTGCTTCTGCAGGGCGCCCGCCCCGGGCTGTATGGCACTGTGGGCGTTCACTCTCAACTATCGGCAGCTCCGCACGCTGCCGTCCCTGATGGGCTGGTTTGCTCGTCGGAGATCAGGTGATACACACAGCTCCACAAATCCTGGTGCCTGCCTCTCAGACCACTTCGTCCCCTCGTGTGCTGCCCGATGTTGTATTTCCCGCATCGCGAGAGCGGATGGATATACATGCGCTGTCTCACAAGCAAAACAATTCCCAGTGTGCATGCAGGCATCGGTGGCGTGCTGCTGAGCCTGAAGGGGGTGCCACCAGATCTGGGCCCTGTGGTGCTCCAGAGCCTGGCCGGCGCCCTCGGCGGCGACGTCAGCCCGCTCGCATCCGACGAGTTCAGCTTCAACCAGGCGCACTGGCCCATCGAGCCGCCGCACCTGCTGATCGACTGTCTGCACGAAATCGACGTCAAGGTTGAGGACTGGAGCGTCGCCCACGGCGACCTCGCATGCCTGCGTCTGCTGACGAAGCTGCGGCGCGCCGACCTGACGCTGACGGACGCATTCGTCCTGGACGACGCCCAAGACGGTCCAGTCGCGGCCGACCCCGGGCTGCACCAATTGGAGGCGCTGATGCTGCGGCAGTGCTCCAGGCTGAGCGTGAGCTCCATACTGCAGCAGCCGCAGGCGGCCCTGCCGCAGCTGACGCACCTGGCACGTAGCCTATGGCGAGGAGGCGAACCCGGATGAGGTGCTGCAGCTCACGGCGCTGTGCTAGAGCGTGGGCTACACGGCGGTGAATATACTGCCGGCCCTCGCCGAGCTGGCGCAGCTGCCCAGCCTGATGCTGAAGGCCAACGCGGACGTGATGGTGCTAGGGCCCGGCACCCTGGCGGGCGTGTCAAAAGTGCTTAGCCTCGACATACGGGAGCTGCTGTTCATCAACGCCGACTGCCTGCTGGACATCGCCGAGCTGGGCGCGCTGTGCTTCCTGTCGCAGCGCGGCCTGCAGTGGAAGGAGAGCGCCGTCCAGCTGGGCATGCTGTGATGCTTGGGCAGCTGTGAGTCACCAATCCTGGCATTCAGGTGCTGCTGTCGGATTTCTGATACCCCCTATCACTCCTGCATACGAATTGGAGACAGAGAGCAATTCCAGTATCTTGCATGAAGGCGGTCTTTGTGATGAGCTTTCTAGAGGGGTTCCTTGCGGTAGTCTCGGTGCTTGTCGGCCCGTTTTGCTTTGATAAAATCACATGCAGAGACTTGCAACATCGTGTGCACGCACTTGCAATCACGCAGACCGCCTTCTCTCCAAAGTCCTGAACAAGTCTTCGACATCGCTGCTGCAAATTCCATGGCAGCTTGCCTCGTAGCGTTTCGAGACGCACGACAGCGTGCACATCGGTGTGTCAACAATACAGAGCATGACTAGGCACTTGTCGCTTAAAGCATCCGGCTTTGGTGAGCGGGCCCCGCCATGCAAAAAACATCGAGAACAAACGAGGTAGCTGAAATGACACAAAAAGGGCGCACTGCTGCTGGAATGCAGTTTGCAAACGCGGCGGCGCGTATCTCAGCGCGGCTGTACACGTGATGTGGAGACTGTCATATTCATGCGGCTCTGGCATGCTTGTGCCGGGGGAAGCCTGGAGGCCTGCGACTGAAGTCCGAGCCGCGGCTCCACGCGGCCTCAGTTTGTCGTCAGGCTGTTGAACAGCCAGCTGGGCAGCGCCTCCGGCGGCCGCAGCTTGCTGACTTGCTTGTACCTGCACGAGGGATAAGCACGTTTCAGCTGCGGAGAAATGTACAATTGGTCAGAAGCATGGCCTCCTCCTCCCAGGTATTGTGCCGCAGACGCACGCTGAGCTAGGAGAATTTTGCTAGCAGCAATGCGGTTCGCGCAAAACGGCCGCTTGAAAGGTAAAGGGTGGGCGCGGCAGGTGGTTTTGGGATTTTGGGTGCACCCAGGGCTGGGGAACCCTAAACGCACCTGGGGCTGGAAAACTTCTCGCGGCTGGCCGGCGGGTGCTCCTTGCCGTACGCGTCCACCGCGAGGTGGTGCAATATGGCACCAGGGTTTAGAAGGACATTTAGGGATTTGGGACAAGAACTTAAGGATGCACGCGCACCTGGGGCTGGAGAACTTCTCGCGGCTCGCGGGCGGGTGCTCCTTGCCGTATGCGTCCACTGCGAGGTGGTGCAGCATACGCGCCGGCAGCTGCAGGTCCGGCGGCCCGTAGCAGCTGTAGTGCTCCAGGGTGGGCGACCACACCCGCACGCCGAGCGAAAACTGCGCCAGCAGCACCGCCGCCGCCGCGGTGCAGGAGGGCAGAAACTGCAGCGCCCCGTACTCGCACAGCGCCAGCTCCACAAAGTAGGCCGCCAGGTGCTCGAGGCGCGCGTCCGGCAGCGCGCTCCCCGCCATCGCCGCCTGCGCAGGTTTCACATCGTGCATGTCGTGTTATTGGCACGTGCGGGAGGTGCGGAGGGAAATCTATCAAGGTTGCCAGGTGCTCCAGCCGCACGTCCGGGAGCGTGTTGCCCGTGATGGCCGCCTGCGCAAGTGAATTGCAACCGACATACGCGATGTCATTAGCCTGTGTGGGATCTGCCAAGAGATTGAACAGGAGGTGCTACAGCCGTGCGTCCGGCAGCACCCTGCCTGCCATCGCCGCCTGCGCGCTATGGAATTGATTGAATGAAAATGACTGCCGCAAATTCAAGCATCAGCCTGCCAGCTCCGCCACATAGGTGGCCAGGTGCTCCACTTGCGCATCCGGCAGCGCGCTGCCTGCCATTGTCGCTCACGCAACCGTGGTGTCGGGCCCCTCCAAACGCTGTTGCATGAATTGCTGGTGGACATCAAAGTGCTACGGCAGCAGGCCGCCAGCCATAGCTGCCAACGTGGTCGCGTCACAGCATGCGTCAGCCTCCTGGCTGCTGGCAAGCTGTGGGTGGCTATATCATGTGCACATCAACTGCACATCAACAACACTGCAGGAAATAAGCCTGCCACTTTGTGTCTAAGGCTGCATCAGTGTGTGCCATTCTGTTGTATGCTGTGGCATTCACACACCATGCACAGCGGCGTCGGAATCAGTCAAGGCCACACGATACCTGTTTGATGATGCACAGCACCCAGATGCAGAAACACCAGTACACACCTGGATGAAGCGGCGCAGGAAGGTCTTGGCGGTGGGCGCCGTCAGCTCGAAGTCCAGCACGCCGAGGACGTGCTCCTCCATCGCCAGCACCTCGTCCCGCGTGTACGTGTTGTCCGTAATGTACACGAACTGGTCCACCTGTTTATCAGCGTCAAAAACGAGATAGAGTCAGTGCCAAGCATGCTTCATGCAGCCCTGAAGCCCTGACCAACAGGTCAGTGCAATCCAACGGACGGCTGACTATGTGCATGCAGAATGCAGTGCGGTAGGCAAGGAACGAGCGCTGTGTACACGAATTGCGTTTGGCTCCATGGTGTGGTTACATTGTATAGTGTGGGCCTCTCCCTTGATTCTTGGCAGCAGCGCTATTTGCCAGTGAAAGAGGCGGACGCAGTCGAGCAAACAATGGGAAGCAAACCCCAGATTGCCAGCCTACCTGCGGCGCGTAGATCTCCTCGTACTTGGCGGCCAGCAGCAGGCAGGTCACGCCGACGAGCTGCAGGCGGCTCCGGCTGACGGGCACCAGGCTGAGGTAGCGGTCCAGGTAGCTGACAGCCAGGAAGAGCGTGTCGGACACCAGCCTGTACTCCTGGCACACCTCCACCAGCCAGTCCACCAGGATGGCACGCATCGACGCGTTCATGTCCGTCTGCACGCTCTCCAGGTAGCTGGGCGTCGCCCGCCGCCACTTCTGCACAACATGGAAAACAGGACAGTTGATGCAATAACGACGCCGGCTTGTCGCCGGTTTGGGCAGAGAATTGCAGAGGATTGCGATGGCAGCAAGAGCGATGGGAGACTGTTCCAGGGCGCTGCAAGCAGGCCTCCCTGGCATGTTATGTGTGTTCTGCATGGCATTCACTATGCAAACAGGCAGACTTCAGCCTGGCCATCCGGCCGTCAAACACATGCAGCACCCAAGAGAGCCTGCTTTTCCGCAGCTTATCTGCCAGATATACTCAGCGCTGCACACCTCTGCCTCCCGCAGGTGCTCAAAGATGGGCACAACGTAGTCTGAGCAGCCCAGCAGGCTGCTGATGGCGTCGATGTCGATCCACGCCGGGGCTGGGGCTGGTATCGAAGGCTGGAAGGTGTCGACGGCATACCGGTCGTTAACTGCACAGCAGCATTACTGGCTTGAGACGCACATCATCTGCAGACACCCCAGTGATCAAGCTTCCGAAGACGTACCGAACAAAGGGAACAGAACATAGCAAGCAGGCAGTATGCATGCATGCGCACCCTGCTGTCGGCTGTACTGTGTGGGCACGCCAGCGCTCCGCGACTCGCGCGTGCGGTCAAAGGGGTTGCGGTCCTGCTGCAAGGAGGCGCATCCACGCTTGAAATCATGACGATGTAGACCTTGCATGCGGAACAGATCTATCACAACAGCACACCACGCCGCAGCTCACCACGCCTGCCGCCGCTGCAGGAGCGGACAACCGCTGAGACGGTCTGCTGTGGGCGTCAGCCTGCGAGCCATGCCAGAAGGAAGGTCTGCGCTCCTTCCGAACCTTGCATGCATCCACGAACTACTTGGCGAGGGCCACAGCAGGGCACACGAACAGGTTGTCTGACAACAGAGCAGGTCCGGAAGCCTCACCTTGGCTACCGCCTGCTGTCGGTCTGCCGCCTGCTGCCCTCGGTTTGTGAGGTCACTGAACGCTGATCGCCCCTTTTTGCTGCCTCCTGGGGCGCTCTGCAGAAAGACAGGACGGCCGAGTCATAAACGGATCATGCTCAAACCTGTCCCCCAGCGAGCCCAGTCCAGTAAGCAGCACGCAGCCCGTCGGGCCTCACCTTGGACACATCTGCCTGCTGTGCTCGCTTGCCAGCCGCCTGGTGCGGGTGTGACGAGGCGTCTCGCAGGTTGTCCCGGCCCATCGCTGCTGCGGCTGCCGCGGCCGCTGCGCGCGTGACGGGCCTCTGCTCCTGCATGCTGGCCGTTCAGGGCCACTGCTGGTGCGCGCCACGGCCTGCGGCCTGCCCAGCGCTGGCCAAACCGGCGATCCGCGCGGCAAAGCTTAAACTTTGAAGGGTTTGTCAGCTAACACCGGCGCCGGCGACGGCTGACGGTCACGGTAGGCGGCAGCGCAAGGATCCAGCAGCCAGCAGTCGCGGATGCAGCGGCTACGGCGCGTCAACAGGCGTCGAGCGTGCACTGGAGGAGAATGGAGTCTGGAGTGATGAGCTGCTTGTAGCTGGTTCGCAAATTGAGTCACTAAACCCTAATTAGTTGACATAATCTTCGCGCGCTTTGCCGCGCTGCCTGTTCAGCGGACCGCACTCGGCTGGCAAGCGCATGAACAGCAGCTAGTAAGTTTGAAGTGAAGCCGTTTCTGGTTCGTCTATACTCAAAATGGGTTCGGCCCGAGCGTCAAGCGTCGAGTGACAACGCGACCAGTGTGTATATTGCAACGTGAACGACCTGCGGCACCCTCGGCGAACTCGGAGCCTTGAGTCGGTTGGGTTTAACACATCTGGTTGTCGTCTGAGATTAATTCTGAGCAGCGGTCACTGGACGGGGAACGCGCCGCACAACAAGCAGAATCCACGCCGCCGAAATGGTGTGTGCCGCAGCAGTGAGCATAGCCAAGGACAGCAACAAAGGCTTCGATCCATATGCTGATCGGAGGATATTACAATGAGGACACAATGATCACGTGAAAACCTAACACACTGCATCGCTTTCCAGAGCTCAGCTCGTGACATTTATTGCGCATGCCATGCCGCCGGCGCCGCAGGCCGCCCGCCCGGTCTGAATGCACGCAGTTCTGAAGGCATATTGAAGGTAAACAGCATGCTTTCTTAATGAATTCGAAGACGATGTATCGCAGAGCTATCGCAAGGCCGTCACGACTGCCCGGAAGGACAAGAAGGGCGGCCGGCCGCCTGGGCTGACGGAGGAGCAGAAACAGGAGATCAGGTATCTCAAGTGGATTAGCATGCGTCAAGGTCTGAAATTGCAATTCAACTTCATAAAGCGGTACCAGACACTATGTCAGCATGCATCTGTTGGCATCGCGGATTCCGCAGCGCACGCGCAGACGGGTAGTTGCAGTGTCCAGGCGGCCAGCTGACGCACACAACACCCTGCACTGCTGTGCGCAGCAGCGGGTAAATCCTGCTGAGCCATGACGCCGCACGGCATGACTATGCGCAGGGAGGCGTTCGACTTGTTTGATACCGATGGCTCCGGCACCATCGACGCCAAGGAGCTCAAGGTGGCTATGAGGTGCGCAGCGAGGTATCCACCTGCGCAAGCTGGCACAGCGCAAAACCCTACAATGTCTCGAAAAAGGAATGCCTGACTTTCAAATGGCTGCATGTATACGACATGTGTTCTGCATCTAGCTTGTATGTTCATTGCCGCATTCAGGGCGCTGGGCTTTGAGCCCAAGAAGGAGGAGGTGAAGAAAATGATCGCCGACATCGACAAGGACGGCAGCGGCACCATCGACTTCGAGGAGTTCCTGACCATGATGACCGCCAAGATGGGCGAGCGTGACAGCAAGGAGGAGATCCTCAAGGCCTTCAAGCTCTTTGACGACGACAACACCGGCAAAATTTCCTTCAAAAACCTCAAGCGCGTGGCCAAGTGCGCCTCTTCCGCCTCCTTGCATGCCGCACGAGCGCGACGCTGCCTCGCTCTGCAAGGGGTTTCAAGGCTGCCGCTGTTGATGTGGTGCTTCGGCGGCCTCAGCTGCCTGGCATTTAGACTACCACGGTCGTGTTCATTCACGCACGCTCACGTCTGATGCGCCCGCCACCTGAATTGCCGCAGGGAGCTGGGGGAGAACATGACCGACGAGGAGCTGCAGGAGATGATTGACGAGGCTGGTGCGTCGTCATCTGATCGTCTGCAAGCTGCATGCCAGCATGCCTGCGGCATTCCACTATGACTTTCAAAATGCGGCCAGGCAGGAACACAAGCAGCCATACTGTGTTTGCAACAGTCACGAATCTGTCATGGTGTTGCATATTCTATCGAATCTGTTCCTGCAGACCGCGACGGCGACGGCGAGGTCAATGAGGAGGAGTTCATGAGGATTATGAAGAAGACGTCGCTGTTCTGAGCGAATTGCTACGATAGACTAGGGTAGTGGTAGAACGAAGCGTCGTGTACTGAATAGAGAGAACAGAGCACATAGGGGTTACTTGAGCCTGCAAGATTGCGTCATGGTGGAAATTTACCGGTATGGGTTTGGGGCGCGCGCACGTACGCTCAGCTTGTCTACACGGCGCCCATGAACTTGCAAGGCTAGTTGTAGCATGCTGTCTGTGGGCAACTTCTGGCCTCACAGATCCATTGTGAAGCAGATTTTAGTTTGATCGCCTTCGGCCGGATCAATCGATCTTTCTGACTGTCCGAAGTTAAACCCAATAAAGGTCGCCGACGGAAAACGTCCGACGTAGTCTGCGGGTTTTCCGTCTGTGTCTTCTGGTCCTGCGCGGCGCGTCAGCTGCTAGTACGGATTTTCATAGAACGGGGTATGATTCTGGTATTAACATTGAGATTCACAATTGGGGAACCTTCTGCGATTGCCGCGCGCAGATTATGCTTGCCCGTCGCGCAGGCTGCAGGTAAGCTCTAGAGACTGTTTCACACCTGCTGCAGACAGCCGCAGCACTGGCCGTCAAGTTCTCATTATATGAGACGTTCCACTTCCGGAAAGCTGCACACACCCTGTAGGGGGCGGGTACCGTAGTCACGGGCATGATTCGCGCAAAAATAATTCGGCGGCCGCTGCGCGAAGCAATTCCGCGCGGGTTTTCAGCACTGCGCGAAATCCGATAATAATTCCAGCAGTGCTGCGCGAAACGGCCGGATACTCGAAAATTACAGTCATTTGAACTGTAGATTGAGAAACGCGCCCGTCACCCGCTGCAAACGAGGCCAGCATCGTCATTAAGGAAGCCTCACTGCCCTCTTTACGCAGTTCAGAGGTCAAGCAGTGCATTTGCTGCTGGTTTCGCATGATTTGCGCATGATTTGCCGCTGATGCGCGAG
>JAABUM010002441.1_pt1 | contig 24837 bp, 17 predicted proteins | sample 5559161 | NCBI WGS metagenome assembly JAABUM01 (sample SAMN10711868, study PRJNA513369) | rock metagenome | isolation source: Antarctica rocks | place: Antarctica: Victoria Land, Siegfried Peak nord
AGGCGGTGGAGGCGGGGCAGGTGGATGAGGCGCGGGCGTTTCTGCTGGTCAACATGGTGGCCACCTACCTCAGCCTGAGCCCGGCCGAGGAGCAGCGCCTGCGCACCCAGATGAGCAAGGAAGGAGACACGACGATGGAGGCAACTGAACTGACCTGGGCCGACCGTATTCTGCTGCGCGGCCGCGAGGAGGGCCAGCGCGCGGGCCGCGAGGAGGGCCAGCGCGCGGGCCGCGAGGAGGGCCAGCGGGCCACCATTCGTGAGGCGGCCCTGGCGCGCTTCGGCAGCGTGCCGCCCGGCCTGGAGCAGCGCCTGACCACGGCAACAGACGACCAGGAGCTGCGCGCGCTGATCCGGCTGGTCAGCACGGTGGCCAGCGCGGCGGACCTGACCTGAGCGATCCCCGACCGGCGCCCGAGCACCCAGATGAGCAAGGAAGGAGACACGACGATGGAGGCAACCGAACTGACCTGGGCCGACCGTATTCTGCTGCGTGGTCGCGAGGAGGGCCAGCGCGCGGATATCCGCGAGGTGGCTCTGGCGCGTTTCGGCAGCGTGCCGCCCAGTCTGGAGCAGCGCCTGGCGGCGGCAACGGACGACCAGGAACTGCGCGCGCTGATCCGGCTGGTCAGCACGGCGGCTACCCCGGCCGACCTGACCTGACCAATGCCGGGCGCCCATACAGGGCAGGCCGCTGGGTGGTGGCCGCCGCGCTCCATGAGAGTGGATCGTAGTGGGCTGTTTATGACAAAAAGACAGGCCCGGTGCGACCACGCACGAGCGGGGCTACCGATGGAGTTGCGCCCCTACCGGCGCACTGCCGTGGCCAGGCAGTCCACCACCTGGGCCACCGAAGCGCCGTCGTCCCGCAACCGGCGTAGCGTGCCATCATGGTAGAGCAGTTCACCCACAGCCACACCGTGGGGCACATCGGCGCGCCACTCGTCAATCACCCAGCGCGCGGGATCGGCGAGTTCCAGCGCCCGCGCGACAAACAGGGCGATGATCAGCGCCTCCAGATCCGCGTTTGAGGGTCCCACCGCCCTGACTGGTCGGCGGCGCATAAAAGGCGTGGCCTGCAGCAGCGCGACGCTGCCGCCCACCGCGTCGCGCGAGGCGTAGCGCACTTCGCCCAGCAGAGCCATCCGAATGGCCCCGATACACTGCGGACACGGTTCGGTGGTGGTGTACAACGTGCAGCTCTCCGGTGGGCTGGCCGCCGCGTCCAGAGCGATCAGGGCGTTGATCTCGGCGTGGGCCAGGCGGCGTCCATAGAGCGCGGTCCCCTCCCCCTGGGTGTCGAAGAGGCGGTTGCGGCCCCGCGCCAGGATATGCCCATCCGCGGCGACGATAACCGCCCCGATCGGCAGAGAACCGGCGCGGTAGGCTGCCCAGGCCTCTTCCAGGCAGGCGCGCCAGGGTAGCGCCAGATCATCCCACACTCTCTCGACACCTCCGTCGCGACGCGCTGCTCCAACAGCCTTGGTGGCCAACGCCGCGGGTGAGCGCGTGGTCGGCCCGGTGTTGGTCAGCGCCCCCGGGGATCAGCATACGGGCGCACGGGTAGACCTGTCCAGTCAGGGGACCAGTCAGGGGGCGGGCTCCGGAGCCAGGTCGGCGGCGATCTCGCGGAAGCCGCGCAGGGCCGCCTGCAGGTCCTCAATGATCTCGGCGGCCAACACATCGGGCGGAGGCAGAGTAGCGCTATCCTCCAGGGTGTCGTCGCGCAGCCAGAACAGGTCCAGGCTGACCTTATCGCGGGCGATCAGCTCATCGTAGGTATAGCAGCGCCAGCGGCCCTCGGGCGTGCGCGGCGACCAGGTGGCGGTGCGGTCGTGGCGGTTAACCGGGTTGAACAGAGCCACGAACTCGTCCAGGTCGGAGCGGCGCAGGGGGTTCTCCTTGAGCGTATAGTTGCGGTTTGTACGCAGGTCGTAGATCCACAGCTGACGGGTCCAGGGCGTGGCGCTGGCCAGCTTGCGGTCGAAGAACAGCACGTTGGCCTTGACGCCCTGGGCATAGAAGATGCCCGTGGGCAACCGCAGCAGGGTATGCACATCGCACTCGTGCAGCAGCTTGCGCCGCACGGTCTCCCCGGCGCCGCCCTCAAACAGCACATTGTCGGGCACGACCACGGCGGCCCGTCCATTGATGCGCAGGATCGTCTTGATGTGCTGCACAAAGTTGAGCTGCTTGTTGCTGGTAGAGGTCCAGAAGTCGTCGCGGACCACCTGCTGGGCCTCACGCCGGGCCTCACCCTGATCGCTGATATAGGTGACGCTGCTCTTCTTGCCGAAGGGCGGATTGGTCAGCACCATGCTGAAGCGATCGCCCGGGTCGGCGGCCAGGCTATCGGCCACATGGATGGGGCTGGCGGCGCTCTGGGCGCCGATGCCGTGCAGGTAGAGGTTCATCACGCACAGGCGGGCCGCGCTATCCACGATCTCCCAGCCGCGCAGGGCCTCGTGGTCCAGGTGGCCCTGCTGGTCGCGGTCCAGCGGGCCATAGCGGGCGGTCACGGCGCCGTGGGCGGCCAGCAAGAAGCCGCCGGTGCCGCAGGCGGGGTCGCAGATCGTATCGCCGGGGGCGGGGCGCATCACCTCCACGATGCCCTCGATCAGCGGGCGCGGCGTAAAATACTGGCCTGCGCCGGCCTTGACATCCTGGGCGTTCTTCTCCAGCAGCCCCTCGTAGATCTGGCCCTTCACGTCGGCCCCCAGGGCCAGCCAGGTCTCGGCGTCAATCAACTCGACCAGCCGCTTCAGCTTGGCCGGGTCGCCGATCTTGTTCTGGGCCTTGCGGAAGATCACGGGGACCAGGCCGGCCCCGACGCCCAGGCTGGTCAGGATAGCCCGGTAACGCTCCTCCAGGGCGGTAGCCTGCAGGCCGCGCAGGCTGCTCCAACCCAGGCCAGCGGGGATGCTGCCTTGCTGGCCCAGCAGGCGCACCCGCTCGTCGTCCATCTTGAGGAAGACCAGGTAGGTCAGCTGCTCCAGGTAGTCGCCATACGACACGCCGTCGTCGCGCAGCACATTGCAGTAGTTCCACAGCCGCTGCACGATAGCCGCCTGCGCCGCGCCGGCCCCAGACGCCTGGGCCTCCCCAGGGATACCCCCACTGCCGCGGGCAGCCATCAGCCGGGGTCCTCGCCACGCAGGCGCTCCAGTTCGGCGCGCAGGGCGGCTATCTCCTGCTCTCGCACGGCCACCTGTTGCTCCAGGGCGCCTATCTCGTGGTCCAGGCGCAGGGGGCCGCCGGTGGGATCGTAGGCGCGCAGGAACAGCCCCTCAGGGGCAAAGGCCACGCCCAGGGCGCTATGGTAGCGGCCCTCGGCGTCGGGCAGCCACAGCTCCTCCCGGCCCCCTTGCAGCCGCCAGGCCTGGCAGCGCTGGGGCAGCAGATCCCCCGTGGGGTCGAACACAAGGTACTCGGCCACGCCCAGGGCCAGGTACTCGTCGCGTTTGTTGCGCCGGGCCACCCCCACATCACGCCGCCAGGTCGAGGGGCTGGCCACCTCAATCAGCAGGGCGGGCAGGCCCTCCGCGCGGGCGTCGAGGCGTTCGCGTCGCCGGGGACCGGCGGTGGCGTGGACCAGCACATCGGGACAGGGCGACCACGGCGTGCCATCGGGGTGCCAGGCCAGCAGGGTCAGCTGGTTGCCCACATGCCACGGCCAGCCCTGGGCCTGGGCCAGACGGCGCAGGCCGTTGACCAGGCTGCTGATGTTCTCCTGGTGCCAGTCCGCGCCCACCAGGTCCTCCTCTTGGTCATCGCGAACCCAGGCCCCCAGTGCCGCCAGCGCCGGCTGCGCGCTCATGCCCTGCCCTCCTTTGCTCCTGCCCTCCAGTATAGCCTCTGGCCCCCTGCGAAGGTGGCTACTCCAGGCCGGGCAGCCGCTGTTGCCGCTCGTCGCCGGCCAGCGCCAGTAGCGGCTGCCCGTCCGCCACGGCTGGCCTATCGGCGGCAGCCAGGCGGCCACCCTGTTGCCGCCGTCTCTGTCCCTGAGTAGCGCGGCCTGCCCTGGCCCCCTGATGAGCGGCCCCTGCCCCTGCTCTGGCCGCCCTGATGCGCTGCAGCAGCGCGCTGGCTGGCTCGTCCGAGGGATCCTGGGGCACAAGCTTGCCGCTAAACGCTTGTTGCAGGATGCTCTGGCGCAACCGCTCCGCCCGCTTCAGCCCGGCCCCCACCTGCTCTTCCAGGTGCGTCATCACCGAGAGCCGCCGCTCAACTTCAGAGACGATCTGCTCCTGCTCGACAAGTGGGGGTAGAGGAAGGGGCAAGTCCCGGCAAATCTCAAGGGTGAGGTTAAATTGGCCGGCAGTTGCCTTTGCTCGCCGTTTTGCCCAGTAGAGCACATCCTCTGAGAGGAGGGAGAAGCACAGATACCGCCGATCATAGCTGGGCATCGGGCGGAAAATTGCGATGGCTTGATTGATATTCCACTCCGGGAAGGTACAGGGCACGATAGCCACCTTCCCTAAAGGTGGCCCAACTATATTCATGACAATGTCGCCAGGGAGAACCACCGAGCGTGCTAACTCTCGCAAATGTACCGTCGTGCTGATAAACGTAGGACTAACGGAAAAGTCCAGCCGGCCTCGATTAGTAAGGTTGTAGACCTTTATGAACGGGACCTCTCCCTTGTCGTTCTGCAGCTTATCTGCAGAGGGTGTTGTTCCCTTCGTTATGAACCCACACACTTGTTCGGCGCGCGCCCAGCACCACCCCTCGGGTAGCTCCGGCAACTCCGTCGTGTCTGGCGCCGGGGGCTCCTGATATTTGTCCTGCCAGCCCTTCGGCGGCGTCTTGCCGGCCCTGGCAGACTTATCCAGTTCGGCCCGTTCCCAGGCGGCGCGGCGCTCCCGCAGGATGCGCTGGAGCAGGTCGGGAGCAGGCTCGGCGGCAGGGTGCGCGGCACGCCACTCTGCGGTCAACTCGCCCTCCACGGCAGCCTTGAGCACGGCAGCGCGGTAGCGCTTCAACCGCGTCTGGGCACGCTTGAGCGCGGCTACGGCGCCGTCCAGCCGGCTGAACTGCGCCTCTATGGCGGCGACGATGCGGCGTTGCTCCGCGAGGGGTGCTATGGGCAAGGAGAAGGTGCGAAGCCTAGCTTTGGTTATCTCTTTGAATGTTGTCCCCGTGGCTTGCTGAATGAAGGTCTGTGCATTGCTCCAGAGCCAATACGCGAGATAGCCGTTGTAGATACCACCACCACAAATGAAGGATGCAAAGCCTTGATTCGTCGTTACGTCAGTGCCAGCAATAGCTACATAGCCAATACTGGCTCTCGATGTCATAAGGACGGAACCCTGCGACACCAGTCGAGCTGAACTAGCACGAAGCGCTTCGGGGGTAATCTTTTCCCGCGAGTCTATGACCAAGCTCACCCGGTTTTTGGCAATCTCAGTGGGCGTTAACCATACAATGTCACCCATGAAGTATTCGGGCACTTCCCGAGAAGGTGTTCCGCCACCAACCAACTCAGCTATGTCACCGAGAGTTGTCCACTCCCATCCTGGGGGGAGTGTGGTCTGTTGATCAGCCACGGCGCCGGACGGATTTGTGGGTGTCACCATCTGATGCTCCCTACGGATTTACATGGCATTGGCGGCGCCCTGACGATAGTGACCCATACGTGTCGGCGGGACCAGCCGCACCGCGAGCCGCGGGCACCCACAAGGGACGCCCCGCATACACGGTGAACGCCTGCACCGGGGGCCGCGGGCGCCCACAAGGGACGCCCCTACAGGGGTCGTTGGGAGCAGCGGCGCACGGGTACGCACGGGGGATACGCATTGTGGGCCGTGCCTGTACGGGAGGAGCAGCGGCGCAACAGGTACGCACGGTGGCCCCCGACAGGCGGGTGGGCACAATGGTGTGGTGGTGACGGGTGTGGGGGATCATGCGGCCAGGGCCGTGTTCAGTTCGTCCAGCAGGGAGTGCAGCGTCTCCGGGCCAAAGGCCTTGATGGCGCTGAGTTGGCCGCCGCGTTCCAGGAACCCGCCGAGCATCAGGTCGGCGGGCTCGATGGCCAGGTTGACCCCGATGTAGGCGGCGATGCGGTCCAGCCACCAGAGTTGCTCGGGGGTGAAGGCGCGGCCAGCGGCATGCTGGTCGGCCAGCCAGGCGGCGTAGCGCCCGCGCACCAGCTCGGGGAAGGGGGCCAGATCCCCCTCGGGCCACAGCGCGTGGCGCACCAGCGAGACCAGGTCGGTCAGCACCCGCGTGGCCCCCGCGCCGCGCACGCGGCCCCGCTCCACCTGGGCGTAGGCCTGCCACAGCGCCTGGGGGGTCCAGTTGCGCGGGGGCTGCTCCAGGCGGGTCGCCAATTCCTTGATCGCCGCGAAGGTGAGCGCCTTGCGGCTGTAGGGCTGCTCGTAGAGCAGCCGCAGGGCGGTTAGCTCGTCGCGGTGCTCCTCGATGAAGTGGCGGAACGACTCCACGGTGGCCCGTGCCGCCGCGGTGGCCTCGGTGCTGAACGCCGTCTCCCTGAGCACGTCCACGCTGACCGTATCCAGCGTCTGCTCACCGCGTCGCTGGGCGGCGATCAGGGCACCCCGCAGGTCGGGGTTATCGAAGGGGGCCACGGCGCGGGTCAGCAGAGCGGCGGCGGCCTGGGCCTGCTGGGCGGCGTCCGGCTCGGCCCCACCGGCGATGCGCCGGGCCTCCTCCAGACATGCATCGGGATCAATGGCGTCGAGCAGGGCGCGGGCCAGGTCGCGCGGAGACAGCCCACCGCTCACGGTGTTGATCGTGTAGGCCTCCGGGGGGGTGATCGTGGCCTCCAGCCGGACCAATCGGCTGGCCAGCGAGGAGAGCGTATCGTCGTCCGTGGCCCCCAGGGCCAGCGCCTCCAGCAGCTTCTCGAAGGCGATGGACGGCTTGCGATCCAGCGACCCCGTCTCCACCTTGGGGTGCTCCACCGTGCCCACGGCGTCCACCAGCACAAAGTGCGTCTTGGCCTGGGCGTCGGGGGTGACCGCCCGCAGGTCGGTGGGCGAGATGATCCGGGTGCCCCGGCCCAGCATCTGCTCGAACAGGCCACGCGACTTGACCAGCCGCATGAACAGCAGCACCTCCAGGGGCCGGATATCCGTGCCCGTGGCGATCATATCCACGGTGACGGCCACGCGGGGGTTATAGCTGTTGCGGAAGGCGGCGATCAGGTCCTCGGGCTTCTGGCCGGTGACCTTATAGGTGATCTTCTGGCAGAACTCGTTGCCCCGGGCGAACTCCTCGCGCACGATGCGCACGATCTCCTCGGCGTGGGCGTCGTCCTTGGCGAAGATCAGCGTCTTGGGCGTCTCGGTGCGTCCAGGGAAGATCTCGGTGAACAGGCGATCACGGAAGGCCCTGATCACGGTGCGGATCTGGCTGGGGGTGACCACCTCGCGGTCGAGCTGGGCCGGGCTATAGACCAGGTCCTCGTCCAGTTCCTGCAGGCGCTCCCGGCGGGTCAGGCGGTTACGGCGGCCCACGAACTCGCCGGCAACCACGGTGCTGCCGGCCTCGGTGATCTGGGTGCGGATGCGGTAGACTTGGCCATCCACATTAACGCCATCCACCACGGCGTGCTGGCGCGAGTACTCCATCACCAGGTTCTGGTTGAAGAAAGCGATGGTCTGCTTGTAGGGGGTGGCGGTCAGGCCAATCAGGTAGGCGTCGAAATACTCCAGCGCCTGCCGCCACACGTTGTAGATGGAGCGGTGGCACTCATCAATCACGATCACGTCGTAATACTCAGGCGGCACGGCAGGGTTGTAGCGCACGGCGCGGGGGTCGCTGCCCAGCTGCTCGGCCACCTCGAACAGCGACCCTTCCTCCAGCTCGGCATCGAAGGACTGCTCACCGCTGAGGATCGAGTAGAGGCGCTGGATTGTGGTGATATGCACCTTGCTCACGGCGTCCAGGGTGTTAGAGGTCAGGTGTTGCACGTTGTACAGCTCGGTGAAGGTGCGCCCGTCGTCGGGGGTAGGGTACTGCTGGAACTCCCGCAGGGCCTGGCGGCCCAGGTTGGCGCGGTCCACCAGGAAGAGGGCGCGGCGGGCGCCACCCTGCTGGAGCAGGCGGTAGACGGCGCCGACGGCGGTAAACGTCTTGCCGCTGCCCGTGGCCATCTGGATCAGCGCGCGGGGCCGATCCTGGGCCAGCGACGCCTCCAGAGAGGTGATCGCCTCCACCTGGGCCGGCCACAGGCCAGTTGTGTCCAGCGGCGGGTAGGAACGCAGGCGGGCGCGGAACGTCTCTGGCTCGGCTACCCAGCCGCGCAGCGTCTCGGGGCGATGGAAGGAGAAGACGCGGCGGCTGCGCGGCTCGGGGTCCAGGCCGTTGGTGAAGAAGGTCTCCACCCCGGTGCTCTCATAGAGGAAGGGTAGGGGCTTACGCCAGGCCAGGGGGATCTCCTTGAGGCCGGTGCTGTATTTAGCCGACTGCGCCTCGACGCCGCTGAGCGGCGTGCCCACGGCCTTGGCCTCCACCGCGCCGATGGCCTTGCGGCCTACAAAGAGCAGGTAGTCGGCGTAGCCGGTCTTGAGGGGGAACTCGCGCACGGCCACGCCGCTGGTGGGGCCATCGCTGGCCGCCAGGTTAAGCGACTCGCGGTGCTGCAGCGACCACCCGGCGGCGGTCAGCATGGCGTCAATTGTGCTCCTGGCCTGTTGCTCGGGCAGGAGGCCGGTGGGCTGCATGATCGGTTATGTCGCTTTCTCTTCCGGCGCGGCGCACTCTCATTACCGGCCAGTGTACGCGGCGCTCCCCGGCGCGGTCAACACGCCACCGCGGCGCACGGGTATAGACGGGTCTCACACCGGCGGGTGGGGAGCACTGTTACCAAGCCCGCACGTCTGTCGGGCACTGCCAACCGGGTGGACGCCCATGGCCGCGGCACAGGCCCTCGGCTCCACTGTAGCACAGCTGGCACTACTGTATAGCAGCACCGCCGCCCTGAATAGAAAGGGGCAGCCGGAGGCAGCGATCCACTGTCGGCGCCGCCGCGACGGTGAGACCGCCGGCGATGCCGGGAGAGCGTGCTGACGCCCGCGGAGTAGCAGGGGGCCACGGTGGTCAGCGTCACTGTGCCATAGTTGTTTGCGCCGGTGACGCTTCCCCGCGGCACACCCAGACCAACAGCCACTACGTAGCGCCTCAGCTTCAGTGTACACCCGCTGTCAAGCCCACCTGCACCGCCAGCAGCGGAGTGCTGGCCCTCAACGATGGGGCGCAAGCTCACTCAGTCTCAAGGCGGTCACCTGCGTGCCGATGAGGCCCACGTGACCGCCGGCTGGAGCACGAGCGCCAGCGTGGGCGTCTATGGCGACGGCTGGCCCCCTGCCCGACCCTGACCCCGAGCGCCTGAAGGAGTGCTGCGCTATGTTGGTGACGATGCTCGCCGACGTGTGAGCTGGCTACCCTGCCTCAGCGCGGGCGGGCACGACAGATGATACGTAGATGCTTCATCAATAGCATGATATCGGGTTATTCATGATACTATGAGAGTCATGGAAGATGAGTGCCGCACAATGTCAGAGGCAGCGCGCTTGCTTGGACACGCCGACGCCTCCAACTTGGATAAGGCGGCGCGGATTGGCTAGTTGAAGACAAAGCAGATAGGACCACAGGCGCGCGTGACTACGCGGGCATGCTAGATGAGTACCGCCAGAGTCTGCGATCTGGCGGCTACAGTCGCGGCGAGGCGATGCCGCCGGAGTCAGGCGACGGGGCACGAGGCAATGACTAGCTCTCGTGGGGACTTGCCCGCTGTCACGTTTTCGACTATGCTATCCACACGCGGAGAGGCGTGAATCGTGGCACGCGCTGTGATTCGGGCAACCTGTGGAGCACTTAGCCAGGCTATCACCTGTACAGAGGGAAGTTGGACCGTCCACGTATTGGCCCATCATCCCGAGATGACTGGCCATGAGGCGGACGCAACCCTTGTGCTCCAGGAGCCTGATATTATCACGCAGGATGTTGATTATGCGGACCGGCGGCGCCTCTATCGCCTCATCCCTGGTATCTCCACATGGGCGCCCTATCTCAAAGTTGTTATCAAGCTTCCCTCACGCCTGACTCTACGAAGGGAAGCCTACGTCATTACTGCGTATCCCGTCAGTGCAGTTAAGACGAAAGAGGCAATCCTATGGCAAAGACCCCCCGCCCCATGAAGCCGTGGCGGAATCAAGAACGCTGGCGCCATTCTAATCTGGAGATCGTCTACGACCGTCAGAGCGATATGCTCTATGCTCATGCTTTGCCTGTCGAGGCGGCAGGCGGTGTCTATGTCGATCAGAACCAGGACGCGATGCTCCTTATCACAGATAAAGAGGAAATCGTTGGATTCCAGATTGAGAACTTCCGCGTGAGCTTCCTGAAACGCCACCCTGAGCAGGCGCCGGCATTTCGTCACGTGGTGCGGCCATCCCTTCTGCCCTGGCGGCAGCAACCGTATCGGATTCCCCCAGAGATGGTGCAGGCCGTCACACACGACACGGGAGTCCTGGCGGCGCTTTTCCCTGCTTTCCCTAACTCCCAATAGTATCCCCACACGCACCCAACGAGAAACCCGCTCCCTGATAGTGGCCGGGTTTCTTTATGCCCAGCACTACCACCATGCCATTGTTTCTAGCAGTGGCCACACGTGTGATACGACCCAATGGCGGTTCCTGTTTCATTTCGTCTCATCGGCCATCCCTCGCACGCGCGCCAGGAAATTTGACCATTGGCGACCTTTATGGAGGCCCACCCCTGATAGGCCCGCACTGAAGCGCCTGCTGGCAGACGCCAAAGCGGGCATGATCAGCCGGCTGGTGATGACCAAGCTGGACCGCATCGGCCGCCGCGCCGCCGATATCCTGGCCATTGAAGAGGGGCTAGACGCCGCCAGGTTAAGCGACTCGCGGTGCTGCAGCGACCACCCGGCGGCGGTCAGCATGGCGTCAATTGTGCTCCTGGCCTGTTGCTCGGGCAGGAGGCTGGCAGGCTGCATGATCGGTTATGTCGCTTTCTCTCCGGGCGTGGCGCACTCTCATTACCGGTCAGTGTACGCGGCGCTCCCCGGCGCGGTCAATACGCCACCGCGGCGCACGGGGGTAGCCAGGCCTTGGGCTAGCGGGGAGCGCCGTTGAGTGATCGGCTCCGCTAGCCCGGTGACCAGGAGCAGGGCTGAAGGCGTCTACATCATGAGCAGCGGGGTTGTCCTTTGGTAGGGCAGCCCCGCACCCATGACTGGACGGCTGGGAGCAGAAAGTGGGGCGGCTATCCGGCTGTTGAGATCGCGGTTGGGAAAGGGGTCGCGGTCACCGATGAGGTGGGCAAAGGGGTCGCGGTCGGCGAGGGCGTGGGTAGCACGGAGGGGGTGACGGTTGGCGTTGCGGAGACTCTGGTTGGCGTGGGCGATACAGCCGGAAGAAATGTGACAACGGCGGTGGCGAAGGGCGTTGCCGTGGCAGTGGCGGTGGGCGGTGGCGTTCCGGTCGGGGTGGCCGTGGCGGTGACGCCGGTGGGGGTGGGGGTGGAGGTGGGCGGCCCAGTCGGCGTGGGGGTGGGCGACCCAGCTGGTTGCCCGAAGGGCAGGTAGAGCACCTGTGAGGTCACACCGCTGGTGGCTCCGCCGACCACGTAGATGCCCCAGGGTAGAGCGGCCGCGCCGGTGCAGCAGAGCGGCTGGGGTAGCGACACGCCGCTGGACCAGCTGTTGATGGTGGGGCTGTACACCTCGACGGTGGACAGAAAGGCCCCATAACGCACCCCGCCGATGGCGTAGACCTGACCATCGGGGCCAGTTGTGGCGGCGAGTTCAAGACGCCCGGTGGGCATGGCCGCGCCGCTCTTCCACGACACGCCATCGTAGATAGAGGTGTCGGTCAGCTCGTTGTTGCCGTTGGGCCCGTAGTTTTCCCCACCCACGGCGATGATGGCGCCGTGGCTATCAACGCTGGAGGCCAGGGAGAGCGCTTCGCGGGGCATGCTGACCACGGGACTCCAGGTGTTGATTGTGGGACTGTACGCCTCCACGCTGGACAGCACCTGATTACCGATCAGCCCGGCCATGGCGTAGACGCGGCCATCCTTGCCAAGTGAGGCGGCGAAGTCGTACCGCGCCGTGCCCATGGGGGCAGCGGTGGCCCAGGTGTTGGTCGTTGGGTTGTAGATCTCAACCGTGGCCAGCGCCGTGCAGGAGTAGTTGTTCGTGCAGGCGGTGCTCCCACCGAGCACCACAATGCGGCCATCGGGCAGCGTCACGGCGCGCGCGCTACGCCGCGCCGTGGGCATGGGCGCCCCTTGAAACCACCTGTTCAACCCTGGATAGTAGATGAACGTCGTGGTGTAGTCGGCGCTGTTCAGGTCGCCACCAAACGCATAGATCCGGCCGTTGCGTCCCGCCGCGACGGCCATGTGCTCGCGCGCCTCGGGCAGCGGCTGAACGGCCACCCAGCTAGTGGCAATCGTGCTGCTCATCGCGGCCCCACTGCGCGCCTGTGCCAGAGGCGCGCCAGGCGATACGCTGCCGCCCCACAGAGCGCCCACGGTGACCAAAGCCCCCAGCGCCACTGTTTTGCCGAACCACGCCATCACGTCGCCAACTTTCTACTACCAGCCCGCACATCCGCCGGGCACTGCCAACCGGGCTGGCGCCCAGGGCATCAGAGCTACTGTAGCACAGCGGGTACTAGTTGTAGCCGCGCCGCGCTGCTGGACCGGGCGCCCACGAGGGACGCCGCTACTACGTGGGGCAAACGTGCGCCGTGGAGTAGCACATTTGGGTGAGTGGCGCCGCAAAACGGTTGATGTATACTGGGCGTGACGAACGGCAGCCTAACACACCACGCTGCCAGGGCTCCAGGCGGACATGGACAGCGACAGCCCGACATGGACGCCGGGTGGGGATAGGCGACGCGGTGTAGGGAGGCTCCATGGCGCAGGTGTCGCCAGCAGCGCGCGCGTTGGCGCGGCAGGTGCTGCTGTATGAATCGGAGGGCCAATTGGAGCCGGAGGCGCTGGCACAGGCGGCCGACCGCGCCTATGCGCGGCTGGGCGGGCAGCTGATCGGCGTGTTCGGCGCGACGGGATACGCCACGCTGTGTGCCCGGGCCATGCGGCTGGCCAAGGCCGATTACCCGGCCCTTGAGCACGTCACGGTTGACCCACCGGCGGAGGGACGTTTGCACGGCACGCGGGAGTTCGCCCTGGCCCACAACGGCGACGCGGAAGCGGTGGATGCTGGCCTGACGGCCATTCTGGCCTACGTGGTGGGGCTGCTGGCCGCCTTTATCGGGGAGGATCTGGTGCTTCGCCTGGTCCGGGGGGCCTGGCCTGATCTGAGGCCCAGCGCCGTGGAGTCGGGGGGACGAACATGAGCGAGCCAGCACGCGTTGCCATCACACGGCTGCCCACGGGCGTTCCCGGCCTCGACGAGATCCTGGGCGGCGGGCTGCCGGAGTACTCGTTCAACGTGATCGCGGGTGCCCCGGGCGCCGGCAAGACCACGCTGGCCAACCAGATGCTGTTCGCCCTGGCTTCCCCGGAGCGGCCCGCCCTGTACTTCAGCCTGATCGGCGAGCCCGCACTCAAGATGCTGCGCTACCAGCAGCAGATGGCCTACTTCGACGCGGCTAAGGTGGGTGAGAGTATTCGCTTCATCAGCCTGAGCGACACGATCCTGACCCAGGGCCTGGAGCAGGTGCTGGAGGACATCGTGCGCCAGGTGGAGCAGGGCAGCCCCGGACTGGTCGTGCTGGATTCCTTCCACAACATCGCGGCTGTAGCCCCTGGGCGGGATACCCGCGCCCTGGAGCCGCAGGGCTTCGTGCAGCGCCTGGCCCTGCACCTGAGCAGCTGGCAGGCCACCACGTTCCTGCTGGGCAACTATGGCGACCAGGAGCGGCTGATCAACCCGGTGTTCACCGTGGCCGATGGCGTGCTGTGGCTGTCGCAGGTGACCGACCACAACTCGGTGGTGCGCAAGCTGCAGGTGATCAAGATGCGCGGCCAGGAGCAGATGCCTGGGCTGCACACGATGCGCCTGACCCAGGCGGGCATGCAGGTGTTCCCACGGATCACGATCAACCGCCAGCGGCACGAGGGGCCGCTGACGCCTCACCGGGGCGTCACCGGCGTGCCCGGCCTGGACGCGCTGGTGGGCGGCGGCCTGCCGGCGGGTGACGCCGTGCTGGTCAGCGGCCCCTCGGGCACGGGCAAGTCCGTGCTGGCCGCCCAGTTCATCGCCGAAGGGGCGCGGCACGGTGAGCCGGGCGTGATCGCCGTGTTCGAGGAGCGGCCCCACGAGTATCTGCGGCGCGCCGAGCGCCTGGGCCTGGAGGGGATGGCGCGCGCGGGCACGCTTGAGGTGATCTACATCCGGCCGCTGGACCTCTCACCGGACGAAACGCTGCAGGCCATCCAGCAGGCGGTGGCGCGGATCGGGGCGCGGCGGGTGGCCATTGACTCTATCTCCGGCTTCGAGCTGGCCCTGGCCCCCGACTACCGGCAGGATTTCCGCGAGTCGTTGTACCGGCTGGTGGGGGCGCTGACCGGCACCGGCATCACCGTGCTGATGACCATGGAGATCGTGCAGTCGGCCAGCGAGCTGCGCTTCAGCCCCTATCTGATCTCCTTCCTGTCCGACACGATCATCCTGCTGCGCCACCTGGAGATCGCGGGGCAGCTGCGCAAGAGCCTGACCGTGGTCAAGATGCGCAACAGCGACCATAGTAAGGAGCTGTGGCTCTACGATATCACGGGGCAGGGCCTGATCGTGCGGCAGCGCCTGCGCGATTATCAGGGGGCCGGTGTGGCCACGGCCACGCTAAGCCCAGGGGCCGGCAGACCCATCTATCCAGGCCTGACCGCTCAGGAGACGCTGGTGCTGCAGGCGCTGCTCGAACTACAGGAGGCCTCGGTGGCCGAGGTGGCGCGGCGCAGCGGGGTGGGCAGGTCCGACTTGACCGCCGCGCTGGATCGCCTGATCTACCTGGGCTATGCCCAGCGCGGCGATGAGGCCGAGGGGCTGTACCGGCCCATCGCCCGCTTCCCCCGGTAAGCGATCGGCGGCATCTATGAGCTCAGGGGTGGCACACGGGGAGGGATCAGACGGTGGAACCAGACGGCAGACTGGACGACCTACGGCGGGGCGATCATGACGCTGGGCGCCGCGGGGGCCAGCAGGGCCCGCGGGCGTCGGCGCACGCTCGGAGGCGTCCCGCCGCGCTGACCGTGGAGGAGCGCCGGGAGGTCAGCGAGCGCCTGCTGATCGCCAGCCTGCGTGAGCAGGAGCTGGCCGAGACGCTAGCCGCCGAGCGGGCGCAGTTGGCGGCGATCCTGGCCAGCATCGGCGACGCGGTGCTGGTGGTGGATCACGCGGGGACGGCGGTGCTGACCAACGCGGCCTTCGAGGAGATGGTGGGCGGGGCTAACACGGCGCCCCAGGACGCCTACGGGGCCGCGCTGCCCACCGTGATGTGGCCGCGGCAGCGCATCGCCCGGGGAGAGACCTTCAGCATGCAGTTTGCCCTGACCGCCGCCGATGGGACGCAGCGCTGGTTCGAGGCCAATGGCCGGCCGATCCAGGGCGCCCTGTCGGCGCGGGGCGTGGTGGTGATTCGGGACATCACGGCGGTCAGCCGGCAGCGCCAACTGCAGGACAACTTCGTGGCCCTGGCCAGCCATGAGTTGCGCACGCCGCTAACCCTGGTGTTGGGCCGCCTCCAGCTGCTGCTCTTGAGGCTGCCCCCGCCGCCGGACCACGAGGAGACCCGCGGCCATGCCACCGTGGCCCTGCGCCACGCCCAGCGCCTGGCCACCTTGGTGGACGACCTGATGGACGTGACCCGCCTGGAGACCGGCAAGCTCTCCCTCACCCTGGGCCCGGTGGACCTGGCTCCACTGGTGACTCGGGCCGTGGAGACGGCCCAGAGCCTGGCCACGGATCAGACAATCCACGCCACCGTGGCCGCGGCGCCGGTGGTGGTCACTGGCGACGCGGGACGCCTGGAGCAGGTGATGCTCAACCTGCTGACCAACGCGATCAAGTATGCGCCGGGCCCCGCGCGTATTGAGGCGAGGCTGCGCCGCGTGGGCGACGAGGCTGCAGTGATCGAGGTGCGGGACGAGGGGCCGGGCATCGCCGAGGGCGATCAGGCGCGGCTCTTTGACCGCTTCTCCCAGGTGGAGGGTTTCCAGCAGGCCGCTCAGGGCGGGCTGGGCCTGGGCCTGTACCTCTGCCGCGAACTGATCACCGCCCATGGGGGAACCATCGCCGTCCACTCCACCTGGGGTAGGGGCACGACCTTCACCGTACGCCTGCCCCTACGCGCCGGCGACCCACCCGAGCGGGTCCAGCAGCATTGGGAGGAACGGGAGGAGTGAGCTGGCCAGGCCGGGCACACCCCTGGATATGGAGGGCCAGTCACCTGAGGGGACAAGGTTACTACTGTGGACCAGCCCATGGCACGATCCCTGCAAGCACGGGCGAGCAGGGGCAGGGCAACCTGTGGTTCAGCGCGACGCACGTTCACGACCGATCCAACGCCGCGTTATTTATACGAAGTGGGCACGCCATCAGGTTATGTCCACCAAACTGTACCAGGGCGCATAGGGGCGGAACGGCATGGCTGCTAAAGAAGAGCGAACGCCGGGGATGGAACAGGACAACGGGCACGGGGTGGGCCCCAAGGGATCAGGGGCAGCGGCAGCCCCCCCCAGCGGGCTTGCCGAGCCGACCGTTGAGCAGCTACGGGAGGTCAACGAGCGGCTGCTGATCGCCAGCCTGCGCGAGCGGGAGTTGGCCGAGACATCGGAGACCGAACGAGACCACCTGGCGACGATCCTGGCCAGCATCGGCGACGCGGTGGTGGTGGTCGCCCGCACTGGCCTCCCGGCGCGCACCAACGCGGCCTACGACGTTCTGTTCGGGGCCAATGGGATGCAGGCGCTGCCCCCCCAGGAGCGCCTATTTGACCGTTCGGCGCGGGGCGAGGCGTTCAGCGTGGAGTTTAGCGCCCCGGCGCCCGACGGCGCGCCCCATTGGTGGGAAGCGCAGGGCTACCCCATCGCCGGCGACGGGGGCGGCGTAATCGTGATCCGCGATGTCAGCGCGCGCAAGGAGCGGGAGACCAGTCTGCAACACCAGGCTATGCACGACCCGTTGACCGGCCTGCCCAATCGCACCCTGCTGTTCGACCGCGTGGAGCGGGCCACCCGCTCCACGCGGCGCAGCGGCGCCCATCTGGCCCTGCTGCTGCTGGATCTGGACCACTTCAAGGAGGTCAACGACACCCACGGGCACCACGCTGGCGATGCTCTGCTGCGCGAAGTGGCCACCCGGATGAGCCATGCGCTACGCGACTCCGACACGATAGCGCGGCTGGGCGGCGACGAGTTCGCCATCCTGTTGCCGGGCACGGACCGCGAGGGCGCCCTGGCCGCCGCGACGACGTTGCGCACCGCGCTGGCCCAAACCATGGTCATTGAAGGGACAACCATGCAGGTGGCGGTCAGCATCGGCGTCGCGCTCTCCTCCGGGCGGGAGACCGACGCCCAGCTGTTGCCGCGGCAGGCCGACAGCGCCATGTATGAGGCCAAGCGCACCGGGAGCGGCTACGCCGTGTACGACGACAGCGCCGATCAGCCCACCTAACGGCGCTCCCGCTCGGCGCGCCTCGGCTGACGGCGGAAGGCGCTCAGGTTCCACCTAACCCGGCCCTTGCGGGGGAAGCCGGACACATAGGCGCCGCGGCCGACGGTGGGCCAGGGGCGGCCATCCACGCCCTCGGTTAGGCCGCCGACGCCAGGGGGCGCCACCTCTCCTCAGCGTTCCTGGAACAGGCGGCGTCCCTCGGCAAGGGAGAGGAGACAGCCTCCGTGAAGCGGGGGTGGGGGTGGAGACAGCTCTCGGTTCGGCGTTCCGGCGCCAGCACACGCAGCGTCATGGGACACGCTACGCTCCACCGCTCAGGGCTGGGCCGCCGTGACCGCTGGCGGAAGGAGTGGAGGGCGCGGCGGCGCGCGCGAGCATGACGCGATCCTTGCCCGCTCTCTTGGCCTCATACAAGGCGGCATCGGCGCGCTGTACCACGGCGTCAATCGTGTGATCCTCGGGCTGCACCATGCTTGCCCCAATGCTCACGGTCACGGGCGCCCGCTGTCCCCCGATCTCCACACCGGCGTGCCGCACCGCCTGCATGATGTGCTCGGCCGCGCCAACGGAACTTGTACCAGCTGTTTGCGTCAGGAGAATGAGGAACTCTTCCCCCCCGTACCGGCCGATCAGATCGGAGGCGCGGATGGCCTGGCGCAGGGTCTGGGCCACCACGCGCAGCACATGATCTCCCACCAGGTGGCCATAGGTATCATTGAGCAGCTTGAAGTTGTCTATATCCACCATCAGGAGGGTGAACGCGTTGCCGGACCTATGGTAGCGCGCCAACTCGATCGTGGCCATCTCCAGGATCATGCGGCGGTTGGGTACGCCGGACAGGGCATCTTCCCGGGCCAGCCTGTCCAGGGTCGCGTTGGCGGCCACCAGCTGCTGGTTCATCGTCTGAGCGGCGCGCTCCTGCTGGGCCAGCCGCGCGTAGAGGGCGTTGATCTCGTAGAGCAGGGCACACAGCACGATACTGGCCTCAACCAAACTGTTCACCCGCGCCATGTACCAGCCGATGCTGTAGCGGCTGCCAGCCACGATGGTCAGCGCCACATCAAGCCCACAGGCGAGCATGGCCAGGCTGAGCCAGAGCTGCGCCATGGTCTGCCCGCGCGTGCGCAGCAGCAGGGCGAGCCCAGCCACGGCGCTCAGCCCCCAGGTGAGCACACCGACCACTGAGCCAAGGGAGAAGAGCGTGGTATAGTGGCCATCCTGGATCAGCGTCGGCAACAGACGCTGGGCGGCGACGGTCCCCAACGTCATGACCAGCACCAGCGCGGGAATGCCGCAACAGAGCAGGGCAGCCAGCGCCCCCGCTGCCCGCGCGGACAGGTGGACGTGCCCATAGCGATGCTCGACCCACACATACACCAGTAAGCCCAGCGGGAACCCACCGTGCCAGCACACCCACAGCCAGATCGCCGTCTGCGGCCCCGCGCCAAACAGGCCGCCCGCGGCAAATACGTGGGGAAAGGTGAGCAGGTAGGCCACAATAATCAGGCTGGAGTATAGATAAGCGGCCGCCAGCGCCGCCAGCGCCGGTTGACGGGTGCCCAAAAACTGGCCCAGGAACAGGTACGCGGTCAGCGCATCGGCGGCCACGGCAAGCAGAGCCCAGGTGGGCAAGAAGGCCGGGCTGAACGGCCCGGGGTTGTGGGCCACGGGCAAGGTGAGGCCTGCCGCGAGCGTGAGCGCGATGGCCACCGCGACGGCGGCCCGCCGGTGCAGCGGCGTCGTGGCAACACTGGTCAGGTTCGGCGTGACCACGGCCGCGGCCGGGCGCTGCACCCCCGCCGTCATGCCTGTGCCCCGGGGCTGCGCCAGCGGGGGTGCTGGCCTGGGCCAGCGCGCCTGCCGGTGTACACCCACGCGTCCCGCCGACCCTGCCTCCTGCCCAGCGATGCGCCGGCAGCACGTCTCCGCGGGCTCATACGCCGGAGGGAGGAGGGGTGCTGTCCTCCTCCAGGAGACGCAGGAAGGCGTCGAGCACGGCGGGATCAAAGTGCGTCCCTGAGAGCGACGCCAGGTGCACGCGCACCCGCTCGGCGGGCCAGGCGGGCCGGTAGGGCCGGTCGGAGCTCAGCGCATCGTACACGTCCGCCACGGCGAAGATGCGCGCGGCCAGAGGGATCTTCTCTCCCTGCAGGCCACGCGGGTAGCCCGTGCCGTCCCACTTCTCGTGGTGGCAGTAGGGGATGTCCAGCGCGGGCCGCAGGTAGAGCACCGGGGCCAGCAGGTCATACGCCGACGCGGGGTGGCGGCGCATGATCACCCACTCCTCCTCCGAGAGCGGCCCCGGCTTGAGCAGGATGGCGTCGGGCACGCCCATCTTGCCGATGTCGTGCAACAGGGCGCCCCGGCGCATCTGCGCCAACTCCTCCCCCGCCATGCCCAGGGCCTGGGCCAGCCTGAGCGTTAACGCGGTGACCCGCTGGCTGTGCCCCTCGGTCTCCTTGTCCCGCAGGTCCAGAGCCCGCGACCAGCCGTCGATGGTGGCGTCGTAGGCCAGGCGTAACTCGGTGTTGCTGCGCTGCAGCCCCTGGTAGAGCTGCGCGTTGTCGATGGCGATGGCCGTCTGCCCCGCCAGGGTGAGCAAGAAGTCCGTCCACCCGGCATCCTGCTCCAGCGGGGCGCGATGGAACACCTCCAGCACACCCTGCACCTGGCCTTTGGCGATCAACGGCGCGGCGGCATAGGCCACGAATCGTTCGTCGGCCACCAGGGGCACACGGGCGCCCTCCTCCCGCGCCAGGTCGGAGATGACAATCAGGCGCCGCTCCAGCGCCGCCCGCCCGGCGTGACCCTGGCCCAGCCGCAAGCGGGGACTCTGCGCCGCGTGGTCACGGAAGCCCCGGGTGGCCACGCACTCCAGGATCAGCGTGTGCTCGTCGAGCACCAGCACCTGGGCGGCGTCCACACCCAACTGCGCGCAGACCTGATCGAGGACCACCTCCAGAGTCAGACGTAGGTCCAGGCTGCCCGCAATGGCCGCGTCAATGGCATGCAGGGCGGAGAGACGCGCCAGGTGCCGATGCTGGCGCTTTTCCATCTCCTTGCGCTCGGTGATATCGCGCGCGGTGGCATAGAGCAGCCCGTCGGCGGGGACGGCGGTCCACAGCAACCAGCTGTACGTGCCGTCCTTGCAGCGGTAGCGGTTCTCAAACCTGAGGGCGGGGGCGCCGTTAGCCAGGCTGGCTAATTCGGCCAGGGTCGCCACCTGATCATCGGGATGCACAAAGGACAGGAACGGCTCCGCGCGCACGTCCTCTGGTGTGTAGCCCAACGTCTGCTCGAAGGCCGGGTTGACATACTTGAAATAGCCGGCCATATCGGCGACACACATCAGGTTCAGGCTCAGCGTAAAGAAGCGCTCGCGCTCCTCCTCAGCCAGCCTGAGTGCGGTGATATCCCGCGAGACGCCCACCAGACCGGTGATCTGGTCGTCCTGCCTGATGGGCGCCTTCGACGAGAGGATCCAACGCTTACCGTGGCCACTGCTCGATTGATCCTCCAGATCGTTGATCAGTGGCTCTCCCGTCGTGAGCAGCCGACGTTCCAGGGTGGCAAACTGGTGCGCCAGCGCGGGCGGGTAGTAGTCGGCGTCCGTCTTGCCCACCAGCTCCTGGGGCGTCGCGGCACCGAGCAGGTGGGCGTGCGCCACATTGACCCGCAGAAAGCGTAACGCGCTGTCTTTGATGTAGATAGGGTCGGGCACCGCCTCCATCAACGTGCGCAACAGGTCACGCTCGGCGATCAGCTGCTCGTCGGCGCGCACGCGGGCAGTGATGTTCTGATGGGCCACCACCACACGCACCGGCCCGTCGCCGGCGAAGCGGGTCACCCGCAGAGCGAACCAGCGCTGTTCCTGGGGAGCATGGCAGGGATACTCCTGCTGGAACGAGGGGATGCGCAGGTCCAGCACGTCCTGGATGCCCTGGGCCATCTGGCGCGCCGCATCGTCGCCCACCTGAGCCGCCGCGTCACAGGCGGCGAGGTAGCTGGCGCCCACGCCGGCCTGGGGATCGCGCCACCCATTGTCCCGGCCAAAGGCGCGCCAGGCGGCATTGACGGCCAGGATGACACCCCGCTCGTCCAGGATGACGATATGCTCCTGCAGCGCGTCAATAGTGGCGTAGGCGAAGCGCTCACTCTCACGCAGGGCCTCCTCCGCCCGTACACGCGCGCTGATGTCGGTGGACACGCCGATGATGCCGGTCACGGCGCCCTGCTCATCACGCAGCGCCGAGGTGGTCACAAGAGCAGGAAAGACGGAGCCGTCGCGGCGGGGAGCCAACCATTCGCCGCTCAGACTGACACCGCGGGCCAGCCTATCCATGGACTGCTCCTCCCGCGCCCTCGATCCCGTGGGCGGCATGACCTCGGTGATGCCCCGGTTCAGCGCCTCGTCGGCCGTCCAGCCATAGAGCGCCGTGGCCGCCTGGTTCCAGTAGGTGATCACACCAGCCAGATCGGTGGCGATGATCGCCTGGCCAACCATCTCCAGCAGGCGCGCCTGGAGGCGCAGCCGCTCCGCCGCTTGCGTGCGTTCGGTGACATCGCGGGCGACGATCATGATGCTATCGTGGGCAGGGTCGCCGTGGGCGTGGATGCGCGTCGTGCGCAGCTCCAGAGTGAAGGCGTCGCCATCCCGGCGTTGCGCCGTGTAGGTATGGCTGCCCTGGACGACGCCGGCGGCCACCTCGGCCAGGGCAGCCGCCGCTCTGGCCCGATCGGCAGGCACAAGCAGCTCCAGGGCAGGGCGGCCGAGCAGCGGCTGGGGATCGGTGTGGTGAAACAGCGTGGCGGCCTGTTGATTGGCCATCTGGATGACCCCATGCAGGTCGAGCAGCGCTATCGCATCGGGGGATGTCTCCACCAGGCCGCGATAGCGCTCCTCGCTGGCGCGCAGGGTCGTCTCCGCCCGCCGCCTCTGGCGGCGCTCGGTGGCCGCGCGCAGCGCCCGCCGAACGGCGGGGACAAGGCGGGCCGGGTTGTCCTTCATGATGTAGTCGTGGGCGCCGGCCTGCATCGCCTCCACGGCGCTCTCCTCGCCGATGGTGCCCGAGAGCAGGATGAACGGCGTGTCCAGGCCACGCCGGCGCACCGCCGCTAATGCCTCCAGCCCATTGAAGTGCGGCATGGTGTAGTCACACAGCAGGAGATCCCAGGGCTGGCTGTCCAGGGCCGCGTCTAGTGTGGCGGCGGTGTCCACCCGCTGGGCGGTCACCGCATAGCCGCCCTGGCGCAACGCCTCTTCGGCCAGCAGAGCGTCATCCTCCACATCCTCAATAATCAGCACGGACAGGGATTGCTCCGTCGCCACACGGCTCACACTTTCTACTGATGAAACAACGCCTGCCCCCTGATGGTCTCTCCGGGTATCTGTCCCAGGAGCCCAAAGGAGGACGAACACGCCCTCACGAGAGACACACTATGCTGTGTCCCTGGTCCGACGTTAGGGCGCTTCGTTCAAGACGAGCCAATACACGCCCATGGTCTGCACCGCCTGGGTGAACTGGGCAAAGTCAACGGGTTTGCGAATGTAGCTGTTGGCCCCCCAGGTCATAGCCACGGATCAGATCCTCTTCTTCACCCGACGAGGTCAGGATGACCACGGGCAGCCGGCGGGTGCGCGGGTCGGCGCGGATGCGTTGGAGCACTTCCAGGCCACTGACCCGGGGCAACTTCAGATCAAGCAGGACCACCCGGGGCAGCGGTGGCGGGACGGCGGCCTCTCCGGCGCCGAACAGGTAGGTCAGCGCTTCCACCCCATCACGGGCAACCACCACCTCGGCCGCGAGCGTGCCGTGCTCCAGGGCTAGCAGGGTCAGTTCGATGTCGTCCTCGGTGTCTTCGACAAGCAAGATCAGCCGATCCTTATGCTGCATCATGGCCTCCTTCGGGCGTGGTCAGGGTGAACGAGATGGTGGCGCCCTGCTCCACGGCGCCCTGGGCCCACACCCGGCCCCCATGGCGGTGGATGATTCGCTGCACGGTAGCCAGGCCGATGCCCGTGCCCGCAAACTCGCGCACGGTATGCAGGCGCTGAAAGGCCCCGAACAGTTTATCCGCATAGGCCATATCGAACCCCGCGCCATCATCGCGCACAAAGTAGACGGTCTGGCCCTCCTCCCGGCGCGCGCCCAGGGTGATGCGCGCTTCTGGGTGGCCGCTGGTAAACTTCCAGGCGTTGCCCAGCAGGTTATCCAGGGCCACGCGCAGCAGGCCCGCGTCGCCGTGGACGGTCAGCCCCTCCGTGATGTCCCAGGTGACCACCCGCTCTGGCTCGGCCTGGCCCAGGGTCGCGGCCACGGCGCGGGCCAACGCCGTCAGATCCACCGCGGTGGCGCGCATCTCAGCGCGGGTCAGGCGTGAGAGGGCCAGCAGATCATCAATCAACTGGCCCAGCCGGGTGGCACCGTTGCACATACGGTCCAGATAGTGGCGGCCTCGCTCGTCGAGCGCCGGGCTATAGGAGGCTACCAGGATCTCGCCGAAGCCGCTGATCGCGCGTAGCGGGGTGCGCAGATCGTGCGAGACAGAGTAGGCGAACGCCTCCAGTTCCTCATTGATGGCCTTGAGTTGGCGATTGACCGTGGCCAGTTCGGCGGTGCGCGCGGTCACCCGCCCCTCCAGGCTGGCGTTGAGCCCGCGGATGGCCTCCTCCACGCGGCGGGGCTCGGTCAGATCGCGGGTCACTTTGCTAAAGCCGATCTGGCGCTGCTGGACGTCGTACATCGCGGTCATGTGTACCTCGGCCCAGAAGCGGGAGCCATCCTTGCGCACGCGCCAGCCTTGCGCCTCATCATGCCCCTGGGCGGCGGCCCGGCGCAGGGTTCCCTCGGGCACGCCCTGCGCCCGATCCTCGGGTGTATAGAAGAGGGAGAAGGACTGCCCCAGGATCTCCGCCGCGGTGTACCCTTTGAGCCGCTGCGCCCCGTCGTTCCACAGCACAACGCAGCCCTGAAGATCCAGCACATAGAGGGCGCAGTCGGGCACACTGCTGACCAACAGGCGGAAGCGTTCCTCGCTCTGCCGCAACGCCTCTTTGGCCTGTATGCGCACGCTGATGTCCTCGATCACGGCGTAACTACTCAGGTGCGCTTGGATAGGGATGTCGCCGTCGGTTGACAGAGGGGGGAGGGGTGCGGCACCATAGGGGCATGGACACAGAGAGGATGCGCGCGCGGGTGCTGGAGG
>JAABUM010002444.1_pt1 | contig 24831 bp, 23 predicted proteins | sample 5559161 | NCBI WGS metagenome assembly JAABUM01 (sample SAMN10711868, study PRJNA513369) | rock metagenome | isolation source: Antarctica rocks | place: Antarctica: Victoria Land, Siegfried Peak nord
ATCGCCCCTGTAACTGCGGCTCATCGGGGCGATCGACCCGCGCAGGGTTGACCGTCCGGCATTGCTGGCGGCGTCGCCGACGCTCGATCCAGCACAACCCGCGCGGCCAGCGAATGGCCCCGCGCCCGAACCACGATGCGCTGCCGAAGCCGCGCATCGCGCCATCACCAGGATGTACGTACACTATACCGGGAGCCGTTGTGCCTGTCAATCCCCCCAAGCTGCCACCGCTGGACGATCGGCGCGGCGGCGCGGTACGGACTGGCTATAGCTTCAGCCCCCGCACCCTGCTGTACTACTGTTGTGGATTACGGCGGACATACGCCAGGGGAGTAACCAATGTACGAGCAACGGATCGGCAGCGAACCGACGCCGCTCGGCGATGACGAGGTGATGGGGCTGCGCGAGGCCGTGATCCTCTTCGGCGGGCTCGCCATCATCGTGCAGGGACTCGGCGCGGTGCTCGCACGGCTCAACGGCTGGCCGATCGCGCCCACCGCCTACCTCGTCCCGTTCATCTACGCCGCGGCGGGGTTCATGGGCGCGCGCCACGCGAGCATCGCCAATGGTGTCTGGGCCGGCATCGCGGTCGCCAGCCTCGACAGCACGATCGGCGTCCTACTGGCTGCGGTCATCAATCCCGCGTCCTATCGACGGCTCCCCGAGGGGCTGCCGCCGGGTGCGCCGGGCGGCGTGATCGTCTTCGCGCTGGCGATCGGGCTGATCATCGGGGTCGTCTTCGTCCTCATCTCCGGCAGCCTTTGGGGGGTGATCGGGGCGGCTATCTCGCACGCCAGCCCATTCCGACCGCGCCCCCGCGTCGCTGCCGACCGAGGGTTGTAGCCTCAGGGAGGGCGGCGCGACCCGGCACCAGGAGCAGCGCGCGCAGGGTGAGCCCGGCGAGGCCGAGCCCGCAGAGGTAGAGGGTGGAGGCGAGGAGCCGCGCGTCGCCCCCCCCGCCGAGCCAGCGAGCGAGTTCATCCGGCGAGAGTAGGAAACAACAGCCGGCAAAGGCCGTCATGGTCGCGACGCGCGGCTGGGTCGTCCCGCGCACAAGCGCCGCGCCCAGGAGCGCCAGCGGCGGGATCGCCGCCACGAAGTGAATGTCCTCGCTGAGCGGGGCGCAGGCCAGGAGCAACACCGTGGTCAGCGCCCACTCCAGGCTCGCTCGCGGCGCATCATCCGTCGCCCCGTCCAACGCCCGCCACCAGAGCAAGCCGCCGATGACGACCGCGCCGAACCAGAGCAGTGTGGCGAGCGCGGGCGACGACAGGAGCGGCGGGGCATCCGGCCCACCGACGAAGAGGCGGAGGGCGACGCCGCGCAACGACTGATTACTCGGATAGGCGAGATACTTCCCCGAGCCGAAGTAGCGCGCGATCGTCAGCCAGTCACCGAGCGCGCGCCACCCGAGGAAGAGGAAGGGGCCGAAGCCGACGAGCGTGCCGGTCAGCGTCGCCGCGCCGAGCGTCGACCAGCCGCGCTTGCGGAGATAGAAGAGGCCATGGAGGGCCAGCGTCGGCTTGAACGCCGCCGCCAGACCGAGCGCAAAGCCAGCCAGCCAGGGCCGCCGGGAGCGGTAGGCGAAGAAGGACGCGGTAGTCAGCACCAGGAGCACCAGATCGACCTGCCCGTACATGAGGCTGAGCACGACCGGGCTGATACCGAGCGTTAACAGCGCGTGCGGCGCGAGGGCGACCAGGCGTGTCCGCAGCGCCGGCCACGCGGGGCGATCCAGCACGATCGGTCGGCTGCCCCACCACCAGAGCAGGACCAGCGTGCCGAGGAGGCCCGGCGCGGCGAGCGCGACCAGGAAGGGATCGAGCAATCCGGCGCGGAGGCCGCGCGCGAGCACGGAGGCCGCCAGCAGCAGCAACACCCCGCCGACCCCGGCGAGCAACGGCGCGCGGTGCCATGCGGGCCACCCCCACCGCACAATGAACGCTAGCGGCACCTGCACGACGCAGGCCAGCAGCACCAGCATGAGCGGGCGCGGTGCGAGCAAGCCATAGCGCAGGCCGAGCAGCAGCGGCAGGAGCCCCGCGAGCGGCAAGGCGACCGCGAGCAGCACCCGCCAACCTGGGGCGTAACCGCAGTAGCGCGCCGCCTGCCAGCTCGCCACGAGCAGCGCCAACGTCAACGCCAGGAGCCAGACTACCCCCCCCTGCCCGATGTCGAGCAGGGTCAGCGGCAAGAAGGTGATCGCTAGGGCCGGGGGATAGACGTATTGTCCGTCGGTCTGGGTCCAGAAGCCGTAATTGTCGCGCGCAACCAGCAGCCGCCCCTCGGCGTAGAGATCATGGCCGGTACGCAGATTCGCGGCGGCGCGATAATAGGCGTGGTAATCGGCGAAGACCGCGAGCGCGCCACCGATCGTGAGGGCGAGCCGCGCCAGCGCGACGAGCAGCAACACCACGCCGAGCGTCGCGGCAAGGTGATGCAGCGGGTGGTGCGCTGGATTGGCGGTCGGGCGCATAGCCACTCCCACACGAGGTGTACTTCCAATGTGAACGAACACCCTACAACGGAGAGGATACCACGAACGTGCGCGGGCCGTGTATTCGCGACGCACCGGGCGGGTGCTGATGGGGCATGGCGACCCCGCGACCCCACCGCTACACTTGCGCGGCGGGGTCGCGCACGCGACACCGCGCAGATATAGAAAGGAACGGCTATCGTGTCCAGATGCCTCGTCGGGGTGTTCCTGCTGAGTCTCTGCTTCCTCCCCGCGCTGGGCGCGTCCGGCAGGGCCGCCACGCCCCCCGCTGCGGTCAGCGCCGCGCCCGGCAACCGTGGCGAGTACGTCGTCCTCTACGCCGCCGCCGCCGCCCCCACGTCGGCGCGCGCGGCGATCGCGGCGGCGGGCGGCACGATCGTGCGCGAGAACGGGGCGATCGGGCTGGCGACCGTGCGGACGACCCGCGCCGACGGCTTCTTCCTCCGCGCCCTGCGACGCGCGCCAGCGATCGCCGGGGCGACGGTCAGCGTCCCGCTCGGGCGCGTCAGCGAGCGCGCGACGGTGTCGCGCGAGATCGACCCCGGCACCTCGCCGACGATCCCGCCGGACAACGGCCGACCAAGCGAGGGCAACGATCCCCTCGCGCCCCTCCAATGGGACATGCGCGCGATCGGCGCGACGCCGGAGGGCGCGCACGCGGTCCAGGGGGGCGACAACCGCGTGTTGGTCGGCATCATCGATACGGGGGTGGACGGCAGCCACCCGGACATCGCGCCGAACTTCGACACCGCCCGGAGCCGCAACTTCGTCACCGACAGCGTGGAGCTGGACGGTGCCTGCACCTACGCGAGTTGCGTCGATCCGCCCGATGAGGACGACAACGGGCACGGCACCCACGTCGCCGGGACGATCGCGGCGGCGCGCAATGGCCTTGGCATCGTCGGGGTCGCGCCGAACGTGACGATCGTCAATCTGCGCGCGGGGCAGGATTCGGGCAAATTCCTGTTGCAACCGACGGTCGATGCGCTGACCTACGCGGGCGACATCGGCGTCAACGTCGTCAACATGAGCTACTACATCGACCCGTGGCTCTATAACTGCCCCGCCAATGCGGCGGACAGCGCGGAGGCACAGCAAGCGCAGCGCACCACGATCGAGGCAACGCAGCGCGCGCTCGACTACGCGCGTTCGCGCGGTGTCGTCCTGGTCGCGGCGGCGGGCAACGAGCACAGCGATCTCGACGATGTCACGGTCGACACGGTCAGCCCGAACTTCCCGACCGGCGCGGCCTATCGCCGTGCGACCGATGACAGCTGCCTTAGCATGCCCGCCGAGGGGCGCGGGGTGATCGCGGTGGCGGCCACCGGGCCGAGCGGGCGGAAATCGTTCTACTCCAACTATGGCCTCAGGCACGCCGACATCGCCGCGCCGGGCGGCGATAGCCTCGACTATTACGGCACGGCGCAGTATCAGCCGGTCAAGAATCGGATCCTCGCGCCCTATCCGCGCGCGCTGCTCCTGGCGAACGGCGAGATCGACGCGCAGGGCCAGGTCACCGCGCGCGGCACGGCGGTCGTGCGCGATTGCCGGGGGGAGACCTGCGCCTACTATCGCTATCTGGAGGGCACCTCGATGGCGTCGCCGCACGTCGCGGGGGTGGCGGCGTTGATCGTCAGCAAGTACGGCACACCGGGTCTACGACACCCGGCGGGACTGGCGCTCAGCCCGGCCACGGTCGAGCAGATCCTCTACCGCACCGCCGACGCGCATGCCTGCCCGACCGAGCGCCCCTACACCTACCCCGGCATCCCCGGCGCGGCGGCGGCGACCTACGCCGCACTCTGCGACGGCACCACCGCGCGCAACAGCTTCTACGGCGCGGGCACCGTCAACGCCGCGCACGCGGTCGGGCGCTGACCGGAACAGTCCAGGCTTTGCACCACAGAGGCACAGGAATTGCCCTCCCACGAACCAGCGTGCCGACATTTCTGGCACGAGACGACAGATCCATACGTGGAGGGGAAACGACGATGGTCACTGCGGAAAAGCCGCGCGACGACACGCCCGCCGATGGTGTGCATTTCGGCGACACGGCAGCCAATACCGTACCGGCGAGCGATGGCGAACCGATCGGCGACTCGGATCGCGGCGCGACGGGCGAGTCGGCGTATGAGGAAGTACCGGCACTGCGCCCGTTGACCGAACCCGCCGACGATGACGACGAGGCCGGGGAGCCGTACGAGCGCTAACCCCTGACTGTGAATAGCCGGTATGGGAAGCGCTGCGCTCCCCAACCGCCTGTTTAGTCGGCGTGCGGAATGTTCGCTCCTCCGCACGCCGACACGCATCCCGCACAGCTCGCAAACCTTCGCAGCGAAGCGTGTTCTCCCCGCCTTATCTCCTCGCACGTCACCGACAGGTTTTCTCCGCCTAACGCCCCAGCGCGGCTTGAGGCAGGGCCGCCGCACATTGTCAGGGCTCATGCCGACTCGTCCCAGCCATAGTGCGGAAGCCCGCCCGCTCGTAGCACCCCCCATCTCGCACCACGCCCTTTACCGGCAGACGGATTCTACCCGGCCCTAATACAGCGGCGGTTGCGGCAATAAATCCCGCTCATTGGTCCTATTGGACGCAAACATCGCGGCGATAAGTGGTACGATATATGAAGAACGTTGGGGATCCGGCGCGTGTGATTCAAGAGGCCGCTGTATACCTAGCACCTTCTTGCGCGCGCCTCGCGGACTGGTTGCACAGCATCTGCAAAAGGGCGCGAATAATGGTACATTTTCGGTAGAGCGTCTGTAAGGGGGGCACGGCAACACGCCGTAGCGGAGGAGAAAGATGGCAGTATCAGCGGCACCGATCGTACGTGCGTATCGTACGTCAATCGGTAAGAAAATGATCATGGCGGTCACCGGCACGGTCGGCATCCTCTTTCTGATCGGTCACATCTGGGGCAATCTCCACATCTTCGAAGGGAGCCAGAAGTTCAACGAGTACGGCTCGTTCCTGCGCGTCATCGGCGCACCCTTCTTCACCAGCTCGCAACTTCTCTGGCTCATCCGCCTGGTGCTGATCGCCTGTGTGGGGCTCCACATCACCGCAGCGGTGCAACTGTGGCAGCAGAGCCGCGCGAGCCGCCCGATCGGGTACGTCGCACGTAAGGATCCGCGCGCGACCTGGGCCTCACGAACGATGCGCGTCGGCGGGATCATCATCCTCCTCTTCATCGTCATCCACCTCGCCAACCTGACCTGGGGCTGGCTCAACCCGAGTTACATCGAGGGCGATGTCTACCATAACGTCGTCGTGCTCTTCCGCCTCTGGTACGTCACCCTCTTCTACATCATCGCGATGCTGGCGGTCGGCTTCCACCTCTATCACGGTGCCTGGAGCCTCTTCCAAACACTTGGTTTCCGCACGCGCGGGAACGATCGCCTGATCCGTGGCGGGGCGATCTTCCTGGCAATTCTCTTCGTCATCGCCAGCGTCACCGTGCCAGTCGCGGTCTTTACGGGCATCGTCAGCTAAAGGAGCGGGTAAGCATGGCTATCGACATCGCCCCTGGCAAGTCGGCCACCGAGACAAAGTACTGGAACGAGTCGTCGGATGACTCGATGTTGCACTCCGGTGCGCCCGACGGGCCGATCCAAGATCGATGGGAAAAGCACAAGTTCGACATGAAGCTCGTTAACCCAGCGAACAAGCGCCGCTACACGGTGATCATGGTCGGCTCGGGGTTGGCGGGGGCATCGGCGGGGGCATCGCTCGCCGAACTGGGCTATAACGTTGATTGTTTCTGCTTCCAGGATTCGCCGCGCCGCGCCCATAGCATCGCGGCGCAGGGCGGCATCAACGGGGCCAAGAATTATCGCAACGATGGCGACAGCATCTACCGCCTTTTCTATGACACGGTGAAGGGCGGCGATTTCCGCTCCCGCGAGTCGAACGTCTATCGCCTCGCGGAGACGTCGGTGGATATCATCGACCAGTGCGTCGCGCAGGGCGTGCCATTCGCGCGCGAGTACGGCGGACTACTCGACAATCGCTCCTTCGGCGGCGCGCAGGTCTCGCGTACTTTCTACGCGCGCGGCCAGACCGGCCAGCAACTCCTCGTCGGGGCCTATCAGGCGCTGAGCCATCAAATCGGCCTCGGCAAGGTGAAGATGTACCCGCGCACCGAGATGCTCGATCTCGTCGTGATCGATGGCGTGGCGCGCGGCATCGTCACTCGCAACATGGTCACCGGCGAGGTGAAGTCCCACTTCGGCGACGCGGTGGTGCTCGCCTCGGGGGGCTATGGCAACGTCTATTACCTGTCCACGAATGCGAAGGGGAGCAATGTCACCGCCGCCTGGCGCGCGCACAAGCGCGGCGCGCTGATGGCGAACCCGTGTTACACCCAGATCCACCCGACCTGCATCCCGGTCTCCGGCGACTACCAATCAAAGCTGACGTTGATGAGCGAGTCGCTGCGCAACGACGGGCGCATCTGGGTGCCGATGAAGACCGGTGATACCCGCACCCCGGACCAGATCCCCGAGGAAGAGCGCGACTACTACCTGGAGCGCCGCTATCCGAGCTTCGGCAATCTCGTGCCGCGCGACGTCGCCTCGCGCAATGCGAAGGCGGTCTGCGACGAAGGGCGCGGTGTCGGACCCGGTGGACTGGGCGTGTATCTCGACTTCACGGATGCGATCAAGCGCCTGGGGCGACGGACGGTCGCCGAGCGGTACGGCAACCTCTTCGACATGTATCAGCGGATCACCGCCGAAGATCCCTACAAGGGACCGATGCGGATCTACCCCGCGATCCACTATGTCATGGGCGGCCTGTGGGTCGATTACAACCTCCAGAGCACGATCCCCGGCCTCTTCGTCATCGGCGAGGCGAACTTCTCGGATCACGGCGCGAACCGTCTCGGCGCGTCGGCGCTGATGCAAGGGCTGGCGGATGGCTACTTCGTCCTCCCGTACACGATCGGTAATTACCTCGCGGGGATCAAGCCGGGGCAATACGACACCAGCAATCCCGCCTTCAAGGAGGTCGAGAACGAGGTGAAGCAGCGCAATCAGCGCCTCCTCGCGATCAAGGGGAACCGCTCCGCCGATTCGTTCCATCGCGAACTTGGTAAGCTGCTGTGGGACGACTGCGGGATGGGTCGCAGCGATGAGAGCCTTCGCCACGCGCTGGCGCGCATCCCGGAGCTTCGCACCGAGTTCTGGGAGAACATCAATGTTCCCGGCGAGGAAGGCGAACTGAACCAGAGCCTCGAGCGTGCCGGGCGTGTCGCCGACTACATCGAGTTGGCGGAATTGCTGTGCATCGATGCATTGCATCGGACCGAGTCGTGCGGGGGCCACTTCCGCGAGGAGAGCCAGACGCCCGAGGGCGAAGCGCTGCGCGATGATGAGAACTTCTCCTACGTCGCCGCCTGGCAGTACAACGGTGTCGGCCAGGCACCGACCCTGCACAAAGAAGCCCTGGAATTCGAATATGTTCACCCTTCGCAGCGGAGTTACAAGTAATGTTGGGCTTACGGAAGCGCCGGGACACCGGCGATCACCTCGTCGATCCCAAGCGGGCGGAGCCGCAGAACATGCGGCTGACGCTGCACGTCTGGCGACAGAAGAACGCCCAGACGCCCGGGAAGATGGTCACCTATAAAACAGCGAATGCAAGCCCGGACATGTCATTCCTGGAAATGCTCGATGTGGTCAACGAAGAGATCATGGAGCGAGGTGAAGAGCCGATCGCCTTCGAGCACGACTGCCGCGAGGGGATCTGCGGCTCGTGCGGGATGATGATCGGCGGGATCGCGCATGGCCCGGCGCGCGAGACGACCGCCTGCCAGCTACACATGCGCTCGTTCCGCGACGGCGACGAGATCACCATCGAGCCGTGGCGTGCGCGCGCCTTCCCGGTGGTCAAGGACCTGGTGGTCGATCGGAGCGCCTTCGACCGGATCATCCAGGCGGGCGGCTACATCACCGCCCCGACCGGGAGCGCCCCGGACGCGAATGCGATCCCGGTGCCGAAGCCGGATGCGGACTTCGCCTTCGAGGCGGCGGCGTGCATCCAGTGCGGCGCGTGCGTCGCGCAGTGTCCGAACGCCTCGGCGATGCTCTTCACCGCCGCCAAGGTTGCACACCTCGCCGTGCTGCCGCAGGGGCAGCCGGAGCGATACACCCGCGTCATCGGCATGGTGGAGCAGATGGAAACCGAACTCTTCGGCAACTGTACCAACATCGGCGAGTGCTCAGTCGTCTGCCCGAAGGGGATTCCGCTCGACGTGATCGGCCTGCTCAACCGCGATTATCGCAAGGCCCGCGCGAGCCAGGGCCGCGAGATCCGCGAGGCGCAGTAGCGTCGACATCGTATCCAACAGCACACAAAGGGGGCGGGGGGAGTAGGAATACTCGCCCCGCCCCTTTGTCGTCACCGCCAGCGCATGCCTATGCACTCGGCGAGCGCACCAGCCCTTGAATGCCACGACCCCGCGCGCGAGACTGGTCCAGTGAGTGACACGATCGGGCTGAGCATTGCCGAGTCAGCGCCTCATGCTCGACCCCCTGTTGGGGACTGGGGTGGTTGCGCCAAAAGGAATGCCTAGAGCCCACGATACGATGCGCCCTACAGCCGCGACCACGACGGTACATCGACGGTGTCGTCAATGGTGAAATACAAAGCCCTACGTCAGACGCGCAAGCTCTCTGTTCACCTTCATCGAATCTTCATCCACCCCTGCCTCTCCTGTCATCAGCCTTATCTACAATACTGGTGACGGCGTTGATCGCGCGGCTGCACTCGCTTACCGCTCGCGGAGAGTCGATCAAAGGCGTTAAGCAGCTGTAATCCCATGCGGGATAACGTTGTGCAGCAGCAAACCAGGCCAGGGTACTTGGTGCAGTCGAGAACACCCCAAATTGACACCTTTCACAATAAAGGAGCTATCCGATGAACGACCGTACCGAATTGCCGTCCCTGCCGCCAGCCCGAATCGCGCCGGTTCGGGCGATGAGCCGTCGTAGCTTTCTCCTCTCCCTCGGTGCCCTATCCGGGGGCGCGGCGCTCCTGGCCGCGTGCGGGGCGACGAATGACGTGCCAACCACGACCTCAGCGGCGAGTGTCGCCCCGGTCGCGACCACGGCCGCGAGCGCTGCCACCGCCACGACAGCGGCGACCGCGAGCACAGCGGCGAGCGGCGCCACTACGAGCGGGGCGGCGGCCACCGCGAGCCGCGCGGCAGCCTCGCCCACCGCAGCCGGCACGGCGCAGGACACGACCACCAGGATCGTCGCGGCCACCAATGCATTCCTGGCGACGCTCGATAGCACCCAGAAGGCCAGCGTCCAGTTCGAGTGGGGCAATACCACGCAGAAGCAGCGTTGGTCGAATCTCCCCGAAGGACTGTACACCCGCGCCGGGCTACGGTGGGGCACGTTGAGCGCCGCATCGCAGAACGCCTGGCTGGCGGTTATGCAGGCCACCCTCAGCACCGAAGGCTACAATCGCGTCATGGCCGAATGGAACGCCGATGATGCGCTTGCCGCAGCCCAGGGGAGCAGCGGTGGTACGCCGACGACCGGCGGCACCAGCACGACTCCGGCGGCGAGTAGTAGCCCCGGCGGCGCACCGCCGACCGGCGGCACACGCCCCGCCGGTGGTGGCACCGGTGGCGGAGGGGGGCTGCTCTTCGGCAAGCAATATTACTGGGTCGCGCTCATCGGCCCACCCTCGGCAACCAGCGCGTGGCAGTGGCAGTGGGGCGGGCACCATGTGACGATCAATGCGACGATCGTTGGTGCGAATATCTCCCTGACACCCAGCTTCATCGGCGCGCAACCTGCCACCTACACCGACGCCAGCGGCAAGACGATACGCCCGCTCGGCGACATCGAGGATGAGGCGTTCGCGCTGATCACCTCGTTGGACGCCACGCAGCAGCAGGCGGCGGTCCTGGGCGGCACCGGCATCGACCTGGTGCTCGGCCCCGGGCAGGATGGCAAGACGATCCAGGCCGAGGGGTTGCCCGCGTCACAGTTGAATGCGAGCCAGCAGACGGCCCTACTGAAGCTGATCGGCCACTACTCCAGCCTCGCCAACGACACGTATGCAACGGCACGTAACGCCGAGATCCTGTCCGGGTTGAGCCAAACTTACCTGGCCTGGTATGGCCCGACAACGAAGGGGAGCGCCGCCTACTTCCGTGTCGCTGGTCCAACCGTCGTCATCGAGTACTCGCCCCAGGGCGGCGGTGGCACCGGCACCGGGCTCGGCGGGTCGCTATCGACGGACCACATCCACGGCATCTACCGCGACCCGACCAACGATTACGGGGTGAAGTACACCAAATGAGTACGCTCGGCACGATCGTCAAACGCAGAATCCTCCTGCTCGCGTTGCTGGGGCTGCTCGTGCCGTTGCTCACATTGCTGGTGCCGCCCCGGGCGGCGCTGGCCCATCCGCTCGATGTCTACCTGCAAGCCACGTACATCACCGTGGCCCCCGCGCAAATCGTGGTCGAACTCGATCTCACGCCCGGCGTGCTGGTCGCGCCGCAACTCCTCCCCCAGCTCGACGCCGATAGCGACCAGCAGATCAGCGACGCCGAGGGGCAGGCGTATGCGGACACCGTCCTGCGCGGCGTGGCGCTGCAAGTAGACGGGCAGGCGCTGCCGCTGGCGGTCGCGACGATCGAGATGCCTTCCTACATCACGATCCAGGCCGGCTACGGCACGATCCGTGTCTTCACGGTCGCCACGCTGGCGGCGGGACTGACGGGCATGCACACCATCGCCTACGCCAATAACAACGCCCCCGCCGGCGCGTCCTATCAGGTCAATACTTTCATCGAGCAAGGCGCCGCGATCACGCTCGGCAAGCAGAACCGCGATAGCATCCAGCAGGGCATCGCGGTGGACTACACCATCGGCAGTGCCGCGTCGGCGTCGGCGACACCGGCGGCTGCTGCCGCCAATGCCACCGCCGTTACGACGGGGACGGCAGGTGTGAACACGTCAAGCAGCACATTAACCGGGACGACAGGCCAGGCACAGCGGCTGCTAACCTACCTCGCAGCGCCGTCGCTCTCGGGTTGGGGGCTGTTGCTGGCGCTGGCGCTGGCCTGTGCGCTGGGCGGGCTGCACGCGCTGACGCCCGGACACGGCAAGACGCTGGTCGCCGCCTACCTCGTCGGCAGCCGGGGGAAGGTGCGCCACGCCGTCGCGCTGGGCGGCATCGTAACCTTCACCCACACCGCCTCGGTCATCGTGATCGGCCTGCTGGCGTTGTTCGCCAGCCAGTACGTCGTCCCCGGCGTGCTGGTGCCGCTCCTGGAAGTCCTCTCCGGCGTCCTGGTGGTCGCCCTGGGTGGCCGACTGGTCTGGCAACGGTGGGTAGCCTTTCGGGATCGCCAAGGGGCGGATCACGGCCATACGCATCAGCACCGCCAGGACGACGCACACGGCTTCACCCACGATCACGGCGCCGGGCGCGCGCACGCACATCTCCCCCCGACCGGACGCTACAAACTGAGCAGCCTGCTGGCGATGGGGATCTCGGGCGGGCTGGTCCCCTGCCCCGAGGCGTTGGGGATCATGATCATCGCGATCGGACTCCATCACGCCGTGCTCGGCCTGGGCCTGATCGTCTCGTTCAGCATCGGCCTGGCGGCGGTACTGATCGCCATCGGTATCCTGCTGGTGCGCGCACGCGCCCTGCTGGAACGCTTCGGGGGCCTCGGTGGCCGCTGGAGTCGCGCCTTGCCGCTCGCTAGCGCCGTGATGGTCACCGTGCTGGGGATCGGCATCGTGCTCAGCGGGCTGACCGCCTACCTGGGATAATCTGACCACCAGATAGCTGCCAGATAGCTGCCAGTAGGCGATGACACCGATCATGGACTACCGACTGAGGCCAGATCGAACGACAAATGTTATCGGTCGCAATGCCGAGGCGCATCAAGCGCCAAACAGGTCAGGCACAGAGGAGGCGAACGATGCTGCCGCATTTCGACGGACAGCCCGACAAGCGGGCGCCGATGGCCGCAGCACCGCTGCGCTACCACGAGGATGGCTCGGTCGCCTGGGATGCGATGTGGGACTCATTCTGCGCGCTGGCGCTCGACGGCGGGCCACCCCATCGCGAGACGCGCTTGGAGGCGGACGAGGACTCGGACCCGGAGAGCGCGGGGTATCGCTCCGCCATGGCCGAGATTGCGCGGGGTATTCGCGCGGTCAGCGGGCTGGCGACGACGCAGGCGGGGGTGGGCTGGCTCGCCGTCGCTTGCGATTCGGCCGCGATGGCGCGCTGGCTCGCCGAGGCGATCGTGGGGGAGAACGTCGCGGCGCGCGCGCAGGGCACGACCCTCTTCGTGCCCTGCGGCGAGCGGTATACGCTGAAGGGCGAGATCAAGAATGTGATCACCGCCGTGGCGAAGACGACCGATTACTGGTGCGCGCATCTCCCGCCGACCGTGAAACAGACGTTGGAGTGGCAGGCACGGATCGATGCGCTGTCGGCGCGCATCGGCGGTTGGCTCGGTCGGAGGCCAACCGAACGTAGTACAGCGTCGGCGGAGGCATAACGCAGATGAAACGGGGCATATGTGTTACAGACCGCTGGCCCGGTTCATTCCCCGCTCATCGCACCGAGCACACCGCATAGCGCCAACAGACGCAAGGCCACTGTAGAGCACGACCCCAGGCTGAACCGCGTCAGGCCCAACAGAAACGTTGCCTCAACGCCAGCGGCGTCGCTGGCGTTGATCGCTGTGGGCTGGCAGGATAATGTGGCCGTGTCGATCGCGGCACAGGGAGGCAAGGAGAGCGATCATGGCTGGTGGGAATGGCGGGACGATCATCGACGCGCGGGCGGCGGCGGTCCTCGCCACGATGCGCGCGGCGGGCAGCGAGGAGCGGCGACGGGGTCTGCCGAGTATCGAGCGCGCCCGCAATGTGGACGAGGAGACGGCGCGCTATCTCTATCTGACGGTGTGCGCGACGCGACCGCCGCAGATTCTCGAGGTCGGCTCCTCGAATGGGCTCTCGACGATCTGGCTCGCGCTGGCGGCGCGCACATATGGCGGCACGGTCATCGGCACCGAGATCCTGCCAGCACGTGCCGTTGAGGCGGCGGCGAACCTCGCCAGCGCCGGGGTCGCGGAGGTCGCGCGTGTGCTGCCGGGCGACGCACACGAGACGGTCGCCGCGCTGGATGGCCCGTTCGCCTTCGTCTTCCTCGACGCCCAAAACAACGACTACAACGCGCACTTCGCAACCTTCTTCCCCAAGGTCGCGCGCGGCGGCCTGATCATCACCGACAACGTCATCTCGCACGACTGCACCCCGTTCCAGGCGATGCTCCGTGCCCGCGCCGACGTCCTCACCATGACCGTGCCGCTGGAGCGCGGGCTGGAAGTGACGCTGAAGCGCTGACCGGCAACGGGGCTTCCTGACGCGACGCTTCGGGCGTCGCACCAGGAGCAAAACACCGTAGCGACCTATGGGCCGGTCAGGGAAATTGGCGGCCAGACAGCGACTACCGCGTCACCAATAAGAGCGGGACAAAGCTCACCGGACCTGACTCAGCACGCGAAACGGCCGCCACAGTCCCACTGTGGCGGCCGCTGCATATCTTCGGGAATCAACCGGGCAACTACGCACGGGACGCTATCGTGTTGCGCGCGGGCAGGCGCTCGGCCCGCGCACGCTCCTGGCGTCGCCCGGCCAGCACTCGCCGCCCGGCCTCCCAGAGGTTGCCGACCAGCAGACCGCCAGGCAAGAACCAGAGCGCCCCGAGCGTGAGGAAGAGGATGCCACTGGCGACCGCCACGATGATCCCGTAGATGACCTGATCGCGATAGTGGGTCGGCGAGGTCGGCGGATCGGTCAGCATGAAGCCAGCGAAGAAGAGCGCGGCGTTGACATCCGGCGTCCGAAACAGCTCGGCGAAGCGCGTCGGATCGCCAGCGAAGGCGACCACGGTGAAGAGTACGAAGTAGGTGCCGAGGAACGTGACGACCATCGGGAGCTTGTTGATGCGCCTGGCGATGAAGACGACGCTCGCTAGGAGGATGGCGATAAATGGCACCGGCAGGTCCGGGAGCGCCCCCCACCAGCTCTGGCCGCTGCCGAAGAGGAAGTAGTTCACGACCAGGGCGATCGCGGCCGGATTGAAGATGTTGGACCACTTCGTATGGAAGAGATACTTCGCATTGATCGCCAGCGCGGCCGTCGCTGCGGCGATGTACCAGGGGGTGTGCGGATCGAGGAGGAGCCCCACGAAGAGCGCCGAGAGCAGCGCCCCGCTCGGGAATTCCGCCGTGCCGCGCATGAGCCGGATCAAGAGGCCATCCAACAGGGTGGCGGCCACCACCGCCGCGATGAGGGGCGGCGCGATCAGGCCGACCCCGGCACCGGGCGCGGCGAGCACGAGGAGGAGGAGGAGGGCGAGGGTCATCAGCCCCTTCGGGGTGCGGAAGAAGCGCCGGAGCGCCTGGTGGACCGGCACACGCCTGGCGCGCGGCGCGGCGATGCCGGGGGCGTCGACCGCCCCGATCGTCGATGTGCTCATCGGAGATACCTCCCAAAATCGCGGGTCTGGTGTTGTTCGAGTGTCGGCGTGACGATCAAGCCCTCGACACCCTGGCGAGCGAGCAGCCGGAGTCCACGCCGTGGGCCGAGGACGAAGGCGGCCGTCGCCAGCGCGTCCGCCGCCACCGTCGTCGGCGCGATGACCGTGACACTGGCGACGGTCGACGCCGAACGGCCGGTACGCGGGTCGATCAGATGGTGGCCCTCGCCCGGCTGGGGGCTCGGGCGCGCGTAGTCGCCGGACGTGCAGATCGCGGCGTCGGTCAGGTGCACGACGCCGAGGAGGGCATCCGGCTGGCGTGGATGCCGCAGGCCGATCTGCCAGGGACGTCCCGCCGGATTCAGCCCCCGCACGAAGAGGTCGCCGCCCGCATCGATCGCGTAGTTGCCGAACGGGGCCAGCTCCTGCGCCGCCAGATCGACCGCCAGCCCCTTCGCGACCGCGCCGAGATCGAGGATCAGCGGTTGGCGCAGCGTGATCGTGCGACGGGCCGGATCGAGGCGCACGTCGCGGTAGGTCGGGCGCGTCTCCGGGGCGATCGGGGTGGCAATCGTCGCCCCGGTCTGGTAATGCCGGTCGAAGCCGCGCCGCTCCAGCGTGTGGCCGATCGTCGGATCGAACGCCCCGTCGCTGGACAGCGCCACGGCAAGGGCGAGGGCGACCGCCTCGTAGAGGATGTCGCTCACCGGGATCGGCGCGCCGACCGCAGCGAGGAGTCGCAGCACTTCGCTCTGCGGGTCGAAGCGGCTACAGGCCGCCTCGACCCGTCGGAACCACTCGAAGGCGCGCTCGATCGCCTCCTCGCAGCCCGTCATTTGCGGCCTATCGACCACCTGGATCGTTATGAAGGTATCCATCAGGACCACGGTGCGTGCGGTGATGCCAGCACCTTTGTGCGTGGTAGCGGTCAGGTCCGTGAGGATACGCGTGGACGCATCTGACGCGCTCATGCCTGGGCTTGCTTCGCCTGGGTGAGCGCGCTCGCCACCGCAGTCTGGAAAGCCGTCGAGCTATCGGTGGCCCCGGACACAAGGTCGATGTTGGCGCTCTGGGCGGCGATGACCTCGCCCGGCAGTGCCGCGATGCGCGAGATTGGGTAGCGTGTATTGCTCGCCGTGATCGCCGACGAGACGATCACCCCGTTCTTGATCACCACCGCCACCGTGACCCCACCATGCTTGCTCGTGCCGGAGCCGGTATAGGTTCCGTCTTTATAGGCCGAGGTCGCGGCCGCCGTCTGCGTCGCCTGCGTCGTCGGCGTTGCGATCACCCCCACCGTCGCCGTGGTCGTATTCGTGACGACAGCCGTCGCCGCGATCACGGTTGGGGCTGCGGTCGCTGTGGCGATCGCCGCACTCGTTGTCGGCGTCAAGAGTGATGCGGCGGTCGTGGTCGAGGTGGTCGCAACGATCGTCACCACGGCTGGCGGCGTGACGATCGTCGTCGCCGCCGCTGCGGTGTGGATGTAGCCCGCCGCATAGACCGCCATGATCGCGGCAGAGCTGAGGGCGACGACCCCGTTGGCGGGCTTCTTCCCCGTACCTTGCTTGCGCTGCGGCGTGCCACCCGGTGTCGCCGGACGCCGCACGCCTGATCGATCGTGCCCCTCGGAAGCGGGTTCTGGGTGTGCTTGCACCTGAAATCTCCTTGTCCACTATCGCCTGTACCGGCTCGCCCATGTCCCGGCATGTCTTCCTGCTCGAGTACACCGCGACACCGTCTGTATTGGCAATAGTAGCTGGAGGAGATAAAGACGCGGCTGGTAATAGATGAAGATACGCTAAAGGATCGTCGAAGTGTAGCGGCGATCGGTCATCGCGTCGCCCCCCGACGCTGCAGTCGCACAAGGAAAAGCCTCGTATCGACCCCCACCCTTGCGGGCGGAAGCGCCGATACGAGGCGCGGCGTCGGATTGCGGCGACGCCCGGTACGGATGTCGGATCTCGTAAATAGCTGGACTGGCCACGCCTGGCACAGCACGATTTGGGCGAAGATAGCTGGACTGGGTGTCACATATAGCTGGACTGCCCGAAGTTCAGACCATATATAGCTGGACTGCCCGAAAATGACGTGGATTTGAGAGCATAATTAGCTGGACTGCCCGAATTGAACCGTAGTGACGAATATAGCTGGACTGCCCGAAACTCCTACGCTTGTGTCGAATATAGCTGGACTAGCCGAAGATGCTGCTCAGTCGGTGTCCCCCTCGAGCCAGGCTGCCGTCGTGTCCTCCCCGTCGGCCACCGGACGGTCGAGGATGCAGCCGTTGCCGAAGAATGGACAGAAGAGGCAGCGGTTGCTCGATCGGGGCGGGAACACGCGCTCGGTCTCGATGGCGAGCACCGAGCCCTTGATCGCGCGCCAGGACTGTCGGCACGTCGCGTCATCGCGCACGATCGCGTAGCTCCATCGCTGCTCCACGAAGACGGTCGTATTGACGATGTACTCGGCTTCGTTCCCGAACGCATGGCGTGTGACGATGCGGAGCGCCACCTCCTGGAGGAGATCCACGCCGCGCCCCTTGCCCGACTTCCAGTCGATCACCTCGAGATAGGGCCGGCCGGCGGCGTCGACGGCCATCAGGATGAGGTCGGCGCGGGCCCCGAGGGTGAACGATGGGGTGAGGGCGTCACCCGCATAGCGCCAGCGGTGGAACGCCTCGACGCCTACGATGCTGGAGCCGGGCGCCAGGTGGGTCAGCCCGTAGGCGACCTGCGCCGCGATCACCTTCGCGTCCTCCTCCCAGGCCGCCGCGTCGTCGTAACCCTCCCGGGGGTGGGCCGCTAGTACGCGTGCCGACACATCGGTCGGTGCCGGTCCCCGGTCGCGCACCGCCTCGAGGCAGTCGGCCAGCACGCGGTGCAGAGTCTGCCCGCGCGCCAGCGCCGGGCTGAAGGGTTCCGCGACATGTTGCTTCTCGACCCGCGCTAAGGACTTCAGCGGATAGGTGCCGACTTCGGGCTCCAGCGGTCTCGGTGGGTGAGGGGCTTGCCGATGATGAGGATGGTGGTGGCGAGGCAGAGGGCGGCGTGTCGGTGCCGTGCTCGGCGGTCGGTGTTGCGGCGGAGTTGGCCGTCGTTCGACCACCACGTGTTGATGGTCTCGACGATCCATCGCCTGCCGAGGCGTAGTGGCTGCTTCTTCACGCCGGGAACCTTGGTGCCTCGCCGTTGGATGTCGAAGTCGTCGAGGCCGAGGGCGCGAAGCTGCCGTTCGATGACCGGGTAGTCGTAACTGCGGTCGCGGTGCAGTGTCTCGATCTCGGCGAGCAGCCCGCGGTCGGCGACGGCATCAAGGGTCGGGAACAGCAGGCTGATGTCGTTGCCGTTCGCGGCTGCGGTCCGCCAACCGATCGGCATGCCGTGGCGGTCGGCGGCGACGGACCACTTCCAGCCGACCTTGCCGCGATCGGTCGGGTTCGGGCCGGTTTCTTCGCCGCCATAGGGGGCCTTGCGGAGCGACCCGTCGACGGCGACGTGGCTGCGGTCGAGGCCGAGGATCTTGTCGAACGCGGCGTGCGCTTCGGCTTCGAGCCGGTCGAACACGCCAGCCGCGATCCACTCGTCGCGGCGAGCTCGCAGCGTCGTGTCCGACACCTGGTGATCCAGGATCGCTTCGACATCGACCCACGACGCGCCGGTCACGAGCCGGATCAGGATCCCGCGGAAGCACAGGTAGTCATCGGCGCGCGGCCGGTGACAGCCCAACGGGTGCGAACGATCCGGCGGTGGGAGCAGCGGCTCGATCGTCCGCCAGAGAACATCGACCACTTCCCGCTCGAGGGCGCGCATGATGTCCGGGTACCTCCACCTGGTCGTTGGTTGTTGGTTCAGCACCCGGGATCGAATCTCGGTGCCGGTCGCGGTAGCGCCGGCCAGGGAACGGCCGCACTCCACGCAATGGGTCGGGATTTGGGGAACACCATGGTCGAGATCAGCGACCTGGGCCAGATGGGTTGCCGGATCACCCGGTTGCTTTCCCGGCTTGCGACGCTTGGCTTCCCGGGCGGCCGCGAGGCGTTGTTGGAGTTGCGCCCGATCGTGCGTTCGACTTCGACGATGCGCTCCTGCAGCGCGCCGACCCGGGACTGGGGCTGCTCGACGAACGCACGGCGTGCGCCACTGTCGGCCGCAACGGTGGAGTTGCGCGTTATACCGGCTGATAGCAGTCGGGGGTCCCCAGTTCGCACACCAGCTCCACCGGCGGCAGTCAGCGAAGCGCGTTCAGCTCGTCGAGGGCGCGATGGCCGCGCTTGACCACCCCTGGAACGACAGCGTGGCGCCCGTGACGGATGGGGAGCTCGAGCATGTGGAGGATCTGTGTCGCTGCGAGCACCGCCCCCCCCTCCCAGCCGACCAGGTCGAGGATGCTCGTCCACAGCCACCTGCGGACACCGTCCAGCAGCGGATCCCGGAAGGTGTACCACACAAGGGTGGTGAGATCGGTCGCCCGCGTGCCGCTCCCCGCGTTCCCGATGTCCACGACCGCCACCACCGCGCCGTCGCGGACCAGGACATTGCCGGGGGTCGCGAGATCGGCATGGACCATGTCGGGTGCCTCTCGTGGTGGTGGGACGTCGGCACACACGAGCCGCAGGCGCTCGACCACGGCCGACACCACGGAGGAATACCCCGAGAGCCCGGCCACGGACCGGCGGAGCAGCGACTGCTCGGGCGTCTCGTCGAAATCCAGCCCGGCGACAGCCGATCCCCGACCGGTGGCGACCCGCCAGGCGTACGACCAGTGGTCGTAGGGCTTGGAGGCTTGGCCAGCCTGGAGTTCGATGATCGCCATCAGCTGCTCGACGAGGGACGGGGTCAGCGCTGGCGCGGGAGCCGCGTCGACGAAGTCCATCAGCTGCCAGACATGCGTGGCGGTGGCCCCCACGCCGAGCCAGGCCGGGGTGGGATAGCCGCGCCTACGCATGTGCTCGACCACCCTCCGGGCGCGCAACGTCTCGTCCAGGTGGCCGGGGTGTGCCCGGGGCACCGCTTTGAGCACGGCATTTGCCCCTCCGGCCAACCGGACGCGCAGGGCACCCCCATTGACGCCTCCGGGTAGGCGACCGAGCAGGGTGACCTCCGCCCCGACCGCGCTGGCCACGTCGTCCAGGACCTCGGGCGGCGGCGCTTCGGGATGGGTGCCCTGGTTCATGCTGTCCTCACCAATCCACTGCCTCAACACACCGGCGCCGATGGTGGACCGCCCCGACCGGCTGTCCGCCTGGCTGGGACAGCATCTCCCCGTGGCCGAAGTGCTCCCGTTCGGCGCCATAACCGACAGCCCGTACGACGAGTCCGATCACGTCGTCTTCGAATGGTAAGGCACGATTGACCAGCTCGGCCAGAGCGTGGCCCGCCGATACCCCCGCCACGACGTGATTTCGGTGACCGCGACCGGCCGGTGCTCGGCGAACGCTCGGTCCGCAGCTGCGGCGACCCGCATCGCATCGAGAGCGCCGCGTCCCGGGCTCCGATCGGGCCCGCCGTCGCGAACAAGGCGGACGAACGCCTCGACCTCGGCCATCTATGCCGTTCCGAAGCGATCTGAAAGCGTCGGCCAAGGATCGGTCGGACGACCGCCGACCTCGGGGTGGACCGAGCGCAGTGGCGTGCGCTAGGTCCACCCTGCACAAAAAACCGAGCCAGCCCAACGACCGGTGGATGGTCAACCGCGCCAGCAGTAGCGCCTACTCGCGCGGGTCCTAAGCGGTACCGCTCCGGGCAATCGCGGTAGAGCGCGAGTGCACTGGGGGTGTAGAGTGGCGGACGTTGCGAGGATGTTCGGGATGTGGTGGTCATGGTCTTTCCCTCTCCGGTGATGTCGACGCTCCGCAGTCGACCCATGCCGACACGGCCCCACACGCTCGCCAGGTCACCCGAGCGATGGTGGCAGGGCTATATTAGAACATAAGTGCTACTTATAGTCGACATGTAAGGGGTGGGGTGCGTGCGGGGAGACGACACGGCTCTCGCGTCGTAAGAATCTGCGCGTACCATGCCCGATGCCCGGCACAATCGGGGAATCCCTGAACCGATTGCTGGCGTCTGATGCGAGAGACACCCCAGGCACGTGCGCATGGCGACGCTGATCGTACGAGCCGCTTGTCACTCTCTGCTGGCGCGCCCAGGCGTACCGACCGCGACGGGGCGGCCATGAGTCGCCTAGCCCGGCCCGTCGCGGTCGGCGTCGGGGCTCCGCGGGTGGCGGGGGGATGTTTGCTCGTCCCCCTGCTGCTGCTGGGGAGCGCGCTGCCCCCAGCAGCGTCGGCGCGCGGCAGGCCGCGCGCCGGGCGCGACCCGTGCGGCGACGAGTCGGGCGCCCTCGCCGCCCTGCCCGCGCTGCGACTGGCCCCGCCGGGGGCGACGGGCGGTGACACCCAAGCGGCTCGTGCTTCCGATCCATCCACGGCGCGAACGCGGTCGCTGAGGCCGGGTATGCCGCCCCCGACGACTTGGCCGGCACCACGGCGTGTTACGACGCGGCGCTCCGGGCACACGGGTAACCCCTATAATAAGGAACGGTCCCGGCCCCATCGAGCGTTACGCCGCCGACTGGCGACGCGGCGACACGACCCTTCGGCTCGCGTTCCCGCAGGTCGACACGCCCGCCGCATCCGGGCCAGTGCATTATTGGACGGGCGATAGCAAGCCCGCCCCGATGAGCGGGCCGGGACCATTGTCCCACCCCAGCGACCCGCATAGCGGGTAGCGGCCCGATCTACGTCCCGTTCTGCTGGACAAGGCAACCAGGGGGCGACACCGGGAAGTAGGGGCACCGCTAGCTGAGGAGCGCCGCGCAGCACGATGCCATGAGGACGGGGCAACGGCGCGCTTCCGCTACTGGGTCGGGGTGGCCTAGCCGGCGTTCGCGGCCGGATGCGTCGGCGACGCGTCGTGGCTCCTCGATTTCGGCCTACCCCTCTTCGCCTACACGGCCACGGCGGAAGCCATGCTCTTTATCCTGCTCGGTGGGGCGGTGGTGGCGCGCGGCCTCGGCCTCGCCCAGCTGGCCGCGACGTTGGCCACCATCGCGGTGGCGCTCGCCCGGCTGGCCCTACTGGCGGGGGCCATCCTCGCGGGGGGCCGTCCTCGCGGGCCGCGACGCGCTCTTCGTCCTTGTCGCGTTCGCGCTGCCCGGGGCGACACGGGCAGCTCGTTCTCCCGGCCAACCAGTGTCCGGTGGGATCCGACCTGCTGAGCGTGACGCTGGCGTCGCTCGCGCTGGCCTGCAGCGCGTCTACGAGACCCCACTCGCGCGTCTTTTGTCGTGGGCGGTTCGGAGAGGCTGAGTGAGCGCGGGCTGGAGGCGAGGATGGGTACGCAACCGTGAGGCTGCGATGGCGTTCGGTACGCGATATGACGAACGGGCGTAGCTACGCTGGGCGACGAGTTTCGGGCCCTCGCGACCACTCGCCCGGACGCGGATGGCGGGGTGAACGCGCAGTTCTCCTCGGCCAGGGAACACTACAAGGAATTATTCATTTGCCCGGAGTTATATCTTCATTTGCATTTGCATAGAATGCAGACCCTATGCCCGCTAGCGTCAGCCGGTGCCACGGTCGGCAATCGGTTGGCACCAGCCGACGGCTAACCGCAGTGCCCGCCATTATGTCCGTGTGCCGGGGCGCGCTATTCGAAGGACGGAGGAAGATCATGCCTGTGTGGCAGCCGCCAGGACGCCTGCCCGACCAGTTGGGCGATGCTTTCGCCGCCCTCTACGACTGGTTCGAGGATAACCATTTCGAGCGCGCGAACAATGAAGGGTGGGCCTCAGCCGCACGCAGCGATCCGAAGATGCCCGAATTGCGGCGGCTCGTCACCGCCAGCGGGTGGGCGACGCCGCCCGCGCTGCAGGATCTCCTGGATGGGACCAGCGATACGGAGGCGCTCGCCCGGGCGGCGTACCTGGCGCGCTCCTGCATCGATGGCGGCGTCGCTCAGTACCACCCCGCCGCTAGTCGGCCCCTCAGCAGCTTGCCTCCCCGTCAGAGCTTGGCGACGCAGTACGATGCACACGGTTGGTTCGACACTGATGTCGCCGATGGCTACGTGCTTCCGAAATGGGGTGGGGGATTTCGTGGACGCTCGTTCGGGGCACATTTCACGAACCTGGTCCGCGCTCGGGTTGCCCGGCGGCAGGTCCGCCTCACCGGGCGCGGCGCGCGTCAATCCGACGGTCGCGGTCCTTCCCTTCCTGTACACGCTCGACGACGCGACGTTCCGCGGCTTCTCCGTCGAGGGGACGCCGTACTTTGAAGTTAACCGTGTGTGATCGCCTCGTCGCTCGGATACCCGTGGCGGTCGCGGCCATCAGGGAGGCACACGTGAACATCGCGATCTTCCCAGAACTCGCACTCAACCCGCATCTCCTCACGATCCTGCGTGGTGAACTTCGGAAAACGAATCGGTCGGATTCGGACCTCGATTGGGTCGTCGTCGGCGCCTACAGCCAGGCCTCATCGGGTGCCCGATTCGACGTGTACAACTCTGCCCATATTCTGGGTAGCGACGGCAAGGAGTTGCGGGTCCAGCATAAGCGGCACCCCTACACGATGAACGTTGGAGAGCAGCGGAGTTACCATCTCGACGCGATCTTCGCCTCTGCGGAGGAACACGACAGGGATGAGGAGATCAGCATCGGCGATGAGGCGGAGTCGCCCGTTGCCATCGTGACCGATGGTCGGGCGGTCCCGTATGCTGCGCCCTGACTCGCGCGGCAGCGGTACCAGCCCGGCGTAGGAGGCGAGCGCTGCCGGGCTGGAGTCAGGCAGCCGTGACGAGCCCAATACCAGGCGCGCTGGTCAGGCACGCCAGCGACTCGCCCCACTCGCAAGCACCGAGCAGCGCCGCGAGTTCGGCCTCCAGGCTGGCCACCCGCCGGTCAAGATCGGCAATCAGCTCGTCGAAGTGCCGGCGAACCGCCTCGATCACCACGGGCCAGTGCAGCAACGCATGGCGCTGATTGCGCGCCTGCGTGCGCATCGCCAGCAGCGCGTCGCGGGCGACCAGCCGCTGACGGGCCTCGTGGTACACCGCCGGTGGCGGGGTCCAGGGGGCGGGTTGGAGCGTCGCGGCCAAACGGGCGCGGTCCCGTGCGTCGAGCGCATCGGTCTTCGCCCGTCGCAGCTGTGCCTTGGCAAAATGGTGCGTCTGACGCGGGTTGACCACCGCGACATGTTAGCCCGCCTCGTGCAGCGTGACGGCGAGGGCAACCCAAGAGTTGCCGGTCGCCTCCAGCACGACGAGCGTCGCTGCTGGCGACACGGTGGTGGCCTGAATTCGTCGCTGGAAGGCCACGAAGCCCGCCGGTGTCTGGTCGCCCGTGCATGGGGCTGCCGGCGCGCCGTCCTCCGGCAGCAACGCCACCACAAAGGTATCGGCGGCGATATCGACGCCTACATACCGTTGCTACGCCGTGTTTCGCGCTCCCATCCGCACCGACCTTGTGGTCCCATGGCGTCGGGTTCCCCGGGACAGCAGTGGTCTGCGCTCGTGATGCGTGGTCGCGGCCACCTGATACGGTCCAGACTCGTGCCGTCCCGCAGCGGTGGGAGGCAATCTCGTCGACGCGGTCAGCACCGCAGCAATCACAGCGCCCTCACCACCACTCCGGAACTCCTGCTACTATACGAGCAATCACCGTATTATTGGGCCCTTGTGCTAGTTGGGGAAGGCGAGGGCCTTGATCTGGAGCCAGTCGGCGTGCCCCAACAAGCGGTTGAGGTAGAGGCAGAGGGTGTGGGCGGCGAGCTTGGTGTGGAGCCGGGCGCACAAGCC
>JAABUM010002446.1_pt1 | contig 24826 bp, 29 predicted proteins | sample 5559161 | NCBI WGS metagenome assembly JAABUM01 (sample SAMN10711868, study PRJNA513369) | rock metagenome | isolation source: Antarctica rocks | place: Antarctica: Victoria Land, Siegfried Peak nord
TATATTAAGGATATTTTAAATCTACTTTAATTTTTATATATATTCCTTTAAAATTTAAAAAGATTATACTTTATAATTTAATATAATAGATTAGGGTTAAATCTAGATAAGCTATTAATAGTAATTACTAAAACTCTAGTTAATTAATAGTCTAGAAAGACTAGTTTAAGGTAAGAAAGTATTTATATAACTATTTATTCTACTTCTCTTAATAAAAGTTAGTAGAAAACCTAGTATTACTTTTCTTCTAAAATTATCCCTAAATAATTAATTTTATATTATTAATTTATATTATTATATATAATATACTTAACTTAAAGAAAGTTCTATTTATAATAATAAGTTAAGTTATTAATAAAGAAAGTATTTATTTATTTTAAGATATTTCCTTATATTAGATATACTTAAATTACTAGTAGCTATTAAGTAGTCTAGAATTCTATTATACTTCTTATAAGTAATCTTTAATAATCCCTTAACTATTAAAGTAATTTAGATAAAGTTATCTTAGATATTAGCCTATTTACTTAATATAATCTTCTTAATTTAAAGTAAATCTTTAATTTTAATACTAGACTTTATTTTAATACTTTAACTAATAGTAGTTTACTACTATTATACTTTAAACTAGACTTTAGTATACTAACTCTATTTAATAAATTTACTATTCTTTATTAGAATTAAGTCTAGGAAATCTTCCTTAATAATTTTAATAGTATTTTAGAGAAGTACTTTCTTTTCTTAAAAGGATTTATCTAATATACCCTATCTAACCTAACTTATAAATTAGCTAGGATAAAGACTATTAGATATAAAGTTATTTGTATTAAGATTATTAAATTCTAATTAAATAGCTTTATTATTAAGGCCTATTAAACTTAATACTCTTAAAGGGCTTAAAGGGACTAATATATTCTAGGCGCTAATAGTAAGAGAATTAAGAGTAATATATAATAGTAATATAAACTCTTATAATATATAAAATAATAAGTAATAAATATTAGGTATAAAATAAATCCTAATAATATAAAAGTATTTAAATTTATCTTATAAGGAAACTATATTAGTCCTTTACTAATTTATTAGTAGCTTAGCTTCTTATTAATACCTTAGCGAGTTAGGTTAGTCTAACCTAACTTACTAAGGTACCGAGGGCTTTTCGGGTTAGTACTAGAAGTAGGTACTAAGTATTCGGGTCAGTACTAATCCACGGTACTAAAACCCGACTCGACGGTCAGTCTACTTAGTAGTAATTTATATTCCGCCTGAATGATAGGTAGCTATGATACTATATAATAGGGTAATTCAGACGAATGGACAAAGCATGGTACTCTGTACTAAAGAAAGCTATTCTGCCTCTTTTTCGCATGTGCAGCCGCCATAGAATAGCGTCTTGGCAATACGGCTGAGTTGCGACAGACTTCAGCAGACGCTTTCAAGAAAGGTATCCCCTGGCCGTCCCTGAGTCATGAATCAACAGAGGGCAGACAAGTGTCGATTCAGTTCCCCTGTTTGGTTCAAGTATTTGATTGTGGGATGTAAGATCTGTAATGGACTTTTTGTACAAGAAAATTTGGACATTTCTCGATGGTGAAGCGCAATTGAGTGAGGCTGACCCCTACCGATCAGCCTTGTGGCTATGGAAACACTTCATCACTCGAGTCTCCTCTCATGACGAACGCGAAAAGTTCGAAACGACCCTTTCACAGCCTCAATTCAAATCATGGACCATCCTGCACGAGTGGTGGAACGCCACATACCATTACGATAAGCCAGACGAAGACGAGGAGACGGCCCGCTTCATCAAAGATGCTGAAGAGAAGCAAGAAGAACTCGCTGAACCTGATCGTATGGGATACCATGTCGTACTTTCACATTTGTTCGTAATTGAGATGGTTTGGTACAGCAGGATCAAGGAATTCGATGCTGTGCCCAGTGCGCAACTGCAGGCAAGGCAGCAACAAATCCTTCAGCAGATCAACGATAAGCTGTTTTTGGCGAGAAAACGCGCGTTAAAGCAGGCTGTGTGGCAGAAAATCGCACATGCATCTCATGCTCTGGCGACCAACAGCGAATCAGCCGAGACGGACAAGGCGTACCTCGGTTCTACCCTGGAGGTATGCCCCTGGCTAAGATGCGAAGGTGGGACGATCTTGAGGAAGCCAGCCTACCTATGGGATCGACAGGCTCGGAAGTCTGTCAAGACTTGCGATATCCCCGAAGCCTTCCCGGCATTCTATTGCGTTAGCCATACATGGGGTCGATGGCGCAGGGGATCAGTCCATGTCGAGGGGGTTGACTGGGCTGTGCCTACAAATTCTCGCTTTGATGTTGTGCATCTGCCTGAAGTTTTCCAACGCCTTGATTGGCCGGTGCATCATATCTGGTTCGATCTTTTCTGTATCCCACAGGAAGAGTGCCCCGAGCAGGCCGAGGAAATTGGAAAGCAGGCTGACATATTCCGTCGAGCTGCATGCAATGTGATATGGATGCATGATGTGGTCGGGTGGAAGATTCTGGAGAAGAGCGTAATGTGGCTTGGCTTGAACTATCTGCATCATTCCAACCCCAGAGAAAATAGAATAATAGAACGTCTGCATGATCTCGATACACAGCTCAAGGAAGACTTTGCCTCCCTGAACCCAGACGTACTCCTCAATCCTTGGGCTCCCGTCCCCGAGAGCGAGGCGATTTCAGAAACAGAGATAGAATTCCATGAGAGGAACCCGGGATCGTGGTGGTTTTCGTCCCTCTGGACGCTGCAAGAGGCATACCTCTGTCCGTCCTCGCTTCTCGCGGATCGAAATTGGAACCTTCTCAGCGTGGGAGACTCACAGTTGCTCACCCTGGATAACCTCGCGAGCATAGCGTATTCACCAGCGTCAGACGTCGCCGATACACAGGACAGGCCAGCCGCAGTGGAAGTCCTGATATTCACCATGAAGAGATGGGAACTCACCGATTTATCGTCCTCAAGTCGGATGTCTCTGCTGATAGCAGCCGAGTCCCGTCAATCGACCGGCCCAAGAGCAGAAGCAATCATGTCTGCTTTAGGAGTCACAGATTGGTTCGAGGATTACCGAAAACAACACGGTCGAGCTCCTCCCCAGATCGATCTCGTTTTCAAGCTATACCCCCTTGAATTCCTCCACGAAGCGCAGCGCAAAATCGGTGGTCCCTTTTTCCTACAATTCCGCGCTCCACCGAATACAATCGAGGATGCTGAGATTGGGGAGCCGCTGGGAACAATGCTACCCTTGGCATACAAGTCCAGCAAGTGGCTGGTGACCCAGTCCATGAATTTCTCAACGCTTGGCTGGACAGCGTCATTGTCCGATACATGGCTGATCCAGTCGGACGGGACTGTAGTATTGAAGGAAGCCGCCATCCTAAACGTGGAGGAGGATGACGGACCGATGGCACATAGAGAGGGTCCGATCACCATTTCGACTCCGACTGGCTTCCGACGATTCGACTCGTTCCGCGCATGGGAATCAGAACTTCCCCGGGTTCCGCATCGCTTCGCCGTGGCTGCTGTACGCTACAATTATCGTCAACTCGGCATCATTCTTGAAGGCGCCAAGTCGAGCTCCGAAGAAGGTGGTCTCGTACTGGTCAAGACGGGTGTCTTCATGACCCTCGAACAATGGTGCGGAGAGGATCTGATCAAGGTTGTACCTGTCAACTGGCGCGTTCTGTAACACCATCGTATAACTTTCAAGGGCCGGTTTCGGCAATACTAGAGAAGGATCGCGCATTGAGCCTAGCCTATAGACTCACAGCATTTACTTCCTTCATATATATTAACTATATTAGCCTTTCGTTATCGTCGTGGGAGCAGCTAGATCACGTAAAGAACCAAGGCCAACAACTTGGGAGTGTTGAATAAAGCTATTTTGCTACTCATGGCGTATGGGCTATTCGAAGGAGATCAAAATCCGTTGCGAGATGGGTGTGCTAGGGCTTTTAAGAAATGAGGGTACGGAACTGTATGCTACATTATCAAATTTTTCTTGTTATAGATTCGGAAGGCTGGGAAGGATATTCAAGGATATTCTCGGATAGGTGGTTGTATGGGATACCTTATTGTGAGACAAGGGTCGCTGACTGGAGATGTGGTGAATTCTTAATTTATAGGGAAGAAAGTCATTTTGAGGCTGTTTCATGGCCCAAAATTCTTGTTATTTCCTACTGTAATTTAAGCAGTGACTCTAAATAGATATAATATTTCGAGGCCGCTTCCAAGTTCCCACCCACACAAAATCTAGGACTTGTTCCTGAAAAGGTCTCTGTTGTTGGCAAGGTAGTATTTGATTATTTATTTGATTTTTGGTCTGATTGTGCTGTGTGATAACCAGGTCGAGTTGCTGGATCTTTGAATTAATGCGCCGTCGGTCGGGGGCACCAGATGGCCGTCCAAACAGCAGCGCACGACGTATTCGAACTTGTGCGATGGGGAGTGGAGGCGATGCCGGACGTCAGAGCATACTCGTCTTCTTCTCCCTAACCTTGCTGTACATTTTCGCCACAGCACTCCCTTCCATCTCGTACTCGTTGCTATGCTGCGGGGCATCGACACTCTTATATTTGTGCATCGATCCCCTTCTCACGCTGCTTCCGCTCTTCCCATCCATCCACAGATGTTCCCGTTCCCTATCCAGCTTGATGTTCCACTTGGTGCGGTAATGCTTCTTGTCAGGTCCGCTCGCACAAGTACCTTGCAAGACGTCGCTTGGCGGCGACAGAAGCGAAAGACAGAACAGGTTCTGCGGCTCGATGAAGTCGGTCACGAGGCCACCGTTGACGAGAAAGTATGCAAGACAGCAGACGTTGGCTGCGAAAACGAGCAGGAGGACGACGTAGAAAATGCCCTGCCAGTGTTGAGTCCCGCCCGATTGGTATGTTGCGGTCTGGAGACTGGCATTGAAGGCCTGGTATTGCGGGTCTTTCAGGATGACGACTTCGGAGGAGTAGTTCCAGTGATGTATGAAGGGGGCATCCACCGAAGATAGTAGAAGTGTGCAACCTGCAAGGACTGCAAGTGCCTCCGAGATTGACGGCATGGAGGTGTCGAGCGAAGTCGTTGTTGGGATAAGTTGAGTCAGGAGGCGGGCATTGGCAGAATTTCCATCGGTGATGCCAGCGTTCAAACTCAAGGCATTTCCCCAATCGGTAGCCACAACTGCCCAATCTTGATTCCACATACCAACGGGAGCATTTGGGTCCGATATGTTGTATGCGAAACTGTCGTGTGGATCTTCGCAAGTAGCATTCAAGGATCCCCCACTCCCACTGGAGTGGTACCTGGTGGAGCAATTTGGTGTCAGAGCCGTCCTAATGGAGCACAAGGTATACGCGCTAGTAGCGGACGAGGCCAACAGATAAACTGCTTGGGGCCCCCAGCCGATGGAGTGGTTGAAAATGGTGTTGTACGCGGAAGGCAATTTTGGAAAGATCGGGTGGATTTCGACGTCGGTAAACCCAAACAAATCGTCGACGTTTGTCTTCCTCAGCGAAGGATTGAGTGACAAGTTGAAGCCTTTCGGCCAAGTAGTGGTATTAGGCACGGTACCATTCCATCCTGGCCATTCTGTGTAGACCATGGGTTTTAGCTCCGCAGCGGACAGCTCTGCACATAGGACGTTGACCGCCGGAGAAGGCACCGAAGCCTGCATAGTGTACTCGCCAAGTCCCTGTCACAGCGCGGTATTAACAACGTTCCGTCATAAGAGCATTCGGATGGTGGGCTTACACTGAGATCCTGAGGCTGTACGATACCATTTCGTGCATCCCTTGCCGCTTTGAGGACGCCAGAGTGAGGCATGGCCATGGTGACGTTATTGACTATCCGTTTGTATTTTGCCGAGAGTTGTGTCATGTTGTTGGCTTTTACATTCATCCAACTTCCTTTCACGGTCGTATTGTCATAAAGCATCTACAAAAAGGCCGATTAAACCGGGCTCTAGAGGCGAAAAGTCCCGTACTTACTGCTACAGGCGCTGGCCTTTCCGTCATGATAGATGATCCATTTCCTGTGTTGATCACTTCTGACCACGTCCCAAGGTACTGCATGTAGTTGTGGTAGGCTTCACCGGAGTGCTCAAGCTCGATACAGGTTGAAGCGGAGTAGTCAGGATCGCCCCGGAGGCCCTTCACTGGGATTGGGGTAGTGCAACGAGCGGTAATAGCGTCGTTGTTAGCAAATGAATGCGCTACTTTTCCCCACATCTGATGATTTGCAGGTTGGCCAAATTTCAGCTTTGGTGCAACCAGGGCATCCGAGGCTGTAGTGTACACCATGGCCTACAGATCTTTGGAATTAGTGACCACTCTCTGATTTGGGAGTCGGTCTGCAGGTGATTACATACCATAAGTGCAGCCAACAAAGCAAGTGTCCCCAGATAAGTCGCTGCAGCATAACGCACAGACTCCCAATGAGTGATCATAGTTCCTGGTTGCAGAATCCAAGAACGCATGGACATCTCGGCAATTGTAATACTCTTGCGCTCCCCCATCGCCCTATGGGTCAGAATTTGACCTAGAAGCGTTACGAAGACTGTTACGAACGATAACTCGATGGACTTGGCAAAAGCTGTGCACAGTACTGATGCGGTCTGCGGCGTCATTCCCCCAACGGTTGTGATTGTATGGCCATACCGTGGCTGCGTGATGGCGACGATTAGCCAAATGCATGAGAAGACTGTAGAGTATATGGACAAGATCAAGATTGTGATGGCTAGCGGATTGCCACGGCCGGTTGCCAGCGGCTTTGCTGCCTTGCACGCAATGTCCTTGTCATTACCGGAGCACGACGTCTTCTGCTTGGCAAGCCGCCGACTCTCAGAACCCACAGTAAAAGGCTGGAACGAATTTGGTGCTGCTATGTTGTAGGGATCGTCGTCTTCGTCCTTCTCTTGGGGAATCTCAGGGTTGCGAATAATTTCGCCAGTGAGTTCAGCGGACATTGGTGATAGAAGAGGGTCGGCGGAGCCAGGGATGCTGGGCGAATCCTTGATTTCCATTGGCACACTGGCGAAGGAGCCTCTTTTCTGGCTACCTACGTTCGAAATTCCCAATCCTTGGCCTTCATGACCAGACGAGCGACTTTCATAACTCACGGGTTGCGGATCGTTTTCTTCAAAAACCGACGATACACGGCGATACCCTGGTCGATGAAATGAGGGCGACGATGGGGAGACAACGAACGTGGAGTTCGATCCAAAGGAAGCGTCAGATAGAGATGAGCTCTGTTGGCGGAGCGGAATGTTTTTTTGCGCAGGCGAATGGTCCATTGCTTTGCATGTAATTTCAATAGATTTAAAATCAACGTCCAGCCTCGTATATGCCAGCAGGGTAGGCTAAGCAAAGGAGGCTCGGTACGACACAAGCCGAGTAAGACAGTGGTAAATGAACGAGAGTCAAGCTGGGCACGAATAGTCGCTCGCTCGAGACATTTTGTAAAAGGAGATAATTCGAATGATAACTCAGAAATTGTAGCTGGCCTTACTTTCAGTGGAGACGGGAACCATACTTGAGCCTTCTGAAGGAACAACAAAAACAGATTGAGAAACCCTGACGCTTTGCGGCGAGGCACTTTCGTGTATGCATTTTCAATGAAAGTGACCAGTCTCGTCGGTTGCTATCCGACTATGGGAATCCATTTCCACCATTCGTAGTCGAGCCGAGGTGCCTTCCGTTGAACGTTCATGCAAGTTGCCGGCTGCAGATTCCTGGCATTCCAGAGGGATTGCAGTTTTGTCGAGATCACCTTACCGTCATGCGAGGAATCACGTGTGGTGTAAGATGTCGTGTAGTTGCAGCTTTGAAGCACGAAGAGGAGGGAGTGAAGTCTATGTTGTTCCATCGACGCCTGGCACGGCTCCGGTACGCATAATTGCCTGCAGGGCTCCTCTATAGTCCTTGCTGAAACTAGTGATGTTTTGCTCCCTGGACTGTACATGTATCCAGCGGATGGGCTGGCGATATAACATAATCAGTTTTGACTATGTCTGTGAAGGAAGCGGCAAGAGAGGATCTGCGACAGCCCTATGAGGCTGGACTTCGAGCTAAGCTCGATTTGATTTAATTGTCTTGGCAAATGGACACGAATCTGAATAGCATCTTGAGATTGCTTGCTTATCAGCTTAGATAATTTCTTTCCTCCTTCCATGAAGGAGTTGCTCAGTGCTGATATGTTCTAAATCCACCCACGAGGTTTCAATGTGAGTCTGCCTCAATACACTACCCAAGGCCGTGAGGACTTCTGCCTGTTCCGGGCTTTCTAGCTAACGGAGGGAACCTCAGAGTCGGTCTTTACCACCACCAACAAGCCATGTCCTCCCCCCAAGTCCGGCAGCGATCTGGGCAAAAGGACAAGAAAACCCCACCTCCTGCGGCACAAGTCCAAGACGGCGATCTGAAAGCCATAGTGAAAGACACCAAGCTGCCCGAGGTCGTCAGCTCTGAATGGGACTACAAGCTTGCGCTGGGCGTTATAACGACTCTGGCCTTCATTACGAGATTCTGGGGCATTGGGCATCCCAATGAGGTCGTCTTTGATGAGGTCCACTTTGGCAAGGTACGGGACATGATAGAAACCCTGCCGCAGCACCCAAGCTGCGACCAATAGGGGGCTGCCCAAAGATATCGGCGCTGACAGAAGGTGCCACAGTTCGCGTCGTATTATTTGCAGAGGACCTATTTCTTCGATGTTCACCCCCCTTTCGGAAAGCTTCTTTTCGCTCTCATGGGCTGGTTCGTGGGATATGATGGGCATTTCCACTTTGACAACATTGGCGACTCGTACATCACCAACAAAGTACCCTACGTAGCTTTCCGTGCCATGCCAGCTCTTCTCGGCTCTTTAACTGTGCCTACGGTATTTCTGATCATGTGGGAGTCGAGCTACACCCTCCCGGCTTGCATTATCTCTGCATGTCTCGTGCTCTTTGACAATGCTCACATTGGCCAAACTCGATTGATTTTGCTGGATGCGACCTTGGTCTACGCCATGTCTACGAGCATTCTATGCTATGTCAGATTTTACAAGATGCGGCATGAGCCTTTTTCCCGGAAATGGTGGAAGTGGCTGCTGCTTACAGGTGTCGCTTTAAGTTGTGTGATATCTACCAAATACGTCGGTGTCTTCAGTTTCCTCACCGTAGGGTCTGCCGTGGCTCTCGATCTATGGGGTTTGCTGGATGTCAACAGGAAGCAAGGAGCTCTGAGTCTGGCAGAATTTGGCAAGCATTTTGCAGCCCGTGCAGCTGGTCTGATCGTGGTCCCGTTCCTCATCTATCTTTTCTGGTTTCAAGTTCATTTTGCTATTCTTACCAAATCTGGACCCGGAGACGACTTCATGACTCCTGCCTTCCAGGAGACTTTGAGCGACAACATGATGAGTGCACAGTCTACCGCCGTTGACTACTACGATTCCATTTCCATCAGGCACAAAGAGACCAAGACGTATCTCCACAGTCATGCAGACAAGTACCCGCTTCGTTACGATGACGGACGTGTCTCCAGTCAGGGCCAGCAAGTTACGGGTTACCCTTTCAATGATACAAACAACTACTGGCAAATTCTCCCGGCGCAAGTATTCGACCCTCAAGATCAGAAGCCAGGCCAAAGTGTCTACACTGGAGACTTTGTGAAGCTTCGACATATCATCACCGATAGCTACCTATTGTCCCACGATGTCGCCTCACCATACTATCCTACAAATCAAGAATTCACAACAGTTCCGCTCGCCGAAGCCAATGCAGACCGCTTCAATGATACGCTGTTTGAGATCAAATTCGAGAATGCTAAGGGGAGGCAACAGCTTAAGAGCTTCTCTGGCCACTTCAAGCTGATCCACGCTCCAACCAGAGTCGCCATGTGGACTCACACTACACCACTGCCTGATTGGGCTTACAAACAGGCGGAAATCAACGGCAATAAGAACATTCAGCAATCGAGCAATATCTGGTACGTGGACGAGATCCCATCAATACCCGCAGACAGCGCGCGTCTTATCAAAGAGGAGAGGAAAGTCAAGCATGTACCCTTCCTCAAGAAATACTTCGAGCTCCAAAGAGCAATCTTCTACCACAATAATGCTTTAACGAGCAGTCACCCGTACGCAAGCCAGCCGATCCAGTGGCCTTTCCTCTTACGCGGAGTCAGCTTCTGGACTCAGAACGATACCAAGCAACAAATTTACTTCCTTGGCAATCCAGTGGGTTGGTGGATAGCGAGCAGCCTCTTAGCTGTCTTCGCTGGCATCATCGGCGCAGACCAGCTCTCGCAGCGACGGGGTATCGACAGCTTGGATGAACGTAAGTAGTCTCTTCTTGAGATACTCTTAGAACTGCGGCTAATCCAGTCTTGGGCCCAGGAACTCGGTCCCGCCTCTACAACAGCACCGGCTTCTTCTTCCTCTGCTGGGCCGCCCACTACCTCCCCTTCTACCTCATGGGCCGCCAACTCTTCCTCCACCACTACCTCCCCGGCCACCTCGCCTCCGCCCTCGTCACTGGCGCCCTGCTAGAATTCATCTTCAACCTCGACCCCGTCGGCATCGAGGAGAATGTCGCCCAGGAAACGCAGCAGTCCAAGACCCAGACCAAGAACAAAGACCGCGGCGGGAAACGAGTCGTTATGCCAGCGAAAGACCGCCAGAGTATGTTGGCGCTGTGGGCGGCCAGTGGTGTTATTCTGGCGCTTGTGATTGGCGGGTGGTGGTTTTTTCTGCCGTTGACGTATGGGAAGCCGGGATTGGAACCTGATCAGGTTAATGCGAGGAAGTGGTTGGGGTATGATCTGCATTTTGCTAAATGAGCGGACGAATGGTTTTCGCCTGTTGAGATGGTGAGGGTGGACAGGACCTGATAGAGAATGCTGGAGGAAGTATGGGAAGCTGATGGCAGCGGATGGATGGATGGCTGTGTATCCTCTATGGTGTGAGGTGTATCGAAAAACACAGGGGACAGCCAATGTACTCATATAATGAATGCGCTTAGCGATGTTCGAGTGGGATCGTGTCCGAGGGGCATACGTATTTGTATTAGATAGTTCGTGGAGCGTCTTTGGTGTATTATACCGATTCAAAGTCCTCTTCACCAGTCTGCCATTGATCGATCGCATGGAACAATATCCGTTCATGGTCTGAGCCTAGCAATTACAGTACGGCGTCATACATCTGTAATATTGATACATCCTCCCCTCCTTCTTATCCATGCCTATATACAAGTCTCCCTCCCTCTCCTCCTCGCCACTAAGTAAAGTAAAAGTAAAGTAAAGTAAACCCTCCCCCCCCAAATCATCAGCCCACAATCCCATCACATAAAACGATGCCCATTCATGGTCTGAGCCTAGAAATTGAAATACGGATCGATGTCTCTATAATATTGATACATTTCTCCCTTCCTATCGTATCCATGCCTATATACAAGCTTCTCGCATCTTTCGCCCCTTACTTAGTATGGTAAGGTAAAGTAAAGTAACTCTGCCTCCCCCGAGAGATCTCTCAGACTTTCACGGTCCCATCGGCTACCTTTGCCATTAATGATTCTAGATCGAACATTGGGTTGGAGGGGTCGGTGATTACTATTGTGGAGTGTTAGTGTTGTTTTTTTGTCTTTTGATGGTGGTTCGAGGGTTTGGTGTTGTGAGGGGTTGTGATTTGATGCCGGTTTCTTGATCGTGAATAACCGTCCGCGATTGGTCCCACAAGTCCCAACCCATATCCCCAGTCACACGCCTCATCCCCTACCACTAACCACCATACCGACCCGCATCCTCGCATCCCCTCCCTTTCCCCTCCCACCCAAAAAGCGAAAGAAAACCCAACTCACCACCATCCCCCCCCTTCGTCGTCTTCTTCGCCCACTCCGCTTTCCCCTTCTGTATCAAGCTCTCGTGTTGTTTCTGCGCGGCCTCTTCGTGGTGCGATTTCGATTGTGCCGTCAGGGTTGATTGGTGGGAGAAACCGTAGGCGAGGCCGGCGAGGAGGGCGGTGTAGCGGAGGACCTGTTGGGGAGGGAGGAGGGAGGGTTAATAGGAGTTTTTCTTGGGGTGGGGGAAGCGGGGGGGAGGGGGGAGGGGGGAAGGAAGAGCACGATGAGATGAGTTGGAAGGGATGGGGAGGGGGATGAGGGAGGGGAGGAGAGAGGAAGAGATGGGGAGGGAGATGGGAGGGCGGGCTTACGTTCACGCCTGAGGAGGCCATTGCGCGGAGCTGAGAGATGGTGTGGGAGTTAGATCAAGACCTAGTGGTGGTACGGTAAGGACTGGCCTGTGAGCGGCGTGGGGCTGGTAGGTGGTGGGCAATGGCAATGGGTGTTCGTGTCCTGCGGTGAAAGGTTTGAGCTTTATGCGAGGAGCTTTCGGATCGGGGGAACCTTTTACCGAGAATCGGTATTGTGAATCATGCAAAACACTGAGGAGAGCATTCACTTCTACCGTCGAGATACTATAGAAGCCATTGACCTAAGTCTTCTACCTCGTCCTACTAATCGGACATTGAAGGACGCATTGCACCATGAGTCAGTGAAAGGTCTCCAGCTCTGACCAATGCTCCTACATACCAATCGGTGTGCTGTGATACGATTGCTGTCTATGGGAAGACATAGAACTCGACCCTGTCACAATGCAGCGAAAGGACGAGATTCTAGCCAAGAAGGCCAAGCTTGCAGAGCTTAGACGGCAGCGGGAAGAGCGAGAGCAGAGGCAGAAAGAGTCAGGAAAACGAGAATCACTTGTAGGAGAGCCGTCAGAGGTATCGTGTCCGTATAACGATAGACTTGCTAGACTCAAACTCACCTTCTCAGGGAAGAGCCTCTACCCCTGCACGAGCAACCGACCGAAAAGAGCTTGATAGCTTCATTGAGACCTTAGTAGGTGAAAGGCCGGTTTCACGAAGCGTTGGAACATCCTCACCTGCGGCCCGGAAGAGTCGTCCAAGCTCTACATTTGGTGGAGGGGTTGGGACGGAAACATATGAGCGTGCAGCAAGTGGAAACCGAGCGCCTGTACAAACAGTCTCAGTAGGAACACAGACATCATCCACAACTTCCGCCGAGACCACCCACGAGGCTCCACCAGTGACCAGAAAGCATAAAGTCCAAGTTGAGACATATGAGAAGGGTGTACAAACCTCGGAGCCGTGGTCTCCGCAACGGCGGCGTCGGTCTTCGGGCCGATCCTCAGACTCTGAACGGGACCAGTCGCCGCTTCAAGGGCGTTCACCGAAAGCAAAGCGGTTGAGTCGAAGGGAGCGAGAGAAAGAGGAAGAACTTCGACAAAACTTGAGGCGAGAAATCGAAGAGGAACTGAATGCGGTCAAAGATCTGAATGTGAATGGACCTAAACATACAGGACCATCCAACTATCCGGCTCGAGGACTGACTGAGGAAGAGGTTCACGCTGTGACTGCCTCAGAAGACTTTCTTGACTTTGTAGAAAGATCTAGTAAGGTCATCGAAAAAGCTTTAGACCAGGACTATGATGTGCTGGCCAACTATGCTTTGGATGGCGCAGATGGAGTCGATGAAGATGAAGACGAAGGCTACGGTAGCTCGACAGGCAAGAAAGGCAGACGAATAAAACAAATCGCACAGTTCTATGACGAAAGGTGGAGCAAAAAGCGTATGATCAGCGACATGCATTTCTCTCCAAAGGTAAGATGTTGCTTCTGAATTGAATTAGTTATGCTAAGACAAATAGTTTCCCGAACTTCTCTTAGCATCGTACACCAAGAACCCATCCGCTCCACAAGATCCTTCTGGTCTGCTCCAGATATGGAACATGCATCTTCACTCTCGACCGGAGTACACCTTCCACAGTACATCAGACATCTTGACCGCTAAATTCTCTCCCTTTCACCCCTCGATCATCGTTGGCGGTTCATATAGCGGACAAGTCCTACTTTGGGACACTCGCTCAAGGACGCCTCTGCCAGTGCAAAAGACACCTCTTACAGGAGCCTCAACCGGGGGCCATACTCATCCCATCTACTCAATCTCGCTCGTAGGAACACAAAACGCCAATAATATCATCTCAGCTTCCACAGACGGAATCGTCTGCGGTTGGACCCTCGACATGCTGAGCTTACCCCAAGAATATCTTGAAATGACTACACCACCACCTAGCAAGACTGATGATCTCAGCCCAACCTGCATGTCCTTCCCGCCCTCAGACCCAACCTCCTTCCTCGTTGGCACCGAGGAAGGGACTATTTACGCCTGCCACAGATACGACCGCGCAAGTGCCAAGGCCGGTGTTGATGGTCGACTACGTTACAAAGGCCACACAGCTCCTGTCATGAGTCTCGACTTCCATCCGGCCCGTGGCCCTGTAGACCTCGGAGACCTGGTGCTTTCCAGCGCCTTGGACTGGACCGTCAAGCTCTGGAAGACTCGGGCTCCATCGTCAAGCTCTGTAGCCACATCGACCTCGTCTTCATTACTCAACCCTGCTACTAGCAATGAGCAGATCGCAGATCCGGTTCTGGAGATGTCTCGCGAGGATCTCGTATACGATGCCCGTTGGTCGCCGCACAAGCCTGGCGTTTTCTCGTCCGTGGACGGAGCGGGTAACGTGGAAGTCTGGGATCTGACGGTCGATACGGAGATCCCAGTCACGAGGATTACACCAGAGGTCAATCGCAGCATCCACGGAGGCTATGCGGCGAAGAGTCTGCAAAAGGTGACGTGGGAGGAGAGGGAGGGCAAGAGGTTGGGTGTTGGTGGTGCAGCTGGCGTGGTGACTGTGTTTGAGGTTGAGAGCGAGTTGGCGGGAGAGAGTGTTAGGAATGAAGAATGGACGCGGATGAAGAGATTGGTGGCGAGGGCGGAGGCGGGGAGGTAGTCGAGGAACGTACGTTTTGCTTTTGAGCGTGCTGGGTGTCCGAGTGGAGTACTATACCTCCTTGAGCGATCATCGTGGTTGAGATTCTCACGACGCTTGAGAGAAAGAAACTTGACGGGAGAGCTTATGTATGACATATGCTACAGTTCTTGATCATCCCAACAATCGCTCCAGGACTCGTGGCTTTCGATTAATCCACTTAACTAATCATACCTTCTCAACTCAAGACCAATTGTGCCGGCTACCGCGATTACTACATACGATACCATCGGCATGCGGATTGCATCGTGAGGCACGTTCATGGGCAACACCCCTAGGGTCCAGGAAATATAGCAGCGTCCTTCGAGTGTATGAGGATTTGGTGGATCTAGGTACCAAGGATGGCAACAAGCCCCGTCGCGCTTGCATATCTGCAATTCACAGATTGTCCTCAGTATCGTACATCTGCTAATGAAGACTGCCGACACACAGCTCAGCATCTCCCTACTTTTCCGTCGCACTCACGCCGATCTCCCTACCTCATCTCACAACTCCAGTTTAGACGGATTTCCGGGCGATCGACTTGGTTACATTTACCCAGATCTATGAAAGAAGGTCATGGCGAAAATACTGGTCGCATTTGACATCTTGAACAGAATGACAGCCTGGGAAAAGACGTATCATACTTCCCGCGAACAAATCCTTGCCGCTCCGTTGGTGAAAGCAGGGCAGTCAAATTTTTTACCCGATACGCAGGTCATGGTATGCATAGGTATTCATCCAGGAGTCTCTCGGTTCGGGGAACCTACAAATGGTAGTGGTGGCAGCGAGCCACTCGCTATCCCAAATCTGTCAGATCAGGATGTGAAAAATTGCTTTAGCTGGACCGGTGTGACCTCGAGGGTCTCAGAGATCATCTCAGCAACCTTACCGCCACGGCAGGCACCTAATTTCCGAAAACACCTTTCTCGAGTCCCTGCGAACACCAGCTAGTTGTCTACGGCTATCCACTACTGTCTTATCTTGCGTCGAAAGTAGGTATCATAGCGAAGGAAAAGCAAGATGCTGCAATCTATTATGACGCTCAACATCTGACTGTCCAGAATCCATCAAAATCTCGGTTTTGGCATTGAGAGGTTGCAGAAGTCTTACGACCCTACCACACTACTTCAGTACTTGCAGACAATGGATGTTCGATTACCAAGATATCTTGACAGTTCGACCTTTTCTGAGTGAGTGGGACGTACGCTAGAAGACGCTTGCTATCAGAAGCCGATGGTGATGGATAGCAGCAACCACGGTAGGAAATCAGCATTTCCGAACACATCTTAATAAGGTGCTGTGTGCATCCAGATCTGCCACGTCACAGGGAAAACTCTCTGTAGAGATACTGCAACCAGCGGGAGTCCGCGCCAAGTTGGGGAGGAATGCGGTTGTTGCTTGCATTCCAAAGCGTCCCCTCATTTGCTCTCGATCTCCACACTGGCGATACTTTGAGACTCAAACATCGAGTGTCAATCATCTCTGCTACCTGAGAAGAAAATCTGCCCTCCCTTCACCATGAATCTTCTCGCTAGGTTTCTCTCTGTGATGCTTTATGGCGTAGGAGTCGCTCATGCTCTAGATAGTGTGGTCATTAGAACTATACGCATCAACACAGGCTCTTGCGAACCTTCAAATTCTGTTACAAACGGTGGCAGCAGCAACAGTGGTGCTGGCAGTGGACCCAGCGGTATTCCCAGCAGTAAAACGTATGTGGCTATCCGGTGTCATCTCTCAATGTCGCATATGGACTGAAGACTGACGGAATCGCTAGCCCGGGGGCCTTGGGCACAGTCAACACGACCTATGGCCCATACGCTTTCCAAGGATTCTATCCAACCCTTCCAGGAGTAAAGGTTCTTGACGGCGCATCGACTACCCTCAGCTCTATAAGTCTGGAGTCATGTTCGTCATTTTGCGCAGGGTCTCCATACTTCGCTGTTGATGGTAAGCAGCCATTTGGTTATCTATTTCTTTGAGGTATATGCTTCAGAACTCTTAGATTGACACACATAAAGGTACCGACTGCTCTTGTGGAACCGCTCCGCCCGCAGGTACTGCAGTCTACTCTCCAGATCAATCGACAAGTTGTGCTGGTAATCCAAGTGAAAGCTGCGGCTCGCCCGGCTACGCTATCGTATACAGCAACTCACCGCGGGCATCTGGGTTTACGTCAGCCAGTTCGCGACCAGCCTTTGGTGGCACAATTGCAACTGAAGCCAGTCCCGTCGCCTCTAATGCCTTCGTTCCTTACATTTCGATCCTTTCAGATGGATCAACCATTATCGGATCAGAGCCGGCTCCCGCCCCCTCTTCCTTCGTCCCGTACACTTAGATTCTCTCTGATGGACCGACCATCACGGGATCGAAGCCTGCTCCCGCCCCTTCTTCCTTCCGCCCTTATACTTCAATCCTGCCGGGCGGCTCGACCGTGACAGGATCGGAGCCTGTTCCAGCCCCCTCGTCAAGCTCATTGGCAGTCGATGGGAGCAGTAATCCGGGAGTCTTATCAATGACTGGCTTAGCGTCAGCGCAGCCCAGTAATGGGTCGGCCATTCCAACTGCGTCAGCGACCATTGCTTTGGCCGCTAATGGACTGCCGGCTGCCTCGACGTCCGCTGTAGTCATCGGCCCTGGCGGTACTGCGGTGCCGATCTTAACATACAGAAATGTTGATTTCCCTGGCGCTGATCTCCCACCCCCGGCAGGGTCTAAAAGGCTACGAAAGCGCGCGTACGTTGCCAACAGCGAAATGGACTGTATGACATACTGCGTCAACTACGTACCATCACCGAACGCTGCAGGAGGAGCCGGCTGCGTAGCGGCAAGCTATGACGGACGTCCAAATGGGAAATGTTACCTCAAACATATGATAGCGGCGGTCAATGAGGGTGGAAAAGGATTCATAGCCGGCAGGCTTGCGTCTTACAATCCTGCTCGCAGGCCGGTACTAGTCAACTTCCCTCCTGGCTCTGAATCCCAATCGAGTGCTGTACCTGATGGGGTTACCCGTACGGTAGTAGCTGGTCCTTCATCTACTCCAGGGCCCGCCGCCTCCTCGACAATCACTGTAGTCCTACCAGACGGAAATACTACAACGCAGGTCATCCTCGCTTCCACGGAACCTTCATCCGCAGGAAATACCATTCCTACAGCTTCCACAACACTTTCACTCAACGAAGAAAGTTCCACGATCCTACCGCCAGCGGAAGGCACCACAGATGGTGGCAGTTCATCTCCCTCGACTACGGATAATACAGGATCTTCGGGTCCTGTCACGACAACAGATGCATCAGGCGCTACATTCGTAGTCACTCCTTCTGCCGCTGTACCAACGTCTACGGCCGGAATTATGCCCGTCCCATCTACGTCCACACCCGACACTCTTCCTGCAGCTGCTACATCAGTCATCCCGAATGGAGACACCACCACCATCCTACCGGCGGCTGGCAGCACTGTAGATGGGGGTAGTTCATCGCCTTCGACCACGGGTGACGCGGGCGTTTCTAGCATCATTACGACTACCGACGAATCAGGCGCTACAATTATAATGACTCCCTCCGCCACTACAGCCATGTCTTCGGACGACATCAGCTCAGCAGCGCCATCATTCGCAGTACCTACATCTTCAGACAGCAATAGTTTCGCGGCAGCCACGTCCACGAACGCGAATAGCGCTGCCGCATCAACAAGCAGTCCAGCCGATATCGTCCCTACTGGACTTACCAGTGGCACACCTGCTGCGGCAACGTCCGGTGCAGCATCATCAAACGTTCCATTCTACACTAGTGCGATAGGACTCTCTAGTAGTAGCCAAGCTACAGCAACTTCTGCTGTTCACTATACATCTGTTTCTTCATCAGCTTTGACCGCCAGCAGCTCGACCACTTCAAGCTCAATTGCTTTAAGCTCGATTATTTCAACCTCGATTGTATCAAACCCAACTACTTCAAGCTCAATTCCTTCGAGCTCAAGTGCTGGAAACGCAGCTGCTCCAAGCTTGACTTCTGGTATGTCCACTATGTCACATACCAGAAGCTATACAGGAAACCATACTTGGAGTTATACCGGATCACGAACCCGGAGCCTGACTGCTGTGAGTAGCTTGGTTGGTGGGACCTCGACAGTGGGGAACTCGGCCGCTGCAAGCTCAAATCCGGCAAGTTCGGTTCCATACATCTTAACTCCTGCAAGCTCAAGTTCTGCAATCTTCACTCCTATCAGCTCGATCTCCACGATTCCAACTCCTATCAGCTCAACTCCCGCAACCTCAATTTCTACGAGCTCGACCACCACGACAACTCCTATCAGCTCGAACTCCACCATGTCAACTCCTATCAGCTCGATACCCACAATTTCAACTCCTATAAGCTCGCTATCCGCAGTGTCAAGCCCTACAAGCTCGATCACTTTGACCTCAACCCCTGCAAGTCCGGTCTCCGTAGTCTCAACCTCTATAAGCTCGATTTTCGCAACCTCAATATCTACAAACTCGACCTCTGCAGTCTCAAGTCCTATAAGCTCGGCCTCCGCAATCTCAAGCCCTATAAACTCGATAAGCTCGGCCTCCGCAATCTCAAGCCCTATAAACTCGATAAGCTCGACCTCCGCAGTCTCAAGCCCTATAAGCTCGATAAACTCGACCTCCGCAGTCTTTATGAGCTCGATTCCTTCGATCTCAACCCCTACAGGCCCAATCTCCTTAACATCAACCACTACGAATTCGGCCGTGACTGCATCTACCAGTTAACATCGACCCTGGCGCTACGCCACCCTGGTTAATTTTCATCTGTGGGCGTAATCAAATATGGTTTCTAGTCTGTGCGTACTATAGCGCATACGTTTTCGTTAGCATACTACCTGGTCTCGATGCCGACGTTTGCGAAGATATGCTTCGTATTTGTTTGCAGTTGCGGCGATGGCTGGGGATCTGCTTCGTGGATGGGGACATGGATTCACCAATGCAATGAATGTTGGAGAAAATGCAACAGGACACATTGCCGATGAGTCCGTGATCAAAACCACAACCCAATGCTGACTCTATACGCCGCAGTAGCAAAATGGGCGTAAAACCGATTACCATGCCGGTTAGATGTGCATGTTTCAGAGTCTATCCATCACATGTCCCGATCCCTAGTATAGTTCCTGAAGACAGATGGCACGGATCGAGTAACCCTTGTCTTAGAGAAGGGATGTGGTTCGTGTACCACATTGATAGCTGCGGTAATTCAAAGCGTGAAGATATACAGGGTAGAGTTAGGTGTTGAGTAGCGTGCGTCATGGGTGGTCCTTGGAGTACGCAACTACAATTCCTCCACAGGATCTTCGTGTCAATCTGATAAAATAGGCATCAGATAAGGCTCGATATTCTATCAGCTGTGGTCGAGGACGGGGTGTAAGGCAACGCCTCGCGATCGGTACTGTGATAGGCTCTCCTTGCTGCCGTGATGGCCCTGTAGGCATTTCAAGATCGATTTTCTAGATGTACTCTCTTGTCATATAGTGAAAATGCTTAGGCGTTGGCATATATTGAATAAGAATCGCAAGAGGTATTTAGGATGGCTTTTGAGCCTTGAAGGTCGCCTTCGCCAAGTCAAACATGTCTTTTGGCTTGCGATTGAAGCGGAATACGTTGCTCCTCACTCTAGACTTATAGCCGGGCTCATTCTTTCGACGCTGCATTGGTGAGAAGTGAGTAATGTTTCTCTGAGATGAAAACATCCCTCGCAGCATACGATACCATCCACATCGTCTCGAACTTCGTAGGATCAAATCTGAGATCTCGTATCGTTGTACTCCGCAGCTCCAGTGGCAAGATCGGCGGCTGAGAAGCTACAGTCTTGGAGGCCATATTTGTATAAGCCGCGTGGATAATTGGGTATGTTGAAATCCATTGGCCTACTCTACTAACGTCTGTTCTAGCCTGCTTTAGGCCTAGTCGATTATACTAGAATTACCAGGCTACTTTAGGTCTAGCCTTACTTTTACATTAGGCAGTCGTCAGCGTGCCAGCCAAGATGTATGCTGCCTTTCACTGTACTTGGTCGACATACGACCTACCAATCGACTCTCATTAATGCATTTGTATCCTGAGGTGTTGTGTACAACAGAATATGCGTTCTAGCCTTGGTCTCAGCGCGTTACCGGGTGAATTACAGGAGCAGATAATCCTCAATCTGCATCCTTCAGCAGCAGTCGCTCTCAGACAGACAAACCATCATTTTCAGACTATCATCTCCCTCCGTCGGTATAATATCGATGATGTTCGGGCCTTTCTTCGAGATAGGGCAAGGCAACCACGAAACGCTAGGTATCTTCCCTGCTATTCTTGCCTATGGTTGAAGCTACGATCCAATTTTATAATGGGCCCTTGTAACCTACCACGAGGTCAGGTTTCTTTTTACGATCCACACCGGCACATTTGGACCCATGGGGAGTCCTGTTTCGAGTGCGCTGTTGCAACAGGAAGGTTCCTGCCTGGCAATGTATCTACCTTGCCTAATGAAACCGACAAGGTTCTGTTTTGCATTGCTTGCTTGACCCTGCAAAACCACTTTTGCGAGAAATGCCGTTGGTGCACGAAGTGTGCTTCGAGTGGAACGGTGAATACTTACCGAAAGGAGGAGATGGGATATCGGGTGGTCCCCATTCTCAATCGATGCTGGGGGCATGAGTGGCACCATAATTACACGTCAAAGCCTGTTACTCCTGTCACGTCAGACAGATTGTTAAGGCTTCAAACGCAGGCTGTAAAAGAGTTTCAATTGACAAATGGAGGGCCAGCTATCGTTGAGTGGTATGACAGTGCAGAGGAAGCTCGATTGGAGCACCCGCAACCCTCGAAAGCTTCCACAAAACGGTGGGGACTGAAGAGAGCGCACAGGATGGCACATCCAAGCGCTAAGGCTTACCACGAAGTACCACTGTGGACAGACATCGACTCACGGACTGTCTACCCAAGCCAAGGCTGGCGGCCTGACACTTGGCATTGAAAGACCAGTAGGAGAATGCGCCGAGAAGAAAGTGAAGAGACCGTCGCAGTGCCCTTATACAAGAAAGTCTTCACTCGGCGAGCATAGCTCTCTTACCTTACCAACCACTACGCCACTCCCTAGATCCATGCAATGAGCCAAAGTTATCCTCAAATGCCTCCCTCGCCTTGAAACTACGGTCTAGGCTCTCTAGTTTTTCCAACAACATACGCGACAAGTCTCTATGGGAGCATCACCATCCCCATATGACTTCCACTTTACGCCAGCAAAATCTAGATGGCTTCGTTCAATGGAGGGGCATAGCAACAAGTCCCGAATGAGGTCTGTAGCGAATGACAGCCATTCTATACTCTCCCGAACAGACTCAGCATGTCAAGATGGGAAACAGGAGAGGGCCATCTCAGCGGAAGTCAAGGAACAATCCATTGTGAGAGATATCTCCGAATCATAACACAAGCGGCACTCGGTTTTGAACGCTTCTGATAGATCCCGGTTAGTAGCGACCGGCAAATCATTCGCATGGATACAGGATTCTGTGCTCAATGATCTTGATCTGTGTATACCGTTGAAGGGAGAGAAGTCTGATAAACCGGATATTTGCCGAGAAATCGCCACGACAATTGCGAATGCACTACCATCATTCAGTCCTGTGCATCAGGAACGGCCACAACCCTGATATAGCTGCGCATTAAGAGAACGGGGAGCGGATTCGTAGGTATGGGAATGGTATAGATCTCTGTACTTGAATCCAGCGTGTCGTCGAACTCGCCTCCATTGATGTCCCAACCATCTGTGCGTCGTTTCAAGTCAAGTCACCACATTCATCATCGCTTCCAGGTGTTCTCCATATCCAATTCATCTGAAGCGGTTTTGCCGAACTTCCACAAGGCAAAGTCTCGGGAAAAACTGGTCTACCATACCCCCCAGCTTGGTATGGAAGAATCGGCGAAAAAGGGGGATCTGATATTCCTCTGGATGTGTACATGAATTTGAAGGACATCGTTGCTCCCTCAACCTGAACTTTCGCAGCTATATTGGGCTTCCTGGGCTCTACGGTCTCCTCAATGAATTCTAGATTCCTGTCACCAAGCACCCCTGCACCTGTGCAACCCTCTCTCTCTCCCCTCCCATTCAGCAATCGCAGTGCTATCTCCTTGGTTAGTGTATAGAAGCATTCTATGTCTTCTCCCCTTTTTCTCGCCATGAAATAAAAACGGGAGCGGTAAATTCATGGTTGATCGGTGGGGCACTTCCTGCCTTTCGACTTTATAGCAATCTTCATCACCACCGACGCGTCGAACATGGGGATTAGAAAGGAAAAACGGGCTGCAGCATCATTCCTCCCACGTCAGAAATACGATGCAAGCCCATCAACAACCCAATATCCCGCTCAGAAGGTCTTCTCCTAAGATCCAACCAAAAAAACCCGAAGTCACACATTTCAAAACCTCGGCTTCCTTTTATACTCGACACTCTATTCCCCTCGCTGATTCCATCTCCTCGCCAAATATCAAGTGCGAGAAAAATTTCCACGATCAGAGATTCAGTGAGAAAGTGACAAACCTGCACCTTGTCAACATCCTCCCAAACCATCCTCTCACACCCCTGGCATCTACCTCTACCTCTCACGTACGAAACCTTGATGTTTTTCCCACCACCCACTTTCCCGTCCCCTCGAAAACAAGCATACTCACAAGCACTCTCCTAGATGACCCTTCCCGATCTATGACCCCTTCCCAGTCCTTATCCCCCCCGCCCATCATTGCTCCCTATACCCACCACTCCCACTCCACCCCCACACTCTACCCACAAACCCCATCCCAACCACACCCCTCACACCCCTGAACATACCACCCCACCCCACCCCTTCCCACCTCCACTCCTCCAAAAACGCAAGTCAGCACGAATATCCATATCCATATCAACATCCCCGTTCAGACGCCAGGAGATAAGATCGCAGCACCCGTTCTCAAGCCAGTCATCCAGCCATCCTCGGTACATACATTCACCCATCCACCATCTAACTTCCACCCTCCATCCATCCAGTCTTCCATCCATCCCTCCACCCATACATCCATCCATCCATCCATCATCTAACTTCCATCCACCCAGCCACCCACCCACTCCCCAGCCACAAATATGCCCCCCTCCCCCCCCCCTCTCCCTACCAACCAACCCCTCCCACCGCACCACCTCCAAACATACTCCCTCCACCGTACCGCCCCACAAGACTGTATACAACAACCATCATCATCAGCCGTCTGTAGTGCCGAGTAGGTAATACTGTATACTATATAATAGCTCTATCTATAGCATAGCTTCATCTATTCTATGCGTGTTCAGTAGTTCTATCCGCTACCATACAATATCTATCTCTCGTGCATAGAATGTAGATGAGAGGAGTTGCAGAGGAGATAAGTGGCTTTATGCGTATAGTGTATGTATGTGAGGGTGGAGCGGGTAGGGTAGGGTAGGGTAGGGTGTAGGAATAGATGGCTGATGTCTTGAAGGAAGGCTTGGTGTTGTGATTGCGTAGGAGATGTTCGAGGTTCGCGTATGTATTTCATTTCATTCCATCTCGAGATGTTAATAATCGGATCGGATATATTCATCTATGTCGGATATATGGGAAGGACGTCGTGGTTTATTATACATATATCTAAACCTAAATACCTCTACTCTACCAATATTACAGATATCACTGCTCTTATCCCGATTCCTATCCTTTAGAATACGATAAAGATAGGCGTATGTGCCTGAAATGTGTATCGGTCCCCCCCTCCCCCCTCCACCTCCACCGTTTCAAGCCTATCAGGATGAATCCATCGACGTTAAGCTACAGATTCATCTCACATCAACATACCTCATCTCAACCTCATCTCAGCCTCACCTAACCCCTCTCTAATTCCCTCTTTCCATCCCATCCAAACCCATCGTTCCCCCAAGATGGTCCCCACTCCACT
>JAABUM010002448.1_pt1 | contig 24816 bp, 18 predicted proteins | sample 5559161 | NCBI WGS metagenome assembly JAABUM01 (sample SAMN10711868, study PRJNA513369) | rock metagenome | isolation source: Antarctica rocks | place: Antarctica: Victoria Land, Siegfried Peak nord
TGGTCATCCCAGGGCGACTTTTTGAGGAACGGGCGGGGGCATCGCAACTTGGTTCATCTTTCTGAGAATCCACCCAAACGGTGCGAGAATTAATTTTGTGGCGGACATGGATTTGGTCTCGTGAAGGTGTTCGTTTTGGCCCACTTTTCAGAGCATTACTTTTGGGATCGGCTTCTTCAAGCCAAAGTTTTTCTATGTGTGGATCAAGCAATCGAAAGAAGGGGCGCTTTACGCTGATGAATCACAGCTTTGTCACCTCCCTCAGCCCGTTAGAAAAGCGGCTTTGGGTTCATTGACGTTTTAAAGTGTCTCAGCTAAACCCTCGGCCAATTGCCCTGGGCCAATTTCCAGAAGTTGTTTTGAACGCCTTTTCCGTAGTGGATCCACACGCTGTTTTTGCAGGTTGACGTGGCCATGCGCCCGCTCTTGAGGGAGTTGGGCCAGCGCGTTTGGTTTGTTGCTCGTCCATGTTCTTCCCCTTGTTCGCTTTTGTGGCGCGCACTCGCTATGGGTGCAAAGGTCTGGCTTACCTTCTTTTGCTTTTGGGGCTGCTTCTGGGATCTTCTCACGCTCAGGCTCAAAGCCCCTCGTCTTGGCAGGCCATAGATGTGGCCCTTGGCGGCGACAGCAAGCCGCGCGTGTTGTGGACTCATCCCGATGGGCGCATGGCGTTGTGGACCCTTGGTTCAACAGGCGCCGTGGAGGCCGCGAACAACCAAGGCCCGTTTTCCGGTTGGACGGCGCGCAAGGTGGCCGTTGGGCCGGATGGAAAAGCGCTCGTGCTGTGGACGCACACGTCGGGGATGATGGCGCTTCACCGCATCAACGCCCAGGGAGTTGTGGAAGCGCATCAGGAATATGGCCCGTTCTCGGATAGCGGGGGCACATGGACGGCGACGATGATGAGCGTGGATGCTCTCAACCAGCCGCGCGTGGTGTGGCGGCGCAGCGACGGCTACACCACGGTGTGGACGGTGAACACGGCGTTGAGCATGGTGTCGCAGAACTTCTTTGGCCCCTTCGCGGGCTGGACGTTGGACAAGACCGGCTTCGACTCGTCCAACAGTGGTCGCTTCACCTGGAACAACAGCGATGGTCGCGTTGACCTTTGGGTGACCACGCCGGCCACAGCTTTCCAATCGGTTCAGCACTACGCCCCGAACGCGGGCTGGAACCCTTATTCTCTTTCAGTGGCGGGGGATGGCACCGGCTGGCTGGGCTGGCGATACAGCGATCAAGGCGTGGCGCTGTGGCATCTGGACGGAGCGGGCAGCCAGACCGACACCAAGTTCTACGGCCCCTATTCCGGGTGGGTGTCGCGCGGGCTGGCGCTTTATCCCAGCCCGAACAACCGGATGCGGGTGTTGTGGCAGTTCTCCGACGGCGGCATCAACCTGTGGAACACCGATCCTGTGGGCGTTCCCGACTCCAACTTGACCGGCGTTTACAACGCGCCTCCTTCTGGCTCCAGCGCCACGGGCGGCATCTCGAAGATCGCCCTGAACTGGAGCGCCACGCCCAACACGACGGGCTACAACATCTACCGCTCGGCCTCGAACAGTGGGCCGTGGGCCGCTGTTGGCACCTCAACAAGCGCCACTTACACCGACACGGGTGCCGCAGGAGGTAGCACCTACTTCTATCAGGTGAGCGCGACAACGGGTGGCGTCGAAAGCGGCTCGTCCTCGATTGTGAGTGCAACTGCCACAATTCCTGCACCTGTCGCGCCTACAAATCTTTCCGCTACCCCAGGCAACGCCCAGGTGGGGCTTTCATGGAATGCTGTGGGCGGCGCGACGAGTTACCAGGTGTTCCGCTCGACCACGAGCAACACCTTTGGCACGACCCCTTTAGCGACCCCCACCACAACGACCTTGACTGACACCGGCCTGACCAACGGGACGACCTATTACTACGTCGTCAAAGCCACCAACGCGAGTGGCACCAGTTCCGCTTCAGCACAGGTCAGCGCCACTCCTGTGGCTGCGCCAGTAGCACCGACGGGTCTTTCCGCTACTCCCGGCAACGCGCAAGTCGCCCTCTCCTGGAACGCCACGCCCGGTGCCACTGGTTACGAGCTGTTCCGCTCGGCGACCAGCAACACCTACTCTTCCACTCCGCTTGTTACTATGGCAAGCGTGACCACCTACACCGATTCAGGTCTTTCCAACGGCACCCTTTACTACTACACGCTCAAAGCGGTCAATGCCGGAGGCGAGAGCGCGTCCTCGACCGAGGTGAGCGCCACGCCTCTGGCAGCTCCTTCTTCTCCTGTGAATGTGGTGGCCCAGGCGGGCAACGCGCAGGTCGCGCTTTCGTGGGACAACGTGGCTAATGCCACTTCCTACCAAATGTTCCGCTCCACTACGAGCAACACCTTTGGCACTCTCCCGACACAAACGGTGTCCACCGCTGCCTACAACGACACAGGTCTGGCCAACGGCACGACTTACTACTACGTTGTTCGAGCCGTTGGTGTGGGAGGAACCAGCCTCCCCTCCAACCAGGTGAGTGCCACCCCACTTTCTGCTCCTGTGGCGCCCGTTGTCTCAGCTCAGGCGGGCAACGCACAGGTCACCTTGTCGTGGGGTGGCGTGACCAATGCCACCTCGTATCAGGTGTTCCGCTCGATGACGAGCAACGCCTTCGACGCGCTGCCCACGCAGACCGTTTCGGGCACGAGCTACACCGACACGGGCCTGTCCAATGGCACGACCTACTACTATGTTGTGCGAGCTGTGGGGATAGGAGGAACCAGTCCAGCCTCCAGTCAGGTCTCCGCCACGCCCCAAGCGGCTCCTGTGGCTCCAATCGGCTTGTCGGCGACTGCGGGCGACGCCCAAGTGGCGCTGTCCTGGTCGGCCTCGACGAACGCCACGGGCTACAAGGTGTTTCGCGCCACGAGCGCCGGTGGCTATGGCGCCACGCCTCTGGCAACGACCACGAACACGAGCTATTTGGACACGAGTGCTGTCAACGGCACGACCTATTACTACTCGGTCAAAGCCACAGGTGTTGGAGGCGACAGCCCCTTGTCCAATGAAGTGAGCGCCTTGCCGGTGGCTCCTCCGGCTCCCGCTGCTCCCACGGGACTCAGTGCCAGCGTTTACAACAACCAGATCTCGTTGTATTGGACGGGTTCGACCGGCGCTACGTCCTACATCGTGCGGCGCGCAACGGCTTCGGCTGGCCCGTATTCGTCACTGCCTGCGACGGTGACCGGCACCTACTACAGCGATACAAGCCTGCCTGCTGGCACAACGTATTACTACCGGGTGGTTGCGGTCAACAGTGGCGGTCAAAGTCCGGAATCCAACACCGCCAGTGCCACGACTTTGGCGGTTCCTGCCGCCTTGAGCGGCGTAACGGCTACTTCGGGAACGGGTCAGGTCACTCTGACCTGGAACGCGTTGCCCTACGACCCCAACAGTCACACGACCTACTCGGTCAAGCGCTCAACGACTCCGGGCGGCCCTTACTCTCTGGTCGCCAGCCAACTTTACGGCGCTACTTATACGGACACCGGATTAGTCAACGGCACGACCTACTACTACGTCGTGTCGGCTTCCAACGCGGCGGGCACCGGGCCGGACTCTTTGGAAGTTTCGGCGACACCTTTGGCCGTGCCGACGCTTTCGGCAGTGGGAGCCAAAGCGCGCGTGGATTTGTCGTGGAATGCGGTGACCGGTGCGACCGGCTACCAGGTGTTTCGCTCGACCAATAGCGGAACTTACACCTACTCCAGCCCTTTGACAACGACGACCACGCAAACCACTTATAGCGACAGTGGACTCACCACCGACACCCTGCGCTATTATGTGGTGCGCGCAACGGTGGCCAGTGGGTCGAGCAACAGTTCGACTCAGGTCAACACGCGGCCTCTGGTTCCGGCGGCGCTCGACCTTCCTCTGGCCAGCACGACGGGGCAGGGCGTCACGCTTTCCTGGACGGTCAACAAGTTCGCGGGCTTTGCCTCTTATGTGATCTACCGGGGCACCCAAACCGGGGTCACTCCGGCCAACGGCACCCTGGTGACGACCATCACCAATCAGGCCACAACGAGCTTTTTCGATCCGGCTCCCCAAGCCACTTCCCCGGGTAACTCCTACTTCTACATCGTGGTCGTCAACGCCACAAGCGGCGAAAGCGCCGTAAGCGGCGAAAGGTCGGTGACGCTTTCCACATCCGATCTCCAGTTGCACCTGTCGGCCTCTCCCGGAGATGGGCAGGCGACTTTAGGTTGGGGCTACGGCACCGCCACCAGTCCTCAAGGCATCACCGGCTGGGGCATCAAGCGCGCCACCACTTCTGGCGGGCCTTACACCGCGCTCACGCCTGCCCCCGTATTGGGAGCGAGCGCCTCGACTTACACCGATTCGGGACTCACGAACGGCACGACCTACTTCTACCGCGTGTTCCCGGTTCTGGCGGGTGGCAACGGGCCGGACTCCAACGAGGCGAGCGCCGTGCCCGTGCGCGCCATCCCCACAGGCGACATCGTGTTGACCGGAGCGGCGATGAACGGGAGCACGCGCTTGTGGTGGAACGCGAGCACGCGGGCCGTGCAATACGTCGTGTTCCGGCGCATAGGCACGGGCGACTGGAGCCAACTGGCGACGGTTAATCCCAGCACTAACCCGTCCTATACCGATGGGGGCCTAACCAACGGGACGATCTACGCCTATCGCGTGCGCGCTGGCAACGAGAGCGGCGACTCGACCGACTCCAACAGCGTGTCGCTGATTCCCAACCCTTCAGCGCCTCTGGCGCCTGCTGCGCCCACCTTCGGCACGGTGACTTCGACTTCGATTCAGGTTGTGCCTCCGGCTCTACCCTACGGCGCGACCTCGCTCAACATTTATATAGGCTTCGCTTCCAATGACGCGACCCAAATGCAGCTTGTGGCGAGTGGATTGACGACTACTCAGGCATTCACGGTGTCGGGTCTGGCGTCGAACCTGAGCTACTACTTCCGCGCCAGTGCGATCAATACCTTCGGCTCGAGCAGCAGCCCCATCGTTTCCATCTCCACGCCCTCGCCAAGTGGCCCCAGGACGCTTGGCGCGCCCATCATTGGAAGCATCAGCTACGGTGTGCTTGATGCCAATGCCTCCCCTCCCAAAAAAGGCCATCGCGTCGCTGTGTGGGGTGTCACGCCTTCTGGCACCTGCACGCTATATGTGCAGTGGAAGCAACAGGGCGACGCTGACAGCGTCTTTAGCCAAAGCGGGCATGAAGTGGCGATGAATTATACGGGCGGCATCTCTTACGTTGGCTACGTCACATCACCGTCGCTCGTGGGTTCGACGACCTATGTGTTTCGCCTTCGCTGCGTCGATTCCTCAACTTCGCCTGCGACTACCACCTATAGCGACCCTCTCAACAACGCTACAGCCACCACGCTTCCCGATCCGCCCGCTGCGCCGCCCGCGCCCGACATTCCCTCGGCCTCGCTGGTCGATCACTCGGTCGTGGTGAACGTGCCCGCGCTTCCGGCGCGGGCCACAGACCTCACGCTCTACTGGGGCAACCGCTTTTATATTGACCAGAATGGAACGCTTGCTGGGCCGGGAAGCGGCAGCTACTACACCTCGCAAAGCGTTCCCGCGGGTGCCACGAGCATGACGGTGTCCGGTCTGAGTGGCGGCCAGGCGTTGCAGTTCCTGTGGAGCGCCTCCAATGTGGCGGGCAACACCTATGGCCCCATTACTTCCATCACAACCCAAGGTTCGGGATTGGCGGCTCCCGATGCGCCCGCGTTTTTGAACCTGGGGATTGACAGCGTCGAGGTCGTGGTGCCCGCCAACGTGACCGGCTTCGGCAACTCCGTCCAGATGCTCTTACAGGCTAAAGTTACCGGCGCGCCTGACTCGACCTACCAAACGCTGCTCTTTGACAACGGCAACCCCACCGGCTATTACCGCACCCTCAACAGCGCGGGCACATCGGCCATCGATGAGCATCCCGAAGTGGGGCCGATGGACTTGCAGCGCCGCTTGCTGGTCACGAACCTATCTCCCGGCCAAAGCTACACCTTGCGCTTTGTGGCGTTTCAATCGGGTTCGCTTTCGACCACACAGGTTGTCGGCGCGCCGGGTTCGATCACGATGCCGACCGAATCTTTGGCGTGGTCGCCGGGGCCGCCGGTTCTGTGTTCGGGCATCCGTTACCCCTGGACAGGCATGACGGCCAAGAGTGGTCAGGTGTATCACCTCAACTCCCACTCGGCGGCGGACTGGGACATCCTCACGCACAGCGTGGCCGGGTTCTCGTGGAGCCAGGTCGTGACCGGCACTTGCATCTACGCTTGGAGCGCCGATAGCGGATCGTTCCCCGAAGGCATCAAAGGCTCCAACGTGTTGTGGCAGGCGCCTCAGGTGTCTGTTGCCACCGACGTCACCATCGCTTTGCAAGTGACGCCCGTTGGCGCCATCGGGCGCCGCGAGATGGGCACGCGCAACACCACGCCCATCCTGTCAACAGACCGGCCGGGCCAGTTCCAAGCCACCATCCACGTCAACCCGTGACCCTCTCCCTCCTCATGCGCTTTTCGATCCCATTGTCCGCTTTTCGATCCATGTCTCGTCGCTTCCTGCTTCGCCCCTCTTTGCCCGCTGTGTTTTTGTCGCATCGCCATCGGTCTTGTCGCCGGGAGATCACCGCGTGCCTGACTCTGAACGCCTTTTTGCTGTCGGGGTGGCTGTTGCCCTTCCTCTCGTCGCTGCAAGTGGCCCAGGCACGCGAAGTGGCGCCTGCGTCTGAAGTGGCGCCTTCGTCTTCGGCGGCTCGCGTTTTGGGGGCGCAGTCGAAGGGCCACACCGCCCGTTCTGCCCAGGGCATCCCTTCTTCCAAGGGGAGCGGGCGCAAGGCGGTTTCTGATGCGCCTCCTTCGTGGTATCGGGCGGCGCAAGCGCGCGAAGGCAAGCTGGCCAAGGTGCGCGCTGCGCTGCAAGGCGAGATGAAGCAGGCGGCGCGTCACCGGGGCAAGGTGCTGTTGGCGCAGGCGGGCGAGGAGGCGCCGGGGTGGATGCAGCAGTTGTCGCGGATGCCGGGCGTGGGCGTAGCGCAAGTGGGGCAAGGCGCGCAGGTGAGCGGGCTGCGCTTGTTGCACGAGAACTTTCCCGTGCCTCTCAAACAAAGTGCCAAGCTGTATGTGCCCAACCCTTACACCTCGCCGCTCAAGGTGGACTTGTCCAATGGACGGGTGCCCAGTCAACAGGAAGTAAGCGGCTTGGGTTCGTCATGTGGAGCTTTAGCTCCGGCGGCTCCGGCGGAACCGGCCAAGTTCCAAGAGGAGGCCGACACCGGTCTCAAAGGACAGGGTTATGAGCAAGGGTTGGATACCAAGATGCCGCCTTCGGAGGAGCTGGTAATGGATCCTCCGCGCTTTAAAAAGGCCAAGCACTTGGAAGAGGTGCGCGAGCGGGTGAAGTCGGCCAAAAACCAGAACCGCGATTTGGCAGGCGCGATGATGGATTGGAACACCGCGCGCTGGGACGGGGCCAAGAAGAAGTTGGAGAAGTTCGCCCACGACTACCCCAAAAGCCCGTGGGGGCCCGAAGCCTTGATCCACCTGGCGGACTTGGCCAAGTCGAGCGCCCAGCCCAACGAAGCCGAGGACGGCTATCGCAAGGTGTTGGAGATGACCAGTGACAAGTCGAGCGAGATGAGCTTCGAGGCGCACCAGAAAGCCTATGAGCGCTGGGCCGACCTGTATCTGCGCGAGGGGCGCTACGGTCAGGCGCGCCCGATGCTGGAAGACATCGTGAAGAACGATCTGCACTGGCGGCGCGTGACGTGGGCCTACTCGTGGCTGATGCAGCTCAACGCTTACAGCGCCGACCAGAAAACGATGCTGGCCCGCCTGGACTGCGGCTCCAAAGCGTTGGCAACGCTGCTGGTGGACATGGGCCATGCTCATGCCGGGCGCGAAGTGGCGGCGCTGTCTCCCACGGATAAGCGCGGCTTCTCGCTCGCCGATTTGCAACAGATTGGAGCCAAACGCGGGGTGCAATTGGTGGGCTTTCGGGCACGGGCGGCTCAGTTGGTCGGCGCGCCCCTGCCGCTCATCTTGCACTACGCGGCACGCGGCGTCGCGCCTACGACGGCGCGGCGAATCCAGAGCGTGAAGCTGCGCGGTGCGCCGTCTCGCGCTCCCGGCGACTATGCGCACTTCGTTGTGGTGCGCGGCTATGACGCCCGCTCGCACCAGTGGAGCGTGTTCAACCCGCAAGACGGCACGCGGGCGTTCTTGACGAGCGTGCAACTGGACAAGGAATCGTCGGGCACCGGCTTGATGATGGACAAAGCGATGTCAGTGCAGGCTCCTGCCAAAGCGGTCTGGCTGGCGAACTGGCCGGGGAACAGGAAGGTCGCGGCTCCGATCGTCAAGGCGCAAACCGTGTCGTTGTCGCGCTTGTCGCGCGTGCAGATGCAAGGCATCGTTGGCACTTGTTACGCAGTGCGGGCGCCAGGCAAGTTGGGATGTCATAAAGACGAGTTCAAAATCACCATCCGTGATCAGTGCGGCAACTCCCACCTCTACTGCGCGAAGAAAATCGGCAAGACCCACAGGGGCGGTCCTCAGCATAGTCTTAGTGCAGGAGAACCTTCTGTCTCCGTTGATCCTATCACGCAAAACATCTACGTTACCGATACACCGGTGTGGTATCAACCAGCCAAAGGGCCAGAAGTAGACGTGTCGTTGTCCTATAACTCGCAGGATGCCTCGAACTACGACTCGCCCACTGGCAACAAGTGGACGTTTGGTTTTACCTCACACGTGGCGGAGATGCCTAACCAGGTGAGCGTGTTCATGCCCGATGGCGCCCAGGATGTCTATACCATTCCTTCGTCAGCCATCACGACGCAGACGGTCACAACCACCGATCCCAATACCGGACAACAAGTTTCTTCCACCGTTACAAAAGTCGCTGACACGTATGTCGCGGGTTCTCCGCGCGGGGTGTTCTCGACCCTGACCAAAACGGCAGCGGGCACATTCTCTCTTCGCTTTCCCAACGGAGAACAATGGAACTACGGCATCCCCAGCGGCACAGGCGGAACTGTCCCGCTCTTGCTGTCTCAGACCGACGAATGGAGCCAGTCGCTCACGTTGCAATACGGCACCATCGGGGGCAAGATTGTGCCCTTCACGCTCACCGATGCCGATGGCAAGCTGACGCGCTTTCAATACGATGGCAACGGGCGCCTCATCTACGCTCAGACGCCCGACGAGAGGCAGGCCAGCTTTTCTTATGACGCGAGTGGCAACTTGATCCAGTGTGTGGATGCGGCGGGTCAGGCGTTTCAATACGCCTACGATTCAAGTGCGACAGTGACGCAACTCAATACCGCTCAGGGGGCGTGGACGTTCAACGTGCAATCCACAGCCTATGGAACAACGTATCCGAATCCTGGCTCTGGCGGATCAGGTGTCGGCCAGACGACCTACCGCAACTTTTCCACCACCATCACCGATCCCACGCAAAGCCATCCCCAACGCGTTGTCTACTCGACAGATGATGGCTACCACAACCCCGGTCACTACTACTTCACCGACCACACAGGCACTCAGACGCAACTCACTGTCGCCACGCTGAATGGCAACTACGACCTCAATCCCATCAGCGAGATCGCCAGCATGACTGCGCCAGTGGGAGCTGCAACCTCCTCCACCTATGACACGACCTCCGGCTCGCGCTTGACGGCTCCTGTGAGCGTTTCCAACGGGCGCACGATCACGAACCTGCTTTACAACGCCCAAGGGGAAGTGACTCAGGCGCAAACTGGGCCGAGTTCCTACCCTGGCGCTGGTTACATCGATACGCGCAACAACCGCACTATCACACTCACTTATGACCCAAGCAACAGCCTGGATGTGGTCGGGGCGCAGGTGACGGGAACGGCAACGAACGCTTCGACGGGCGCAACCCAAACACAAAGCCAAGCCGTGTTGCAAAACGCCAGCTACAACCCGCAGCATCAACCGTTGGCTGTTGTGGATGCCCAGGGTCACGAAACCGACACCTCCTACACGCCTTGGGGCGCGCCGTCGTCGGTGACCGTATATGAAGGCACAGTCACTCATGTGACGCAATATGCTTATGGCCAGATGGCGGGCAGCAACGAGTTCAACCGCGTGGTGGCTGTTGTGCGCGATGGCGTAACGCAAGCGACCTACACCTACGACGCGAGCGGTCGGGTTCGCACCTCAACCGACATCACCGGCCAAACCACGTTGGTTCGCTACAACAACCTGGACTCGCCTTTGGGCGTGTATTATCCCGATGGCACCAGCCAAACCACCGACTACACCTGCTGCGCGTTGCCGGGCATGGTGACTGACCGAAGCGGGCGCCGTTCATATTACGACTACGACCAGTTGAAGCGGTTGGTTCGGGTTCAGGACGCGGACGGCCAGACGTTGCAGTTCGACTATAACGCCGATGGCGACCGTATCTCGATGCTGGATGCCAATGGCGTGAAGACCAAGTGGGCTTACGATGCCAATCATCGCCCTGTTGCCAAGCAATACGCGGACGGCTCAGGCGAAAGCTGGGACTACACCAACACCGGCCAGTTGAACTCGGCCACCAACGGGCGCGGGCAAACCACAAGCTTTGGCTACTCCGGCTATGGCGAACTGACAAACGTCAACTACCCCAACACGGCAACGACAGCGCCCGTTACGCTTTCCTACGACCCGTTGGGCCGCAAAACCAGCATGACAGATGGCATGGGCACGAGCGGCTGGAGCTATGACGGCACCGGGCGCCTGACGGGTGAGAGCGGGCCGTTCGGCAACGATGGCATCACCTACTCCTACGACTCGCTGGAGCACATCCAAAGCCTGAGCATCGCCCGCGACGCCACCACAAGCGACAGCGAGAACTTCGGCTTTGACGGCTTAGGCCGCCTGGCATCAGTCACGGCGAGCGCGGGCGGCTTCGGGAACGTGGGCACGTTCTCTTACGGGTATGTTGGCAACACGCGCCGCTTGTCGCGCATGGATCGGCCCAACGGCACCAGCACGCTCCTCTCCTACGAGAACCTCCAAGACCCCAACTCGTTGCACCGCTTGACGGGCGTGCAAGACATAAGCACCGCCTCAGGCGCCAACATCGCGGGCTTTGGCTACGGCTATGACAGCCCCAGCACGCAGAACGGCTTCTTGGACAACCGCACCAGCCAAACCCGCGCTTACGGAAGCGAAGGCGCGCAGACGGTGAGCTACGGCTATAACCCAACCTCGATGCTCCAGGGCGAAGGCGCCTCGCAAGGTGGCGCTTCGACTCCGGCCCTGTCCAAGAGCTACTCCTTCGACCCGATGGGCAATCGCCTGAGCATGAGCGACAGCGTTGCCAAGACGCAGACGACCTCGACCTACAACAACTTGAACCAGCTTGTTTCGATGAGCAACTACAGCACCTCATCGGGTCAAGCCGTCGCAACAGGTTCAAGCGCCTTGAGCTACGACGGCGACGGCAACATGAGCGCCGTCCTCAGCAAAGACGTGGCAGGAACAACGACGGGCCAGACGAGCTACTCCTACGATGATGCCTCACGGCTCATCGGCATTACCACGCCGAACAGCAGCAAGTGGCAGTTCGTTTATGATGGTATGGATCGCTTGCGCGTCTCGCGCTCGTGGATCTGGCAGAACGGCGCGTGGGTGCAGAACAGCGAGGTTCATCGCGTTTATCTGGGCATGGATGTCGTCCAAGAACGCGATGTCAACAACAACGTCGTCGCGTCTTATACGCGCACCGGCAACATCGGTGGGCTGCTTGCACGTTCGACTTCCACCGGGAGCGTCTTCTACGGCTACGATGGAACGGGCAACGTCACCTCGTTGACTGACTCGACAGGAGCTACTGTTGGCACCTACACCTACGACGCTTGGGGCAACCTCCTCAACTCGTCCGGCTCGAAGGCGCAGGAGAATCCTTACCGTTTCTCAACCAAGGAACAACTCGCCGGGCTCTATTGCTACGGCTACAGGTTCTACTCGTCTGGCTTGGGTAGGTGGATTAATCGGGATCCTATTCGAGAGCAAGGTGGAGTCAATTTGTATGAGTTCGTGAATGATTCGCCAACCAACCAAGCTGACTTGTATGGACAAATTAGCTGGGCTTGCTTTTGGGCTCTTGCTAATGTAGTAGGAGTAGTTGCGTTGAACGCAGCAGCTCTAGCTGGAGTTCTCTCGGTTTCCTGGGTGCCAGTCGTAGGAGAAGTTTTGTTAACGCTTGTTTTAGTTGGCAGTGTCCTTACGATAGGAGCATCGATATATAGTGCCTTAGTTGCATGTGCTCCTCCTGCACCACCAGTTACTGCGCCACCAGGCTGTTCATGTGCGTGTGGTTCGGGTGGGGGTGGATCAGGTGGAAGACCAACGCCCCAGCCAACGCGCCAACCAAGACCTCAGCTAACGCAACCGCCAACACCCCAGCCAACGCAACCCAAACCACATCCCCATCCAGGATTTCCTCCTCCAACACCTGATCCGGACAGAGCAGGTCCCAACGAGCCAAACGAGTGGCCTGGAGGTGAGAACAGTATAAAATAGGTTATTACAAGAGCCTATCTCAATGGTGTTGAAAAATGATTGCTATGGGTTGCAAGAGCCGTTTTTTGCGGTTCAGATGTCTATCGAGTAGAACGACAATCTTATGGCTTTGTGAAGATAGGCTTTGAAAAATAATTCCTCGCTATTATGTGCAGGAGAGAGGTGATCTCTGTGATGGAAAAATCATATCTTGTTTTTGTAACTATAGTCGTTGCACTATGTAATTTGTTATGTAGTATAATTGTAATATCATCCACCGCGATGCGTATAACATCTATTCAGGTGATAGCATCAATATCTCAATTGCTTTTACTAGTATCGCTTTGTCTTCTACTCAGGGAAGTAAAAATGTCGTTGAACAAATAGGTGCCGGTAACAGATAACTCGCTTTAAACACACTTCAGTGCTTTGATTCATCTGGAACTTCGATGACTTTGACAACAAGTGCAAATATCTTCGGCTCTGTGGGCACTTTTGGCTACTCGTATGTCGGCAACACGAGCCGCTTGTCGCGCATGGATCGGCCCAACGGCACCAGCACCATCCTCTCCTACGAGAACTTGCAAGACCCGAACTCGCTGCACCGCTTGACGGGCGTTCAAGACATAAGCACCGCGAGTGGCGCCAACATCGCGGGCTTTGGCTACGGGTATGACAGCCCCGGCACGCAGAACGGCTTCCTCGACAACCGCACCAGCCAGACCCGCGCTTATGGAAGCGAAGCAGCGCAGACGGTGAGCTACGGCTACAACCCGACCTCGATGCTCCAGGGCGAAGGTGCGGCGGCTGGCGGGGCTTCGACTCCGGCGCTGTCCAAGAGCTATGCCTTCGACCCGATGGGCAATCGAACTGGCTACTCGGATGCCGTTGCCAAAACGCAGGTCACCTCGACCTACAACCCGCTCAACCAACTCACCTCGACTAACTCGTTCAACACCTCATCTGGTCAGGCGGTCGCTTCGGGTTCGAGTGCCTTCGGCTACGATGGCGACGGCAACATGGCGCTCATCTCGTCCAAAGACGCGACGGGCAGTGTCACTTCGCAGACGACTTACTCCTACGACGATGCCTCGCGCCTCATCGGCATCGAGACGCCCGGTTCGAGCAAGTGGCAGTTCGTTTACGATGGCATGAGCCGCCTTCGCATCTCCCGCTCGTGGAACTGGATAAACGGCGCGTGGGCGCCCACATCCGAGAAGCGGCGCGTCTATCTGGGCATGGATGTCGTCCAAGAACGCAATGCCAATAACCTCGTCACCGCCTCGTATACGCGAACGGGGAACATCGGTGGATTATTGGCCCGTTCGACTTCCACCGGTAACGTCTTCTACGGCTACGATGGCGGCGGAAATGTCACCTCGTTGACTGACTCGACAGGAGCCACTGTTGGCACCTACACCTACGACGCCTGGGGCAACCTGCTCAACTCGTCCGGCGCCCAGGCGAACGACAACCCGTTCCGCTTCTCGACCAAAGAACAACTGGCGGGCTACACCTTTTATGGCTACAGGTTTTACTCACCAGGTCTCGGCAGGTGGATCAACCGCGATCCCATCCGGGAAGTTGGTAGTCTGAACTCATACGAGTTTGTCAACAATAATGCAGTCAACGCTGCAGACTCGTATGGCCTGTTAGGATTTGAGTTGCAGGCCACGATAGTAGGGTTCCTTATGGGAGCAGTTGGAAGCTTTGCAGGGCAAATGCTCGTTGCTGGATGGCAGCATTACCATAATGGCGTTCCTTGGAGCTGCTTCGATTTTCGCCAAATGCTCATCAATGCTTTTATGAGCGGTCTTGCAGGAGCAGTCCAGGGCTTCCTTTTGAGTGAAGGCAAACTGGTTAACAGCAATACTGCGGCAGGAATAGTAGGAGCTATAACTGGTGGGATCGGTTCCATCATAAGCCAATTCGAGCAAGGAGGCGTAAGTGGAATTAGTGGCAAGCAAGTGGCGATAGATGTTGGAATCGGAGCTGCTACTGGGGCCATTGCTGGGCCAGCGGATTTTGGCCAGATGCCGATAAATGCTGGTTCATACCCTAGCGTTATCAGCAACATCACAGCAGGTTACGTAGTTGGCTCAATAGCTACCAAAGTTGGTGCTGTAGCGACAGTGGCTGGTTCTGTAGGTAGTTCTTTAACTGGGGGATTGCCTATGAAGCCATGCTGTGCTGGAAATTCTTCTGGAGGAAAATCCTCTCTATAGAAAGTGCTTGGGCATTATTCCAGGAGAACGCGGATAAGCAGCCTGATTGCCTACACACAATCAGGCTGCTTATCCGCAAGGAGGCATTATAATCACTATATTGAACAAATCAAGCAGAATACTGAGGAGATTATATTCAATAGTGGAAGGTGTTTTGAATAATGTATTTATCCAGCACTTATTATGGTTATTCATTGTGATTGTTTGTGTAGAAAGGATGAGGCCTCTATGCGCAATAATCATATCGTCGATTATGATTAGAAGGTGGTATATCAAGAAGAAATAATTGCCACGGTGCTTCCATCATCAAAGATGGCGGCTTTCTAATCTTCTCCTCATTTTTCTTCCTCTATCTTTCGTTGGTGTTCCTTGTGCTCAAGTAGTTCTACCCTCTCCAGCACCTCCAACGCCTTGCACCGTTTGACCGGGGTTCAAGACGTGACTTCGACCGGCGCTAACATCGCGGGCTTTGGCTACGGCTATGATAGCCTCAGCACGCAGAATGGCTTCCGCGACAACCGCACGTCGCAAACCCGCGCTTAAGGAAGCGAAGCGGCGCAGACAGTGAGCTACGGCTATAACGCGACCTCGATGCTCCAGGGCGAAGGCGCCTCCCAAGGCGGCGCTTCGACTCCGGCCCTGTCCAAGTCGTATGGATTCGACGCGATGGGCAACCGCACCGGCTACTCGGATGCGGTTGCCAAAACGCAGGTCACCTCGACCTACAACACCCTGAACCAGTTGACCTCGACCAACTCCTTCAACACCTCAACAGGTCAGGCGGTGGCCACGGGTTCTTCGGCCTTGGGCTACGACGGCGACGGCAACATGGCGCTCATCTCGTCCAAAGATGCGGCGGGCACTGTGACTTCGCAGACCAGCTATTCCTACGACGATGCCTCGCGGCTCATCGGCATCACAACGCCCGGTTCGAGCAAGTGGCAGTTCGTTTACGATGGCAAGAGTCGCTTGCGCATCTCGCGCTCATGGGTGTGGCAGAACGGCGCGTGGGTGCAGAACTCCGAGAAACGCCGCGTCTACCTGGGCATGAGCGTCGTCCAAGAACGAGATGGTAACAACCTCGTCACCGCCTCTTATACGCGAACCGGAAATATCGGCGGGCTGTTGGCTCGCTCGACTTCCACCGGCAACGTCTTCTACGGCTATGACGGCTCAGGAAACGTCACCACGCTCACTGATGGAACGGGCGCTACTGTTGGTTTCTACACCTACGACGCCTGGGGAAACATCCTCAACTCGCTCAGTCCCAAGGCGCAGGAAAACCCGTATCGCTACTCTGGCAAGGAACAACTCGCGGGTTACTACTCCTACGGCTTCAGGTTCTACAACGCAGGACTTGGACGCTGGATTAACCGCGATCCCATTCGGGAAGCCGGAGGAACGAACGTCTATGGTTTTGTTGGGAGCGATCCAGTAAACAGCGTTGATCTTTATGGCTTACTCATCGACAATGGCTATGTTTCCTTCGACCCCGCAAGACAACCAAACCCGTATCCGCCACAGACGCCAGAAGACGAACGTGGTGACTTTGCGGGTGATCTTGAGAAAGGGGGCGCGGCAGCTATAGATGGTATTCCAAGTGTCTTTAATCTCCACCCTATGGCAAATCACGGCTACTATAACCAATGTGAAAGTTGGGTGCCTTGGAGTCAAGGTTTTGGCGCTATCGGCGGAGCAGCAGGTGCATTGGCAGGAGGGTTGGCTTTAGCAGGCGGAGGAGCTATAACAATTGGGGCCGGTCTTGGTTCTTCTACGGGTATCGGTGTAACGACTGGTGCCGCCTCTACAGGAGTAAAAGAGAGTATAGAGGTTGGTTTTGGACTTCACTCTCCTGGTGAGGGCTTCCATAACGTCGTTGGTGGTGCCATTACTGGTGGAATTCTTGGGGGTGCTGTTAAGGGGCCTCTAGCTAGTAAATTTCCCGATCTGCATAAAGCAATCGCAGGAGGTGCAGGCGGTGTTGCATCAGGCGGGGTCAGTGGAATCCAAGACATCGTGAAGAAACGGTTTCCGTGTGGATGTGGCGGATGAAAATACTTCGCTTCGCTAATAGTGCATTAAGAGGTCATGTTCAGTGGCGACTTTTTGCTTCTATTATTGTTACATCGTTAATAGAGGTTCCTTTGTTCATCACCCGTCTACTTGATCTCAGATACTTTCATCTGTTTTACGTTCCGGTATTTTTTCTCGTGTTCGTTTTTTTCGAGAAGAGATTCGGGAAGCAAAGCGTGTAATAGAGGTTAAACCAACGTAGCGTTCGTCGCCGACAAAGAGGCTTCAAACAGAGCCACAAGCGTTCAAGACGTGAACACAGCTTCAGGTGCCAACATCGCGGGCTTTGGCTACGGCTACGACGGCCAAAGCGTGCAGAACGGCTTCCGCGACAACCGCACTTCGCAAACCCGCGCTTACGGGAGCGAAGCGGCGCAGACGGTGAGCTACGGCTACAACGCGACCTCCATGCTTCAGGGTGAAGGCGCCTCCCAAGGCGGCTCTTCGACTCCGGCGCTGTCCAAGTCGTATAGCTTCGACGCGATGGGCAACCGCACCGGTTTCTCGGATGCGGTCGCCAAGACGCAGGTCACCTCAACCTACAACAACCTGAACCAACTCACCTCGACCAACTCGTTCAACACCTCATCTGGTCAGGCGGTCGCTTCGGGTTCCTCGGCCTTTGGCTACGACGGCGACGGCAACATGGCGCTCATCTCGTCCAAAGACGCGACGGGCAGTGTCACCTCGCAGACGAGTTACTCCTACGATGATGCCTCGCGGCTCATTGGCATCACAACGCCCGGTTCGAGCAAGTGGCAGTTCGTCTACGACGGCCTCTCACGTCTTCGTGTTTCGCGCTCGTGGAACTGGCAAAACGGAGCCTGGGTGCAAACGAGTGAGAAAAGGCGCGTCTATCGGGACAGAGATGTCGTGCAAGAGCGTGACAGCCAGAACAATGTCGTCGCTTCCGATTTTCGCGCGGGCAATATCGGCGGCCTTCTGGCGCGCACGACTGCGACGAGTTCGGTGTTCTACGGCTACGATGGCTCTGGTAACGTCACTTCGTTGACTGATGGAATGGGCGCTCTGGTCGGCTCCTACTCCTATGATGCCTGGGGCAACCTGCTCGCATCATCGGGAACGGCGTCCAACCAAAATCCGTTTCTTTACGCGACCAAGGAACAACTCGCCGGACTGTGCTTTTACGGCTACAGGTTCTACTCGTCGGGCCTTGGACGGTGGATCAACCGGGATCCGTTGGGTGAACGCGGGGGGGCTAACGTCTACGTGGCTATGGGGAACAATCCGGCCAACAAGACAGACTCCTACGGTTTGTATGTCGTCGCACCTCCCTCTATTCCTATGGCTCCCTCAATGCCTCCAGGTATCACTCCTCTTCAGCCTGGTGAGACTATCCCAGATGGACCAACGCCGAACTTTCCCCAAATCTGGCCTCCTACTGCGCCTGGAGGCGGAGGCGCCATTGGCGGTGGCGGTGCGGGTGCTGTCGGCGGCGGCGAAACCGGTGGCGCGGCGGGTGGTGCCGCTGGTGGTGCCGCAGCAGGAGCCGGTGCTGTTCTTGTCATCGTCTATGCCGGTCACGACATCCTCACCTACAAGCCGTGTCAACCTCTGGGCTGGGGCAACGCCTTGACGTGGGTTGGTGACCACTTGGCTGACGAGATCTATGGAGCGCGGCCTTGCGGATGCCCAAAGGCTACTGACCCTTCAAGTGACTGGGATCAAGAATCACGAGACAAAGATTGTCGTGGAGGAATGGAGCGCTGTCTGGACAAGATGAATGGATCCGGTGAGTGTGCCGCCGCCTTTGCACGTTGTCGCAATAGTCGTGGCCCTTTCCGATTCCCTGACGGCACATGGGTAGGAGGCTCATCGAACCCTAATAATTAGAGCAGTTTTATGACACCTTCTGGCAAACGCTTATCGGAAGTCCTTCGTATATGGAATGAAGCGGTCTCTCGTGGATCGCTTCATGATTCTCTATCCATCCTGGATGCGGAGCTACTCAAGAAGGACGATCAACAAGGAGTTGTAGGATTTTTCCTTGTTATGAAGTCACAGACTTACCAAGAATTTGGAGATCATGATTCCGCCCTCTCATACGCTCTTAGAGCAGTGGCTTTTATACCAGAAGATGGATTGGGATGGGGACAAGTGGGTGAGCTAATGATGAACACTGGGAACGTAGAATCGGCTCGCGCTTGTTTTGAAACCGAGCTCTTCTTATGCAAGAAGTCTTTAGATGATACCATTCCATATCCAACGAGTGTTATATCTTCCTACATCCACCTTATCGAGGTTAACTGTCGCTTGAGTAATAGAGATGAAGCTTTCAAGATTCTTCAGGAGGCATCTGATTTTAGTCCAGACAATCCAGACTTGATGCTCGAACATGCTCGACAACGTCTCAACTTATGATGCTATCGTCATTTGGATGTTGTGAGTGCCAGCGTGTCGGGTAGCACGACGACCGCGCCGAGCCAAACGCAAAGCAGAGCGGTATGCCCGTTTGAGTGAGGTGAAATTATGCTGTGCTTTGAAGTAGTGATCAACGGCTCCACCATCTGCGTAGTCGGTAGCGATAAACGCGGAGGAATATCTGCGATCATCTATCACTCCACCATGTCGAACAGCGCAATCCTGACTACAGGTGGCTTGCTGGATGAGCAACACGTTCTCTGGATTGAGCCGGGTCAGGTCGTTCTTTCTGCAGGAGACGAATTGACAATCCGGTTCGTGGAGGCAGACACAGCCGATATTCCTCGGCCTGACGAAGAGACACCTCTGGACGACGTGGAGCCAGAGCAAACAGAGGGTTGAACGCCCATTAGTTCTGAGAGATAGTTCGTCGACGAACTATCCTTCAGGACAGACTGCGCCTATCTGGAGGCGCCATTGGCGGAGCGGGTGCCGGTGGCGGTGCCGCTGGTGGCGCCGGTGCCGCGACAGGCGCTGGTGCTGTTCTTGTGATCGTCTATGCCGGTCACGACATCATCACCTACCGTCCGTGTCAACCTCTGGGCTGGGGCAATGCCTTAACCTGGGTTGGTGACCACTTGGCTGACGAGATCTATGGAGCGCGGCCTTGCGGATGCCAAAAGCCTACTGACCCGATTGAAGATTGCAAAAATGGCTGTGATGAAATAAACAAAGAGGCCATAGCAGACTTGGATTTCACCAAAGATCCTGAGGAGTTGCAGAGGGAAATTCAGGAGATTATGGAGGCGACTAAACGTTGTTACGAAAGGTGTGAAGGTGAAGACACACCGCTGTAGTCTTGACGCGGCGGTTTGGTGTTCACCGGCGGGATCAAAGCTTCATATGCTTTGATCCCAGAAAACACCGTGCAGGCACTGCCGCCGCCTCAAGAGTGACCCGCATAGTTGGGGAGGAACCCACGAGGTCAAAAGCGCAAACAACGCGCTCCGGCAGGACATGAGCTACTTGGGCACAAGGTGCTCGCTTTTGCTCATTCTTGATACTGGATACGTCACCATCGGACCAAAAAGTGGAGCTGGCATTCACTTAGAGGTAGTTTGAACATTACTTGACCGGCTTAGCCAAGTAAAGTTCGTTTCAAGATCCCTCTTGGAAAGCATAAAATCATGGAGGTAGACTGTCTATGATCGAATTCGAGTGGTTGTATGCCAAGTGTAAGGACTTGGTTCGTAATGGTCTTTTCGATGAAGCGTTAGACTTGATGAACGCTGCCATCAAATCTCAGCAACTCCAGTTTTCATCGGAACACAAATTAAAATTGATATTGCTTAAAGGTCATACATATAGAAATATGCGCGATCACATTCAAGCTATATATCAATATAGACAAGCTTACTCTATCAAAGAAAGTGACATTATTTTGATGTTTATCGCACAGTGCTACTGGCTAATGGAAGATCACAAAAAGGCTGCAACAGAGATTGATAAAGTCACAATTCCAGGCCTGGTCGAAACCTACGAGTATTGGAAGCAACATATCGCAGAGCGCGAAGGGCGGTAGTTCCCCAAGGATGCCGCGACAGGCGCCGGTGCTGTTCTTGTCATCATCTATGCTGGTCACGACATCATCACCTACCGTCCGTGTCAACCTTTGGGCCTGGGCAATGTTTTGGCGTGGGTTGGTGACCGCTTGGCTGACGAGCTGTATGGACAGCGGCCTTGCGGATGCCCAAAGGCTACTGACCCGATTGAAGATTGCAAAAAGAAATGTGATAGAGAGCGCAAGGAACTCATGAAGCTCATCGAAGATGATCCTGAGAAGTTGCAGGAAGCACTCGATGAAATCGCTGATCAGCATTTCCTGTGTAACACGAAATGCAATGAAGGACGCCGATTAACATGGAGAACAAAAAACCTTTGACTGAGTTTGTGTGGTTGCATGCTAAGTGGAGAGACCTGGTTGATGCTGGTCTTTTCGATGAGGCATTAGACGTGTTGGATGCCACCATCGCATCTCATCAAGACCAGTCGTCAATTCGATATGTATCAATGTTGATACAAATGAAAGGCGATACATATCGCAAGATGAAGCGGTATGATGAAGCGATTGACCAATACAAGCAAGCTCACTCTGTTGAAGCAAGTGACGTTTCTCTATCGTCCATCGCAGAGTGCTACTGGCTGATGGGCGATCACGAGCAGGCTGCCAGAGAGATTGCCAAAGTCACCATGCCATATATGGTCAAAAGATATGAGTATTGGAAGCAACACATTGCTGACCGCGAAGGTCGATAGTTCTCCAAGAATGCTGCTGGTGCCGCGACAGGCGCCGCTGCTGTTCTTGTCATCGTCTATGCGGGTCACGACATCCTCACCTACCGTCCGTGTCAACCTTTGGGCTGGGGCAATGCCTTGACGTGGGTTGGCGACCGCTTGGCTGATGAGCTGTATGGACAGCGGCCTTGCGGATGCCAAAGTGTTACTGGCCCTCTTGAGGATCCCTGTGAGGTCGCATTTAACGCCTACACTATCAAGTATTGTGACCCATTACAGATGGAGAATCCGCAGAAATACTTGGATTGCTTTAGAAAGGCTCTTCGGCTATACGAAGACTGTAAGAAGGCGCAAGGAATGGGTGTGCCGGTTTGAGGGAAATGAAATTATGTTGTGCTTCGAAGTCGTGATCAATGGCTCTATTGCCTGCGTAGCCGGTAGTAGTGAACGCGGAGGATTATCTGCGATCATTCATCACTACACCCTGTCGAACAGCGCGATTCTAACTTTAGGCGGCTTGCTGGATGAGAAACACGTTTACTGGATCGAGCCAGGTCAGATTGCTCTTTCTGCAGGAGACGAGTTAATCATCCGATTCGTGGAGACAGACACAGCCGATACTCCTCGGCCTGACCAATAGACGCCTCTGGACGACGTGGAGCCAGAGCAAACAGTGGGTTGACTGGTTCTTCATCCTTCGGCTACGACAGCGACGGCAACATGAGCCTCACCACGTCAGGCGGTCGCTTCGGGTTCGCATGCCTTGTTCACCAAGTCACGCTTTGACAAAAGGGTGACGCGGAAACAAACTGCGTGCTAATGCTCAAGTCTCTTTTCCTTGCTTCTTCGTTTTGTGTGTTGGTGGGCACATCTTGGGCGCAAACTCCACCCGCGCCTTCTCCTGCGCCAATATTTGTTGGTCAGCCTGTCCCTGCTCTCTCGGTGCGCGACGCCAATGGGAAAACGCACACGCTCAACGAGTTGCGCGGCAAGAAGTCGCTGCTCATCACGTTCTTCCCGCGTTGCTTCACCGGCAACTGCACCAGCCAGTTGACCTCGCTGCGCGACGCTTACCCGCAACTGCAAAAGGCGGGAGTGGAGGTGTGGGCCGTTTCAACTGATGGGGCGGCTGGGCCGCATGGCCAGCGCGCCTTCGCCAAGTATCTGCGCTTGCCCTTTGTGCTTGTGCCCGACCCCGACCGCAAGCTGTGCCTCCAGTTCGGCGCGGTTCGCACCAAGGAGCAGATAGCCGCCCGCATGAGCGTGCTCATCGACAAAACCGGTCAGGTTCTTTGGATCGACAAGCAGATCAGCCCGCGCACACACGGCGCAGACGTTCTGTCTCGTCTCCAAGCGCCTCCGGTTTTATCCGCTTCGCCGTCTCCGGCCAGTGCAACCACTTCGTCCCCAATCGGCCCCCAGCGTCCAAGTGATGCACAAGATGTTGTTTGGAGTGATCCCAATGGACAATTTTTGCTCCTCCTCTTCATCCATTCAAATGGGTTGCAACCCTATCTTGCGAACAATTTTGCGCAAGGCTCAAGAAGTTCATCTGGGCAAGTGGCTCTCCTGCGTGTCTCAGGAGGTGCATCCCAAAGCGTTTTGGTCCCCAACTAATTTCAGAGGGACGAAGGCGCTTGCCCTTTAGCGGCTTGCAAGAACGCCTCGACTTCTCCAACACGAAAGCGCATGGATCGCCCGATGGAATAGAAGGGCAGTTGTCCGCGCTTGGCCATACGATAGATAGTCATCTCGGTCACGCGAAGCATCTGGGCGAGTTCTTGCGCGGTGTAGAACTCACGCGGCGGGCATTGCAAAAGAGAAGTCATGGCGTGTTCAGGTGGCTCAAGTAAAAACCGTTTGATGTGGGGGTTCAATACCTTTCACGAGGCGTTCTCGATGGGACGAAAGTAGCCGAGAATGCAGTTGGGGTTGCGAACGCAAATCTGAATGTGGTTCGCTTCGCGCAGTCCCGCACCGGGATAAAGCTCGTCGCCCTCAAAGAACAGGCCGCGCACGCTGTCATAAGCAGGCACACCTTCGTTCTGGCGTAAGTCGTGAAGAAGGTTTAACACCGCGCAATCGAGGCGCCGTGCCCGCAGGCTCGCTCCGTTAGAAGGCAAAGCGGCGCCCGCATCCTCGGTGGCTTCGGCAAGGGAGTTGTAAGCGTCTTTGACTTGCAACAGCGCACTCGCTTCGGCCAGATCGAGGGCGCGTAACGGGTTAATCACTGCGCCTATGACAAAGGGGGTTTGAATCGTGCCGCGCGAGTTGAGGCCGCCTGCTTGCCGTTCGAGGGCGAATTGCAACGCGCGGCGTGGGTTGTTTTGCCAGAAGTAAATGCCACTGCCCAGCCAGTCGTAGTCGTTCTGGCTGGGACGGAGGTGGGTTTCTTCACCGCGCAGCAGCGCCTCGCCGACAGAGGCATCACATCCGTGAAAACCCAGCACCAAGCCCGACGCCAGTTCGTAGTTCGTCCAATTAAGGATGCGACCGGGAAACAAAGGGTTCACGCCGCGCTGTGTTCTCCATCAGAAGACGAACCATTGGAAGAGTGCCCATTCGCCTGTGCCCCATCGCGCAGGGCTTCTTGCTCGGCGCGCTCGTCTTCCATCATCTCGTAATAGCCGATGCGCCGCAGCAACGCCCGCGCGACTTCGGGATCGCGTCTCATCTCTTCGCGCAACTTTTGTGTGTAGTCGAAGAGCCGTTCGAGTTCTTCGCGCTCGCCGCGCCGCAACATCACGTTGTCTAAATTGGGTTTTTCCATTGCTGTTCTCCTCCAAATAGAAGTTTACTTCTGCTTTCTTCTACAACCCCAAAATCGCTTCATCTATCTCTTCTTCTCGAAACGACAAATAGCTAACAGTCGAGTTGATGTTCTTGTGTCCGAGCGCCTTCTGGGTTTTGATGAGGTCGTGACCCAGCCGGTCGTAGATTTTGTCGGCGAAGGTCTTTCGCATCGAGTGCCCAGCTTCCCCGACAGGTGCGCCGCGTCGCAGGCGCGCGACAAGAGCCGGTAGGCTTGCACGCGCGAGATCGCGGCGTTTGGCCCGGTGCGACTTTGAAAGACGAAGCACTCCGACGTCATGTAGCCCAGTTCGTAAAGCTGCACCATCCACATCGCCAAAGCTTCACGCGCTTCGGGGTGGATTAACACCGTTCGTCCTTCGACCTTCTTCTTCATGTTTTTGCGCGCGACCGACACGCGCTCGGCGATGCCGCTCCGGGTCACGATGTCACAGCGCCGAAGCGAAAGCAGTTCCGAGATGCGAAAGCCCGACCGCACGCCAA
>JAABUM010002449.1_pt1 | contig 24810 bp, 33 predicted proteins | sample 5559161 | NCBI WGS metagenome assembly JAABUM01 (sample SAMN10711868, study PRJNA513369) | rock metagenome | isolation source: Antarctica rocks | place: Antarctica: Victoria Land, Siegfried Peak nord
AACACCAGGCACTTCTCCAGCATCAGCCCCGTCAGCTGCCTGCGCACGCAACGAGCAGTGTGAGGCAGGGTGAACGCTGCCCCGCTCCTAGAGGCTGTCATCATTCAGGCGATGTCTGGTGCGGTCAGGTGCTGTAGGAGCTGTCATCGTTGCTCGTACGTGCCTCTGTGTCCATCTGCCATGGGAGAACGACATAATGTGCTGCGAAACTATTGAGCAGGGCGAGGCAAAGCAGTCGGGAGGTCGCAATCTGATGCGCTACAGCGGCGGTGCAGCAGCTCTGTGTTCCCATCCACAGGAGGTTGCAGCGCTTACGTCATCCGCGGCAGCGGGGAGAACTCAGAGCGGACGGTCCGCACATAGTGCTCGTCCGTGCTGTCGAGCATGAAGCTGGCGCCGACGGACAGCTGGCGCAATGACGCCAGGCCCGTCAGGGCGCTGAAGTCGCAGAAGTGGGTCGGCGTGTCCGCCGCCAGGCCCAGCAGCCGCAGCTTGTCCAGCGCCGTCAGCGCCTGCGGCAGCAAAGGAGTTCAGTCTCAACTCTCGACCTCTTCTCAAATTGTACTTTATGAAACTCTGCGATTCCCCTGGTGACGCCGCTAGTGACAATCCGCCAGTGTGCAGCGGCGCGAGCCCACGGCATGAAAGGCGACACAGTCTCGTTGGCCCCGGGCCATGCGGAACGACTCTTGCTTGTTCGCATCGCCTGTAAGATGCGCGGCTTGCGGCCGCCATCACGTGCCCATGCCTTTGCAATTCGGTCCGGATCCAGCTCCGATTGACGGGTGCTCCTGAAGAAGGAAAGTCGCAGCGCTATGACTTAACGCACCTTCAGGGAGACCGGCCAAACCGCCGGCCGCTCCGGTGCCAGCGAGATGTTCAGGCTGCGCAGCAGCTTCAGCTGGACGAGGTGAGCGACGTCCGGCAGCGCCGCGCAGTGCAGCTCCGTCAGCGACAGCCGCAGGTGCTCCAGGGCGGATTCCAGGCCGCCTAGAAAGTGGTGCCCCCAGGCGTCTCGACGCCCGTGGGGCTGCGCTGAGCTGTCGGCCATGAGCGCTGTCAGGTCCAGGCTGAGGCACTCCAGGGCGGGCGGCGGCGTCTGCGTGCATCAGGAGAGATGTCAGCGCCTGTCAGCAAACTTCTGGCATGCCACCGATGAGGTTGCACCTGGCGGGCAGCTGCGGCGGCCGTGTCACAGGTTGGTAGGCATGTGCATGGTCATGCGCAAGCGCACACCAGCACAGATGTGCCAGGCCTCTCATCTGTGGACACGAAAGAGCAGTGTCCGAGAATCGCACACACCTGCAGAAGCGTGCTTGACAGCAGCTGCGCGGCGTCATGGTGCAAGCGCAGGTTGAAGGCGTGCAGGTGTTTCAAGTCCGGGAACAGGCGCAGCAGGCCCAAAAAGTCGGGGAGGCTGATTTCCGCAGTAGTGAGCAGCGAACGTCCCTCCTCCGCCCAGCTGCGTGCAGCACCAGGACATGGCTTTCAGGAAAGGTGTGCACCAGGCCAACACATCATATGGGAACGCATCATCTCTTCGCCAGTGCAAAGAACAGCAGATTCATCCGCTTACCTTTTGCACACCAATGTGGCCGCGAACCAGTCCTCTCCCTCGAGGTTGCTGACAACGTTCCGCAGCAGTTCGGGAATGAAGATTTCGTGAGCCATGTTCCGGGCTTGCTGCTCAGAGCGGTCGATGCCGAGCTTTGTTCAATCCTTCTGAGGTTGTCGCATTCCAGTGAGCCTTTCCGGTTGCATGCGGCGACAAAGCATTCCCCCTTGCCCAGATACGTTCAGCTGGTCAGGGCAATTCAGGACCAGTTCGTGTGCAAGGCGGAAGGCGTGCCCACTGAACGCCGTCTTTGCAGCAACTGTGCATCGCGCATTAGAAAGCACAGGCAACTCCGCTAAATTCTACGTAAATTTACGAGGCATGAGTGTACGGGCATGATGACCGGGTTTTTTGACGGTCATCTTGCGGTGCGCACAATTGGCCTGCGCCTTCAATTCACCGGCAAATACGGCTTGATGATGTGCAAGCGTGTCCAACTGTGCAAATTGCCTGCTTACAAAGAAAGCAAGACGAAAGTGAGGACCGCGAGCCCGGGTGCATTTGGGACAGCTTCGGTCTGCGGGCCGTCGAGCAGAGGGGAGTCACCAACTGCCACGTTTTGAGTCGACGACCTTCGGACCATGCTCGGGTGAGAAACCTCGCTTCGCTTAGGTCCTCCCACTCCTCCTGTGCGCTTGGTTTTTGGGCAGTGGCTTACGATCTCTCACTTGCCGGGGCCGCCGAAGCGCAGGGCCTGCAGGATACGCCCACCGCCCGGGACTGGGTGCTCCCCCTCAAACTTGCCCATCTGCACCCGACATGACAATTGTCAGGTGCTTCAGAAGAGCCATTTGCAGCTAAAACATCGTGGGTGTGGCGGGCGCCTGGGCTGTCGTATCCTGATGCGGCGCGGGCTGAACGCCACCGGTGGTGATGCGCTGCCGTGGCTAATAAGCACAGCAGCTGCATGGCGGCATGCAGTGCCCCTTCGTGTAGTCAGCCAGAGGGACAGCATCCCACCTGCGCCTGGCCGTTGGCCTTGGCCAGCTTTGACAGAATTTCCTGCGCCTCCTGCTTGTTGGCAGGCTCGCCGCTCCATGCCTGCATGGTACAAGGCCCAACTCAAAAGTCACAATGGAGCAAACCTTTTCTGCTTCACCATCCCATCCCAGCAGCAGAACCCCCGGCTCACTCGGGTCTGCAGTGTGCAGCAGAGTGCCATGTGAGCCGTCACAGAACATCACTGCAGATGCATAGCAGAAAACAACGGCTCCTGGCAGGCTGCGGCGCCAGTGTCTTGTGCGCTACAGATTCAAGAAAGAAGGCACATCTGGGCAATTTGTCGACATCCTATCACTCCTGCATTGACACCACCCACCTTGAGCGTGGCGGACTGCAGCGCGCGGCCGTAGGAGAAGGTCAGCCGCCAGCCAGTCGTCACCCCCAGGCGCTGCACCTCCTGCTGCAGCGCCTGCAGGTTGAGCGTGCTCTCCTCCTCCGACATGCCCCCGCTGTGATGGCAAGACACAGATGTATGTTAGTCAGATGTCGTCAGCAGCTCATGCCTGAAGGGCTGCACCTCCCTGCTGCAGCGCCTTCAGGTTGAGCGTGCTCTCCTCCTCCGACATGCTGCCGCTGCGATTCAGAAAAGCAAGATAGTCACACCTGAATCGTATGCTACATGATTTGCTGTTCTCCTACAGCGCCTGCAGGTTGAGCGTGCTCTCCTCCGCCGACATGCCGCCGGAAAGTAGAGATTTTGGCTCATAGAATAGGCATGCACCCTCATGTGCTGCGCTTGCAGCGTTGCGCGACAGGTATCTGCACATTCACGTTCGCCTTTCGCAGTGTTCCAGCATTCCTACTCTCTTGCCACAGTGTACCTGAGGAAGTGGATGCCGGGCACCGCTGGCGGCACAGTGCGCAGGCAGGTGCGCACTGTGTACTTGGCCACATCCGCCGGCGATGCCGGCGGCGCGTCCAGACCTGCAACACAAGGCGTACAAGGCTGTTGCACACCCTGGCAAGGGTATAAATGACAATTGGCCACATCGTAGGGCCCGCACAGCAGCTGTTCTGGCGGTGCAGATGGCATCTATGGACCTGTCAGCTTGCAAAGGTGGTCATAATATCCAAGCCGTGAGCCCTAAACCATGCGCACCCGGCAGGTGATATATTGGGTATTATATTGGGCCCGGTATTCATTATACTGGGTATTATATGGGGCTTGAGCAGGATGGCGTCCAGCTGCACACGGGCGGGTGTGATCTGAGAACCCTAGAAACACGCACCTGGCAGCACCATGTTGGGCTTAAGCAGGATGGCGTCCAGCTGCACGTGGTACTCGTTAAGCAGCCTGAAGACGTGGCTGTAGACGCGCTCCGACCAGTACGCCGTCGTCTCGATGGAGTAGTCGCCTGTCGTGCAAAGAGCGGCAGGGGGTGTCAGACACGACGGTCCTGACGAGAGCGGCCGCGCCGCCGCCCCGCAAGCAAAAAGCCACAATAGCAGGCGGGTACGGATGTGTAATCGAAGGGGTGTTGCAGGCAGGGAGAAAACTCACCTGGGCCGAGGGTCACCTCTGGCTCAACGATTGGCACCAGGCCATTCTCCTGCAAGCAGACATCAACAACAAATGCCGAACTTGAATCAAACTGATTCGTACTGGTTGAAGACGAAAAGCCGGGGAGCTGACGCATGCCCGCTGCGCAACACAGGCGGCGCTGCAGCAACTACTATAAGAGTTTGAGCTCCATGAAAAAATAAGTATATTAGATAATTCAAGGAGAAAGGTATGTATAAATTTCATTTTTCTTCGCAGGCGGATCCACCCACAGGCGCTGTCACCCACGCTGCAGTCAGCGAGCCAAGACAATGGGTGAATGCTGGGCGGCACATTGGCAGCCGGGTTTCATCCTGCCGTTTCATCAGACTTTGTTCGTCGGGGTTCTAGCTGCAGAAGCCTGTCTAGCAGCCGTTTCAGCGTGCCTGGCAGATCTGCGCGTAGCGCGCCAGGCCGTGCGCGTTCTCCAGGATGGCGGTCGTCGAGGGGCAGCCGTCGGAGCCGTCGCCGATCTTGATGACGGCGCGCCACTTGGCAAACCGCGCACCCTGCTCGTAGTACTTCTTGCACCTCTCGCCCAGACCGTCCAGGCCCTGTCATTACGCAAACAGATGATAACATCGCTGATGAGGGGGAAAACGCAAGACCAACACGGACGTGCAGTGCTCCCCTGCTGTGTGTTTTGGAAGGGCTTGGGTGGAAGGGCCACGGATTCAGCGGTCACACTTGGGGACGGCAATGGCACAGTCGAGCTGCTGGGCGTCACGAGTCTGCCAATGCATTGCGTGTCTCTGGCGCCGGAGCCGGCGGTCTCACCTGTGTGGCAGTCTCGCCGGCGGTGCCCGGCAGCACGTTTAGGCCTGCACAGCGTGCCATTGCCAGATGCTAACATGATATACAGGATGTGACCTGCTGCAAAAAGACATGATGCGACTCTGCCGCGACATTGTCGGCGTCTGTGGGGTGACATGCGCTCGAGGTCAGGGCCGATGTCGGTGCAGATATACTCTCCGCTCTCACCTGTGTCCACCTTGATGCCCGGCACAATGCCCTGGTCCCGCAGCACATCCACGAAGGGCTTGCCGTCAGCGGTGGACTGATAGAGTGTCTCCTCGAACATGATGCAGCCTGAGATGGCCTCCCCCAGGCCTGAAGCAACATATGAAATATGGATTGTTTGAAGGCCTTGCAACCTTGTGCATCTGGTATCATGCGATCGAGCGTCTGCAAACCCAACCTGGTGCTGTGTAGAGGAGCTCCCGCCAGTCGCGGCGGTTGGTCTCCGTGTTGTCAACGCCGACAGAGTCCAGCCGCTTCCCTGTCGTGGCGTTGCTCTCGTCAGACGCCTGCAGAGCAAGCACATGATTTACGGCATCCGATGACGAGGCGTTGACTGGCCGCTCGATGCAGCGTCATGGCATTGTTCATGTCGCAAGCGAAGTTAGCATGCAGCGGCAGCGTTCAGCAGAACTGTGGACAACAAGGGCCATGGACAGTGCCCCACCAGGATGCCAAAACCAGGGCGCGAGATGTACTGCGCAGTGGCGCGCATCTCCTCCAGGTACGTGCTCTCCAAGGCAGCCTGCAGGTACACGGATTGGCGTCATTGCCGCAAAGCCCCCCGGATGCAGGGTGTCAATGGCCTGAGCTGGCCGGTGATCCCGCACGTGTGGAAGACTGCATCAGATGCATGCCTTATGATGCGATAGCTTGCCATAGCACACCTCAAACGCGGACGTTGCGCAAGTGTGGCGGGCGCCGGCGCGCAGGCGCCGCCGCTGAACTGCCGCTGCGTCCTGACGCTTCTGCTGAGCCGGCGGGACCAAGCTGAAGAACCCGCTCCGGTGCAGCAATGCAGCCTGAGCGCGCGGGGCGGAGATCGTGCCTGTAGACCAGGAGGCCAAATTTGCCTTTGGGCAGCTTGCCTGTGAACACACAGAGTCAGCCGCCATAGCTGCAGCGTTTAAATTCAGTAAGACCGATATATCACCTCTGTCAGCAACGCCGCATTGCTGCGCCAGGGTGGAGCGTGAGCTCGCGTGCGCGATCATGGCTGCCAAGCTGCTTACACGTGGGGCAGGACTGCGCTGCTGCTGCACGCGTAGACGTCCAACGGTTCGCACAATTCTTCAAGAGTCTTCGGGCAGCTCGCAATGGCTGTTAGTGAGGCAAGACAATGAGCAGACGGGAGATCGAGTTCTGAGGCTTGAAAGAGATCGGTTTTGTCTGACAGGCAGGCTGACATTCAGAAGAGCCTCATCTCAGCCTCAGACACTGTCCTCTTGTCAGACACTGTCAGCCTCAGACACTGCCTCACATCTCAGGCCATGAATTCTCCCACATTCTTGGCAGCTATAGCAGTGAGAACTTACACAAGGTTTAGGGACAGCAGGCCCTGTGCCCAATACGGATGGGTCAGCCAGACAGCCCTGGCCCGCCGCGGCAGATAAGTGCCGCGGCGGCGCCAGCAATGAGGGTTCACGTCAAACAGCTGAGGGAGCGCGTCACTGAACTCGCCAAAGCATGCAACCACCTGAGTAATCTATGACCTAAGGCTGCACCAATGCACTGGAGCATCCAGTCACTAAGACTTCAGTCACTGACTACCCACGAGGGACGCGTCATACAATGTCTACCGCAGCTGTTCAGGCGCCGCAAACACATACTCTTGCATCAGCTGCCCCAGGCGCGTTGCGGTCGTGGGCGCAAACTTGCGCACGAACAGCGGGCAGTCTGTGCCCATGGCCTGGTACCGCCTCAGCAAGCCGCGCACAGCGCCACTCAATTCCAGCGACCGCGCCTCGTCTGCATGCTGGTCCTGCCAGTGCCGCAGCGGCCCCTCATAGGGCTGCCCCACCCACAGCGGGTCCTTGCTGGGGTTCTGCCCGGGCGCCCATCGCCGCTTCGGTCTCCACGTGTACTTCGTCGGCGCCGGCGTCGGCGCCAGCAGGCTCCTAGCGCTTGCGCTGGGCCCCGGGGCGCGCGGCTTCTTTGGCGGGCGCGGCCGCCGCGGCGACGGCGGCGCCGGGCAGGGCCGGTGATGCCGCTGCGGGTCCGACCGGTATATCGACACCAGTCCGGCGCCGCCGCCGTTGATGTCCCCGCTGCCGGGGCCGCTGCCGATGTCCCCGCCGCCGGGCAGCAGCCGCTGCACTGGCTGCGCAATGCGGCTGAGGACACTGCCGAGGCCGCTGGCGCCGCCAGCAGTGCCGCCGGCGGGGCCCAGGCTGGCAGGGCCGCCGGCAAACATGGCGGCAGCGGTCACCCCTGCGGCGGTGAAATCGCAGGTGTAGCACGGCGGCACGCGCAGCCTGTCGATGAGCTCCGGCTGGACCATGCTGGTGATGGTCCAGGACCTGTTAGTAGTGGAACTAATATTAGATTGCACAGTTGTGTGAGGGGAGGTCGTGGGATAGGAAACCATGACGGCACCAACATCTTCGTGCAGCTATGTTTCCTGCCAGCCTGCAGTCATTTACCGACTAACCGACTAGGCAGTTGAGTGTGCATGTAGAATGCAAGGCATGTTCATTGCAATGCATGACGCCAGCATGAGGCACATACCTGGGGTGCGGCCCACCGCTCCGAGGCCAGATGACATTGGTGGACGCGCCTGTGCAGTCCGTCTCGTTGTCCAGGCCTGCAGGAGGACACGTACATCAGTAAGCAGTGGTAAGACAGGCAGGTAAGGAAGAAGCCTGGGCCATCCGCTGCAGTGCAGGGCAGGCGCGGTTGGTTGGTGAGTGTTGCCCACATTGCATGTGCTGGCAGTACTTCATGCAGGTTGGCCCGCCATGTAGGTTGACAAGCGCCAAAACATGCCTGCACGCTACAGCCACATTGGTGCAAAGGCTCACCAAGCGACGCCAGCAGAGTGGGGATATAGTGCTCGTCGGACACGCAGTAGCGCGCCTCCTTCCCAATGGACCAGCAGTGGTCTGCAAAGAGCTTGCTGACGTATTCGTCCTCCGCCACGATCGCCGCGTGCTTCCTGCGTAAGGCCCAGTCGACCTCAGTTCAGCACCGTCTCGGTTGGTATGGGACCACAGCGTGTCATGCTTGGTGAACAGCAGCAGCAGCAGCAGCAGCGGCAGCAGCAGTCTCTGCTCGTTTCTCGTTCATAGCTGCACATCTTGCGAGTGCGTCAACCAGTCACACCTGTTGATCAAGAACCACTGGTTGCTTTTGCGCCACATGTCCTTCGACAGCCTGTCCGTCTGCAACCCTGGCTGCATCCTGCAGGAAGCACGCATTAAATATCAGGCAAAGCACGCAGCAGGATGTTTGTTCCACTTGTCTGCAGAGTCCTGCAGCGTCAAATCAAACCGCTAGCATGGGTATCTGGCGCTGCCGCGACATCTTGATTTCTGGCTCTGGTAGTTCAGTTCCCTGCAGAACGCTTTAAAGGTAGCAGTGGGAACGGTGCTGTTCATGGTCCGCACCTGAACAGCTGCACGCGCTTCGCCTCGTGCCGGAACACTTCGTCTTTGCTGTAGACCTTCGCGTTGGGCAGCGTGCATGCGTTGACGCGGCTGCGGGCCTCCGCCAGCGCCTCCGCCCACACAACGCCTGGCGGGTGCAGCGGCACGCACGACTCCGACAGCAGCGCGAAGCGCAGGTTCAGCGGGTCGTGCAGCGCCGCTATCAGCAGCCGCCGCTCCGCCTCTGCGATGCTGTAGCCGCCCCATGTGACCTGCACCGTGTCTTCGATGAGCAGCTCCCCAAACAGGCTGCCGGGCGGCGGCCGATAGCCCGGAGCCGCGTGCAGGTACGCGCTGAAGAGCCGCTGGCCCGGCACCACGTGCCGCGAGCGGTTTTGCTGCCTCACCTCGTCCGGCCACCCTGCAGCAAAGCGGCGCCGCATGCTTGGTTTCATGGCGGGGACTGCAGCATGATGGGCAAGCTGCTGGGCCAAATTCCAGCCATATACCAGAAGGAGCCCTCTGGACGGCGAGGGTCACCTGCTGCCACGCTGCCTGACGCCTGGAAAAATGCCGCCCAGGACGGCTCATGCGGCATCGGCCCGCGCGAGAGAAACATGAGGGCCACCCTTGGTAGCAGGGCCGATTCTGTCGAGTGTATTATGATGCTGCCATCCGATCGCCGCTCCCCTGCCTGCAGTCGACATGGACTGGTCGTCAGACGCGGGCATGTGCCTGGATGAGTCCTGGAGCGGCATGCTGCCACCCGGGATGCTGTGCATTTCTGGCACCACCACTGTAGGGCAGATCGCACACAAGGGACCACGCCTTACAGGGCCCTCGCCGCGTCTCGCCCCAGGATCTGAACCAACCGCCGGTCCAGGCAGTCACCGGGGTTTGTGCAGACGTGCCTTCCAGGGGTCCCGACAGCAGAGGTGCATTCGCACTGTCGGTTCGGAGTCCATGATAAGCAAGCAACGTCCTGCATGCGGCCCAGCGTGCAGAAGCCTCACCTGCAGACCGGCGATGTTGCGGAATATGTCGAGCCGATGAAGGGCCAACACCGCGCCACACAACAGCAGTGCCACCAGCGCCGTGCCACGCGGATTAAGCTGCTCACGGCAGTCACTGCCGGTGGTGTGCCGCATTCGCGGAAATCGCGTCTTCATCGCTGGTGCATCACCTCACGTGCATACCATAAAACTCTTCACTACCTCTATTAACTCTGACGATGGCCGTTCGCTATGGACAGGATCTGTAGCGGCTAAATCTTGAGCAGCCCGCTGCGTCCACCAACATATTGCGGGACAGCCGAAATGTTTCAGAGAAGCTGCCGTTGGTTCGCACCTGGAGTTGTGACTTCACGAGGATCTTCCCGCCAAGCTTCTTATGTAATCCTGTTCCTTCTCTCACATGTAGGAAGAAAGTCTCGACGATGGCAGGATTGGTACGTCGCACGGGGGTGTGTGACTGCGTTCCTTTCTGCAGTCTTCCACTTGCCCTCTTCCACCTGCCATCTTCCACACCTCGATCATCAATGTAGGACCAGGCAGCTACGTCCTATTGGCCGAATAGGGTTTCACTTGATTACTACGTTTTAAGGGTATCTGATGTGTAATTGTGACACCAAACCCTATTTCAAATCGAAGATGACCGGCGATTCGAACTGATCGGCTATAGCAGCTCAGCCTGATCACTTCACAGTCGCTGAGCAACTCCTGTACTGACACAAGGAAGCAGCCGACCCCGCTGGACAGGCGAAGCCTTCCGTCAGCACCGATTTTCTTATACCCGCTACAATCAGACTTATGGCCTTGATGGAATCAATCTCGGCTCACGATCACAGTTTCCCTGAAGACTTGAAAGCCACGCCGGCATGACGGTGCTGAGCGCTGAGCTGAGTTCGCCAGTGACTGGGAAGTGGAGGACATTGATGACGCGCTGCGCAGTCTGGCCAAAATATTGATCGTGAATATTGGTCGAAAGCTATTCCTGCGAGGTCTGCGGGCTATAGCGATCGTTTGCGGCAATGTATTGCGATGTCTAGCTCCTCTGCCAAGCTTCAGCTGCTCGCTCGTGGCCGCCATTTTGCTGTGCCGCACGCGCCGCAGCTGCGAAAGCTAAACCTGTATTTCGAGCACGACGGCGACGAGCCGCTGGAATTCAGCACTGGCGGAGAGTTCTCGGAGGCCCTTGCCGAGGGGCTGTCAGGCTCGCCTCGCTGATGACCTCGTGTCCCTGGTCGGCTTGGCGCCGCTCGAGGACTGTGAGGTAAAGGCGGTGCATTCCGTGCATGGTCGCGTGAATTCACACACATGTAGCATTTGCAGCGGAGGCACAGCCGCGCTTGCTGCCTCTCCTGACCTCCGCTCTGCAACGATCATGCTCTACATGACAGTGACGCGATGCCGGTGTCATGTTCTGCAAGCGCAGGGCGACGCGCCTTTCCTGCCAACGCTCAAGGAGCTGCGGCTGGACGTGAACAGCGAGTTCACCGGCGGTTTGGAGCACCGAGCTACCCAGCCTGCGGCGCGTTTTCGTTGACTGGGAGCACGGGTGCAAAACTGCCATGGAGGACGGCACTCTCGACGGCCTCACTGAATTGACGTGAGCAATTTGTGCGCTCTGTTGTGTTGCGGAAGCATCGAATACCATGCGAAGTTGACATGGCCGAGCAGTCCCGTATTCGCCTGCCGGCAGTTGCACCGATGTGTCCAGATGGCCATCCTAACATGGATGCGGCGCCAGCGGGATTGGCCCATGCTGACTCTGGACGTGTGTCACGAGCCGCAAGCAGATCACCAGTCTGGTGGTCGGCTGAGGCAGTACACGCATGGCGGGGTGCAGGAGATGGAGAAACTCCGTCACCTTGATCTGGCGCACGGTTTGCGTGCGCGCAGCCGCTACTAGGCTGCGACTACCAGCCTGCAACAGTTTGGTCCGACCTGAAGCTGTCAGTTCCAGCCAGCTGCTTCAATGACTTGACGGAGTGGCAACTTGCGAGCTGCTGCATGGTGCTGGTGAGCTGGCACATGAAAGCTGCTGTTGCGTCGCAAATGCCTCCTGCGCAGGCAGCCAAGGCAGCCGGAACATGGGCCTGAACATGGCTGATACGATCGCCTCCAGATTGATCTTACTGTGTGCGCTGGCAGCATGCAGCAATGCAGGTGGCTGGGCGGGCCCACAGCAACGGGAATTGCGGCGTTGACAGCAGGCACGGCAGCGAGCGGCAGCAAAGGCGCAAATATCCTGCCCTTGCAATCAGGCCCTTGCAGCATGCTTGGAGCAGCTTGCCCAGTAATTTGCCATTTCATGCGTTATGTTGTCTCGTATGGTTTCCGATGCTTGATGGCTGCAAATATTCTGGCGGTAGTAGATAGGAAATTGCCGCTCAGCGGCGTTGCAAACTTGCCGCAACCTCAGACAGATATTCCATGCCTTTTGTAGATTGGTTGAATCGCACCGGTCAATTCAGCTGATGGCTGTCCATGTGACCGCTTCCAGTGTCAGCACCAATGCTGGGAATCTCTCATGCACTTGGCGCCAAAACGTTTGGCTGCACGTGCACCGCGCTCGAAACGGAGGGACTCATCATCTGCTGCAACGGCGACGGCGGCTGTGCATCGGGACAGCAGGGGTTTTTAAAGAAGCTGCATCGGTCCAGATACGCTGCGGATGCATCCGAAGCTCGAGTCCTTCTGACGGATTCGGAGCGGATCCCCGTCACATCCCCAATTCGCCAGTGTTGAGGTCAGCCGACGTCGAGAGGTCACATGCGCGACCTTGCACATTGCACACTGTTATGAATCTGCACAGAGAGATTGCAAACGTGATCGACGTGACCATACGCACGATGCCTTTCTTGGAACCTGAGACAACACTCCTGGAGCGAGCTGGACTGCTGCCAGCTGCTTAATGAGTCGTGATGTATCTGACTACTTATCAGCAGCCTACTGCAGACCAAATTGACATTGAGAAGCGTTCGCCGGCGCCATGGAGGGCGGTCTGCTCGGCTTCATCCTACAGCAACAGCCGGACTGACAGCTGGACTGACAGCTGCAGCGGCGGTCGCTGCAACGAGCGAAACGAGGCGGCGCACCTTGCAGCGTGCAGCCGCTCTGAGTGCTGTGCCGCCCACGGCAGCATGCCAATTGTCCAGCTGCAGGCACAGGAAAAGCGTTTTCAGCATGCCAGCGGCGTTCAGTTCGGCAGCTGCAAGATGACGCTCGACTGGCACCTGGACCTCTCGGGGCGAACAGCCGCTGCTGGCACGCAGACGCGGGCACAGCAGCCGCCAGAAACGGTGACGCTCTTCGACGATTTCGGCGTCACTCGTCAGCAGAAAATCACAGCGGCCCGGGAGCCATCCCGTTGGCACCACGCCACCGCTGCTGCTGATGCCGTCGCCGCCGCCGCGGCGCCGCAATTGCCGGAGTGGTCACAGAACGGTGCAGCACGGCAGGCTTCTGCGGTGGCCGCGCCAGGAGTCGCAATCCACAGCAGAGACGACAGCCCTGCACCACCAGCGGGCCCGAACGTTGCGCAGCGCGTCGCACCGCGCGGCGTCAATGAGCGCACGTGCAGAGTCTGCCACCGGCAGTACGTCAGCAGCGCCGTCTCTGGTGCCGGCCGCTCATTGGAAAACGATCTGGAGCAAGCGCTTCTGGCGGCTCTGCAGGGCGAAGGAAGTGTGGCTGCAGCATCGACACCCTGGCAGGTCGGACAATCTCTCGACCTCTTTGCTGCTGTGCATGCCTGCGCAAAACGGCCTGATATGTGTGCTGCAGCACACACTGCCAGTGCATCAGGGAACGCTTCTTGCAGACAACAAACACAGTAAAACAGCAGATGCACCATCACGTGCCGCGAAAGAGTTGATCAATAACAGATGATGTGACCGACATCCTATGCAGGAGTATGCGGCACCCGCCAAAGCACAACGGCGCCCGCAGAGCATGTCCACCAGCCTGCAGCTCTGCCCTGGACTGCAATTGCACCGCAGTGTGCGGCCCGCCTCAGTAACACGCACTGCCAGCAACATGGAAAGCCGGCTTCAGACGCCAGTGCGCCAGTTGATTGGCAGACAAAGCGAGCATCGGGAGGCGTCACCGCTGCGGCGGCGCCAGGGCGGCGGCGAAGGCAGCCGCTCGCGGCAGTCGCACTCGCCTTGCCGGTGGCCGCTCAGCCCGCGGCGGCACGCTCGGCAGCCGAAGCCAGGAAGACCAGGCGCAGGCCGAGCGCCCTGGGTAGAGCCAACGCCTCTCTTGGACACCGTCAGGCGCGGCGGCGGCGGCGGGCGCGGCAGCCGCCGCAGCAGCCCCAGCAGGCGTGCCGGCAGCATGCGGCGCCGCACTGTCAGCCCGAGCCGGACCACTCGACCGCCGCCTGGTGAGTTGCTGCTGATGATTCGCCTGTTGACATTTTGGCAGATGCAGCTGCATGCAGATCTATGCGGCTGTGGGACCCGCCTGATGCGCCACGCAGTTTGCAAACAAGCTTTAAGGGTGTGCAGCACCTGCAAATTTCAGGGATACATCGCCTGCAGCCTTGGGTCATCAGAACTTGGGTCATCAGACAATTTCCTGCAGCAGCTACATCTGACATGACGGCGTGGCCTGCTGATTCCGCCAGGGCGGACTGTGCTGCATGGGGCTGCTGCCCGCCGGACTAGGGCCGACCCCAAGGGCATTGCCACGCTGGAGGCGTTCAAGCGGCAGCAAGCGGCGCTGGCGGAGGCGCAGGCGGCGCGCGCGGCCGCCGGCGGCCGCATCGCTCCGCATGTTCCCCGCAAGCCTCAGGTGCAATGGCGATTAGGAAGCAGCCTGACCGGCAATGCATCTGAGGACTCATAGAACGACCAGCCAGAATAGCATCCCACAAGTCTGCATACCCGGGTGCATACCCGGGTGTTCACCTGTGCGGTGATAACTTTCAACGATTTTGCCTAACGTTTGCATCTGCACACAGGAGCGTCCAAAGAGCGGCAGGCCCGCGGACCACACTGACGCCTGGGTGCGGCGCCACAGCAGCATGAGCCTGGAAGCTGGGGAAGCTGAGGAAGCTGATGCAGCCGCCCAGCGGGCCTTCAGGCCCAGCAGGCCCGCGTCAGCCCAGCGGCAGCATGGGAAGCGCGCCGCCATGCCGGCGGTCACAACTCAGACGGACCCAGTTGAGGCGGCCACCGCTGTCGGCGCCGGCGCTGGCGCCGGCCCTGGAGCAGCTGCCATTGACACCGCCAGCCTGCCCCATCAAAGCGCCGCAGCAGGTCAGCCAGGTCCGCCGGAGCGCGTCTCGCAGCCACCTGCGCAGCGGAACCAACATGCTTTCAGGAACATTCAGCTTGCAGCCCCCCCGGCTGCACACTGGGAGGAGGCGCTGTCAGAGGTGAGCGTCGCGACTGCGCTGTCGCGCAGCCAGGAGCTGACGCCGCCCGCTGCCGCCAGCCGCGCCTCCATGACTGGCCAGCTGGCCGGCCTGCAGGCGGGGTGGGCAGCTGATACGCCGCCGCATGCGGCTCGGGGGGAGGATGCAACACTTTCGCTTTCGCCGCCGCCGATGCCGTCGTCGCAGCATCAGCAGTGGTCGGCGGGGCTGGCGAGCGCAGCGGACAGCAGCAGGAAACCGCCGCCGCAGCCGGCGCCTGCGCTGCGGTTCTACCTGGGCGACCCGCAGACTGGCAGCCAGCAGGAAGAGAGATCCATGTCAGCCACGCCTGTGACCGGCATTGCACAAACAACGGCGCCAGCCAACGCAGCATCGGGAAAGGCCGTGCCACCCAATGTCTTTGTCCGCATGCCACCGCCCCCGCAGCCGCCGCGCCGCAACCCCTGCCGGCACTGTGCGCCTGCTCACGGCAGCGCTGCCCCCGTGGTGCCCTCTACTGGCCTTCTGGACGCCGCCGCCGCCAGAAGAACTGGTGGCGCGCACGCTGCTGCCAGGCAGCCGCCTCAGCGCGCAACTGCAACATCGTCCTGCGGCAGCAGCAGCAGCAGCGGCGGCGGGCGCTCGAGGCACTCCGCCGCCGCGCTGCACCGGCTGGCGGCTCGCCGCAGGTGCACAAGCAGCGAGGATTCAGCCTTGCGTCTGCACCCTGATACGGCTGACCAGGGCGCCAGCCCCATCCTCGTCTTGTCGGCGCAGCTGGGGCAGCCATCGGCGGCACCTCTGCCGACAGAATGCAGCACTCGACCTGACGTGGCGCGGCCAGCGCGACAGGGAGCCGCCGCTGCGGCGCGGCAGCACGACCCGCAGCCTCCTGGAGTTGCCGCAGCAGGCGTATCGCATGCAGTGGCATCGGTGTTGATTGCAGTAGTGCCGGCGCCTCAGCTGCTGGCCCGTCTGCCGCCCGCGCACGCCCCGACAATGAAGCCGGACATCCCGGCAGACGCCTCTAGCCTGTGGGCCGGCCAGCATCTGCGCCTCATCTCCCCGCAGCATGTCGGCGCCGCGGCTGCGGCCTGCTCGGCAGCAGTCGGGCTCCCGGTTCACGGCAGCGCTACTGCACACCAGCGGCCGTCGCCGCCGATGCGCAATCCTGAGGCATCTGAACGGCTGCTTGTCAAGGTGAGGCAGTTTCTTTCACGGTTCATTTGAGGCTGGTCATGCAGGCTGCTAGATGTTGAAAGCACAGGCGTCTGCAGCCAGTGTGAAAATCAAATTCTAGGCATTCGAATTTCTAGTGCATTTCCTACCGTGCGATTGCAGGCTGGCCACAGTGGAGCCCCTTCAGTGCCATCTGAGGACGTCCACCAAAAAGCAGCTGGTCGGGCGGCGGCAGATGGCCTAACTGCAGATGCATCCAGCTGCAGCCGGAGTCCTGCTGGCTCTGCAAGCCTGGGCGTATTCACGCGGCCAGCCGCCGGCAGCGCCTCGAGCGGCCAGCTGGTGCGGCTGGAACCGTCAGCATCTGCTGTCCGCACTGCTGCTGCCAGCCGCTCTGAGCGCAGTCCGTCTGAGCCGCAGCCTCCCTCTCGAGGAGCGCCAAACACGATCGGCGTGCCCATTCCAGCCAGCGCCTGCAGCAGATCAGAGGACGAGCGCGGCAGCGCTGCGGGAACCGGCGACGTGAGGCTGCTGGCCGTGCCACCAGATGGCTCCAGAGGCAGCCTCAGCCTCCACAGCGGCGCTTCCAGCAGCAGGCGCAGCACAACGGCCAGTGCTTCGGATCCCGACGACCACCTGGCCGGCACCGGCTGTAGCCACAGCAGCAAGCACAGCCCTGGCGGCAGCACCAGGAGCCACGGCAGCCGCAGCGTTGGCAGCGGCGACAGCAGCGGCAGCCGCAGCAGCCGCGGCAGCTTCTGCAGCCGCCGCAGCAGAGCATCTGAAAGCGGCATTTCTGCTGCCGACACTTTCGTGCTGTCTGCAACTACGTCTGCCTCTGCCTCGCCACGGGGCTCACCTCACGGTTCCGCTGGCATTCTCAGCCGGCCCAGCAGCCCAAAGGCGGCATCACTGCCCGCACCAGACATTGCCAGCGCGTCAGCAGCTGTTCTCGACCTCCAGTGCAGCACAGATTCCGCCTCAAGCGCAGGCATCCGAATGCTGCGCATCCTGCAGGCGCCTTCAGCCAACAGCGGCGCAGCAGCGGACCAGCGGTCTTCACCAGGGATGCGCGTCAGAATGGACGCCAACAGCCGCACGGCTGCGGCTGCCACGTCCCTGCTGCCGGAAGCAACATTCCTGCAGCCGCCAGCAGCCGCGTCAGCGGAGACAGCAGCGCCAGCGGCGGTAGGGGTGCGCTATCTGGTAACAGCTGCACAGGCCGAGCGGCCGCAAGCAGACAGCCAGCAGCCGCCACTCCCGCCGAGCAGCTCGGCAGCGCACGCTGGCGCCTCGCTCAGCGGCAGTCCGCAATATGCTCGCTCGGTAACGAGTAGTTCGTCCTGGATGGCGGGCGCAGCCGACGGCAGTCCATCCAGGTCAGCTGCCCCTGCAGAGGTCCCAGCTGCGCCAGAAGCAGCGTCGCCGACAGCAGTCTCGCCAGTGGAGATGCGATCTCCAATGCCAGCCTGTGTCAACTCGCTGCACGTGGCCTCAGAGGCATGCTCGGAACCAGCGCCGCTTCCGGCTTCCGTGTTGGCGCGGGGGACGGACTCTCGACTTTCGGCCGCGGCACCAGCCAGCAGGGCGCCGTCAACGGCAGCAGGCTCCACGATCTCTGCCGAGGCGCTTTCACCCTTCAGTTCGCCGGCTGGGTCGGCAGCGCTGGCCGCCTCCATGGGCAGCTTGGCGGGCAGTTTCAGCAGCAGCAGCCCCGCCAACGCAGACGGGCACATGCGTGGCGACAGCCCACTGGCCAGCCCGGAGCATCCCGCGGCACTGTCAGGGATAAAAGCACGCGTCGACAGCCCAGCCAGCGGCGGCCTGACAGATCTGCCGGAGCTGCCAGATGCCGCAGCCCAGGTCTGGGACATTGCGGCAGCGCCTCAGCCGACACATTTTACAGGGTCCGAGTGCGGGGCTGGAGAATATTTTTGCAGCATCAGCGAGCATTCCAGCTCTGCAGGCCCGGAGGCTGCAACAATTCTTTTCCCAACATGCGCCGGCGCAGCACATGCAATTCGACCTGGTGCGTCACTCAATCTGTTGCATTGGATGCATCGACAACATGCATGCCTACACTTGTCGTATGTGTCTCTGCCTTCGATTGACTGGCACTCGATGCATCACGACACGGCCTGGAGTTTTCATTCAGTTTGAACTGCCCGTGCAGCCCTCGGCGATGCCGGCGAGGCCAGTGAGGACGGCGTCAGCGAGATCGGCAGCGGAAACGGCTCCTGCACCAACACTGCGGAAATGGATGGCGGCAGGAGCTGCAGCGAGGAAGATGCTCACGGCAGCGGCGTCTTCGTGGCTGCTGGTAGTTACGCCGGCAGTCACCCCGGTAGCTCTCACAGCTCTGCAGCTCTGACGCTGCCTCCGCAGCCCCAAAGCCCGCAGGCAGCATTGTCTCACTGTAGCGGCGGCGGCAGCGCTGCCGCCGGCATTGTCGCCAGCAGCCCTGCTTTGCGGCCGCCACAGCCTGGACGGCCGGACAGCCCGCAGGGCGTTTGGAATGCGGATGCATCTCCACTGCATGCAGAATTGCTGCTGGGCAGCCCCCTGCTTGCAGCCAGCAGCATGGGTTCGCCGTCAGCGCACTGGTCTCCGGCCAGCAGTGCGTCTGCTGGCACCGCAGATGCCAGCAGAGATGCGGCAGGCGTCTGCAGGAGTTCAGGTGGCTGCCTGGAGCCCGCCGCCGAGTTAGAGCGACAGGATGTGTCAGCAGGCAGCAGCACCGCAGCAGGCAGCCCTGCGACTAGCAGCAGCGGCAGCCTGCCAGATGTCGAGCCAGGTGCGACACGTGCAATTGCGCAGCCGGAGGTGGCGACGCCCGGCGGAAGCGCCGCCGAGCTCAGCAGTCCCACATCTGAGGCTGCACGCAGCCTGCTCGGCAGCAGTGCTTCGAGCAGCGCCGGCGGGGGCGCCAGTGGCGGCAGCGTCTCCAGCCTCGGAGCAGCATCAGGCGGCGGCGGCGGCGGCAGCGGTGGCGGCGGCGGCGTGCCGTGCAGCGGCATCAGTGCCGCACGGCGGCGCGAGGCTGCCGGCAGCGACGACAGCTTTGCGCAGCCGCCGCCCAGCAAGCGGTGCCGCCCGAGCGAGGAGGGCGGCATGCTGACTCAGCAGGCTGGTGCCGCAGGCCCGTCCGCAGCACTTGCTTTGCACTGGGACAGTCAGCTTGAGGAGATGAGGACGGATGCCTTCGTTGCGTCTGCCTTATTGGCAGGAGACGGCGAAGCCGCATCGCAAGCGCTCCTGCTGCCGGCACCGCAGCTGGCGTCATCCGTCATGGATGCTGTGCCCCTTCAGCATCCACCCTGTGGCGCACCAGGCAGCTCGGAGCACATCTATGGCGGAGACGCGGTCTTTGTGGCTGCGGTGGATTCTTCGCCATTGCCAACGTTGCCCGCCAGCAAGTCACCAGCAGCGTCAGTGCTGTCAGACGCTGGCACCACAGCGCCCCCCGCCGGCTGCCTGCCAGAAGGCAGCAGCTCGCCTGCCAGCCCAGCTTCTGCCACCAGTGCCGCAATCGCTCCCGGCGCTTCCAGCCGCGGCAGCCCAGCAGCGGGAACAGACATGCAGGCAGAGGCCGGTTCACCGCTGCCGGAGGTGGCGTACAGCATCACTGCAGGCGAGCCAGTGCGCGGTGAAGGCATGGCGGAGCAGCCGCTGCACAGTGACGAGCTCCGCAGCAGCAGCGCCAGCGCTGACGAGATGCCGGGTTGCAAACCCGTGGAGGCGCAGCTGATGCAGCGCCCCAGCACCTCCGGCGGCGAGCGGGTCTTGTACCAGGACTTCCTCGGTGATGCGGACGGCCGCTCGGTCACTGCCAGCAGTCGCTTTGTCGTTGCAGCAGAGTCCGTCCCGACAGCAGCCCCTGTAGTGCGCAACCCTGCAACAGGTACTGCTTTGCGATCTGATGTCACAATGTGGGCCGCAAGCAAATGCCGTGTGCCGTCCCTCGGATGTGAATGTGCGCACAGATTGCACGCTGTGGCATAGAGCTTCATTGAGGAATCTTTTCGCAGGTTCTGATGCAGATTTGCTGACTGCGTTTTCTGGCGCTGTGCAGAGCTGCCGGTGCCAGCCACCAGCACCTTCCTGTGGCGCCCCAGGGTGGATGACATCCGCAGCTCCGCCGCTTCCAGCAACAGCTCCGCCTCCCTTGAGTCCCTGCCCCTGGCCGTCACAGACGCCAACGCCTGCGCATATGCACATTCCAGCACCGCTGAACAGCCAGCGGAAGCCGGCGGGCAGCAGCAGCCGCTCGAGCAGCTGGCCGCAGCACCATTGCAGCACAACCCTGAGGCGGGCGCACTGTCTACGTCCTTGACTTCGTGGGCATCCAGCAGCTGCTCGGTGGAGGCTCTGCCGCCTGTGCAAGCGGGCGCCGACGGCGTCGGCGCAGCAGCGGGGGCCTGCTGCTGCTGGCACGCCTCCCACATACGACGTTGCTTGCTGTCGCCTGAGCTGCTCTACCTTTTCCTGGGCTGTTTTTGCCGCCTGCTCTGCTCCGGCAAGTGCATCTGCCGGCGGTTGCATCACGAACAACAACAGCTGTCTAGCTCGATCCTCTCGATTGTAAACAATAACGCAGCTCCGCAAGACGTGCAACTCTGCGACGTGCCGCCCGGATGAAGCTTGGATAACGCTTGTGAATTGTTTCACAGGTGCAGCGGACAAAACTGTGCTTGCAGCTTTCCACAGCACCAGACACGATTTCCGGCGTCGCTGGCGGGAAATGAGTTCGACAGATTTCGACAGCTTCCCGGGTTTTAACCAGGCGCCTGCTTGCAAATCACGTGATGCTATCTCACATTTGCACACAACAGCCAGATGCTTTCCTTCTTTGGGTGGGCATGCCTTCTCATTTGGGTGTCGCTGCTATCGACTCGAAGCTGCATCAGCACAAGACGTCATGCAGCGATGTCCCTGTGTATATTGCCTACCTTTAGGCCTTGAGCACAGTGCCTCGACAGTCAAACAGCACTGCAGGGAGAACCAGGTAGATTGGGACGCCTACTGGGCTTCTGAAAAGCGACGCCGCACCAACGGCAGCGGCGGCAGCAGCGAGAGCGCTGGCGGCGGCGACTACAGCAGCGGCAGTAGGGACGGCGCGAGCAGCAGCGGCGAAGCAGACGGTGCCGGCGACAATGCAAGTGGCGGCACAGATGTGTCAGACGGCCGCGGCAGCGATGCTGTGGACACTACGCAGTCAGGCGGCGGTGCCAGCGCGGATCGCAGAATAAACACGGGTGGCGCCGCGACGCCGAGCAGGGACGCACAGCCGCAGCATGCAACAGGCGACGCGGCGCACCCCCAGCTCCTGCGCGGCGCAGACAGTGACATCCCGATGGCGGCCGGCCTTGCAGCCGACGATGGCGGTGACGCGTCTGAGTGCTCAGAAACGAGCTCAGAAGCCAGCGTTCCCAGCGATCAGCAAACAGATGAGCCGGACGCTGCGCTCTCTGACGATAGCAGCAGCGGCAGTGACGATGAGCAGCCAGCCGATGGCACTGCCCCAGCACCCGCGAGCGGCGGCGGCGCCGGCGGCAATGCAGGCGCAGCCGCCGCAGGTGCAGGCGCAGCCGCCGCAGGTGCAGACGCTGCCGCCGGCAGCGAAGACGACGGGGAGCTCGCTGCTGTGGGATCATCTAGCGGCGCTGCTGGCGGAGGGGCGCGAACCAAACACGGAGGACCTCCAAGGTCCGCATCTGCAAGACGCCTTGAACAACAATGTTGTTTCGTCTATTTGTGTGCCCGGCAGACTAACGGTAGAGACGCTTATGTGAGTTCCGGTCCGCCAGTCTCGATCAGTATGCACCAAGCGAAGCCGTCACTACTCGAAGTGACGAATTGCTTCCTTCGCTCGTGTGCAGAGCCGCTGTACGCCGCGGCACCCGACGGCACGCACCCGCCGCCGTCAGTGCTTGAGTACCTCCAGATGAAGCTGCGGCTGGCGCGGCAGAGCAACATGACGCAGCCGACGCTGGAGAAGGTGCTGCGCCAGGACGCGGACGAGCTGCTGCCGCAGCCGAACAATGCGCCGGGCAGCCTCTATCAGATCAAAAAGCTGCTCAGCCGCTTCGGCGCGGGCGTCGGCAGCCGCGCCATACCAGAGTGCCGCCAGCGTGACTGCCTCTTTTACGGTGACCTAGCGGACGCCGCCGCATGCCCAAACTGCCAGGGCGCCGGCCCGCCAGCCAGACGGCCGGCCATGGCGCGTCTTCCGCTGCGTCGACCTGGTGCAAGAACTCCAGGGGATGTACCTGGCCCCCTCGGCGGCATGGCGGCTGGCGCAGCACCCGCAGCCGGCCGCCAGGGACGTCCTCAACGATGTCTGGGGTGAGCTCCAATGCTTGCAGCACCATGAAATATCCTGAATCATTCAGGGTGCAGTCCTTGCATAGCTCACATGTTCCTTGAGTGCAAGGCAGCCCCGGGCAGAGGGTGCGGTAGACTGTCATGCTACATGGCAATGCGTAGTAGTGTTCCGCCATCTGCACAATGGATCCGCCTTGATCCCGGTGGTGTTTATAAAACGCCGTCTGCACCACCAGCATTGCGCCGTCTGCACCACCAGCATTCATGCGTTAATTAACGCAGGAAATGCTGGTGGTGCAGACGGCGCACGCATGGCGGAGCGGCTGGCTGCGTACCCGGACTTCTTTCGGGACCCACGCAACATCGTTCTGGGTTTCCAGCAGTACGGCTTCAATCCATGGAGTGAGACCCAGTATAGTATAACGCCTCTGCTGCTGATCAACTACAACCTGCCGGACGAGGTGCGATCATGTGTTATCGTACTTGAATCTGATCACGGTAGCTTGTGCAGTTTCGTCCGAGCATTTTCGACGGCATCGTCCTAAATTATGCAATGCCGCTCATGATCAATGCCCATGGGCTCTATCATTGCGCTGGTTGTTTGTGGCAGCAATGGCAACTCTTTTGACAACCTGCTTTCATCGAAGACCCTATTTCCATTTGCCACAGCAACATTGGGCGTGTGCAGGAGCGCATGCTGCCGGACAACGTCATCCTGTTCGGGCTGATCGATGGCCCGGAGAAGGTGGAGGACCTCCAGATGTACCTGCCGCCGCTTAAACTACTTGCTGCGCCTGCAGGCCAGCTGTGGGAAGGCATCGAGGCTTTAGATGCGCACAAGAAGGAGACGTTCGACCTCCGCGTGCTACTGCACAACATCATGGCCGACAGCCGCGGCAATGCGCGCGGCGCTTGCATAAGACGCCGGGCTGCGCGCCTTGCACGGGTTCAGACCAGACATTTAGATCCGCTGACATTGGCACTCAAGGCTCTCTCAAACGCGGTGAACTCTGATGCTGGAACTGTAACATACATCAACCCCTTCTCTCTCTTTCTGAATCCCATGACTGGAGCCAAGAAAAGCCCATCAGCTGTCGTTCCTTTTCACTGCCCAACTTCACCAAAACTGCAAAGGCTGATCCGGGCTTGCATCGTGCTTCTTGCACGGTCTTTTCACCGATTTTTCACTGGAGTGTTGAAAAACTCCCGAAAAGATGGAAACAGTTGCCGAAATTTTCGCATGTTTTTCGAGAATGTCCGCATTTGCCATGAATTTTTCATGAGTTTTTCACGTTCGAAACCCCGTTTTCGAAACCCCGTTTCTCCGGTAGGGCAAGGCACTTGGCATAATCGCCAAGTGCCTTGCCGGTTATGCCCATGTTATGCCCGACGCTGCGCTGGCTGCTGCTGCGCCCGTCGCCACCGCCGGCGCCGTGGCGCGCAAGAAAACCAGAGGGCCTGCGACGATGAACGCCTCCGACTTCAAGCGCGTTATGCCACAGCCATATCTCGTGTACCGTGAATGCCCATGTTTGCGCGGGGATGCACCGCAGCGCACCTGCGGCAGACATGCTGTTGTGGCGTGCCTCCTTTCAATCCATTCAGGTGCCATTGTGGCCGCCCAATGGCTCCACAGTCTACGGCTCCACAGTGTATGGCTCCACAGTGTACCCTGTGCTCTCTGCCAGACTATGTGGTGTGTGCGTCTGCAGCCTGCCAGGCGGCCAGCGGCCAGGCGGCCAGCGGCACCACCAAGGTCCAGGGCAAAAAGGTGCAGCACCACAGCTCAGTTCAGCCCATCTCGGCTCGCTCGTTCTCCTTCCCCTGTATCAACGCTTGCTGCACAAGCGGCGCAACCAGAGCGTTCCCCATATCGCAAGCCGCCGGCAGCCTCCATCGGCAGTTGCAGAGCTTTTTTTCTCCATAGTTCTTTCTGCAGCACACATTTGATTGTCGCAGAGCTTTCTTTCCTACGCTTCTATCTGAAGTACACATTTGATTCGCTGCTGTCAGGACAAGGTAGGCGCCACGGCAGCGTCGGCAGGAAAGAAGCGGAAGGCGGCCGCTGCGCCGGCGGACCACAATGAGGTGCGGCAGCGCATGTGTTCCTCCTGTACGTTTCTCGACGCTGTCTCTTACGGCCATCTCGTCCTTTCCATGTCATATGACGTCCACTACCGCCTGGCGCTTTGCGCCAACACCAATGAGCAGCACAACGGATTTGCGGTCTATCACCACCATCCTTGCTCATGTGGGCAGCCTGTCGCTGCGATCGGGCAGCCGTGTGCAGTACCATCGCCTGAGACGCTGAACATGCTGTGCTGCAACATGCAGATTGAGGCGCAGGGCGAGGAGGACGCGCCAGCGGCGGCTGCAACCAAAACAACCGCCAAGGACAACGCCGC
>JAABUM010002450.1_pt1 | contig 24807 bp, 18 predicted proteins | sample 5559161 | NCBI WGS metagenome assembly JAABUM01 (sample SAMN10711868, study PRJNA513369) | rock metagenome | isolation source: Antarctica rocks | place: Antarctica: Victoria Land, Siegfried Peak nord
GAAAGGCTGATGTTGTCGCTCTGCTTCTTGAAGCCAAAGGTCCGCCGAACGATGTACAGCAGCACCTTCAGTGCAGCGCCGGAGAGGTCCGGCAGGAGCTGATCGAATAACTCATCGGGCACCATCGTGTAGCTGGGCACGTGAAAGCCGGGGAAGGCGGCTTCTGGCGTGCCCACATCCACGGGAATGGATTGACAAGGCAGAGGGATGCTGCTATCCTCTTTGTAGGACATAGGAAACCTCCTGGAGGCACAAAAGCCCCCTAGTAGGCCCGGGATCCTTGCTGGAGTTCACAGCTCCATCGGGTTCCTGGCCCGTTCTTCTGGCCCTGGTGGTTGTCTTGTCGGACCTCGACACCAGAGCCACTCGTTATATCATGAGGCTCACCGGTACCAACCGGTGGGCCTCGCGGCATTTGGCGCGCATTCAATGCTACATGACAGTCTCCTCCATGGTGCCCATTGTAGTCGTCTCTCCCGTATTGTGCAATGGAGCTCTTCCCCCGGCGCCACGACGTCGGTCGCGGTCATGATCTTCCATGGGGCCACTCTCACGCGCTGCGTCGATGCTCTGGGTTGACACAACAGGGCAGGTCACCTCATCACCCGAGGCGCCCTCGACCGCAGGGACCTGGCCCGTTCGGGTGACCAGTGAGGGGGAGCACGGCCTCCTCGGCACGACACACGCCCTGCTCTGGGGTGGGAGAAAGCACAGCACACGGTGCACAGGGAGTAGCTCATCACTTTCCTCGCTCTTCTCGTGTCCTCACGACACGGCCTCTTCCTGTTCCATGGAGCGCGCATACACGGCCTGGGTCAGCTTGCTCGGGCTGGCGCGCAGTTCCGTGCGCAGGATGTCGCACAGCAGCGCGTAGCGCCGCTGCACGGCGTCGTGATCACCGCTCTGGCCCTGCAGGCGCATCACCCGGCGGTGATAAGCTTCGGTCAGGGGATCGGCATCGGCTAAGCGCAGGGCAAGCACAAGCGCGGAGGCCAGGTCTCCGTGCCCCTCGTGCCACGTGGAGAGCGCCCGCACAGCGTCCAGATAGCGGTCGTGCAGGCGGCGGCGCTCCTCGGCGGCCCAGTCGGGGACCTGATCACCCAACAGCGCGCCGCCGTAGAGGTCCAGGGCACGGCGCAGCAGCGCTCCGTGGCGGTCCTCCTCGCCCGCCTGCGCGGCCCGGGCAGCGTCGTCCAGCGCCTCCTCGAAGGCCAGCGCGTCGACCCACACCGCCTCCGGGGCCAGCAGATATTCCCCCTGGCGCTCGGTGACGATGATCAGGCCGGGTGGCAGGCCCGCCTGGGCGACGAGTCCCTTGCGCAGCAGGTGCAGCGCTTTGTGAAAGCTGCTGATGCTTTTGGCCGGGTCGTTGTCCGGCCACAGGGCCTCCAGGATGCGATCGCGGGGCACGGGCCGTCCCCGCTGCAGGGCCAGGTAGGCCAGCAGCTCCCGGGGCTGACCCGCCAGCCCGTCGTTGCCATCGGCCACCGGTCTGCCGGCCACCGCCAGGCCGAGCAGACCATCGCGCAGGAGGTGAAGCGTGATCAGATGCGTGGCCATGCTGGGGGTCGCCGCGCTGGCCGCGGCGCCGGTGGGAGTTTCCTCCGTGTCCTTCTCCTCCGCCATCTCTGCCGTCCCCGCGTCCTGGGCGTCGTATCCGTCCCCTTGTATCGCCACCTCGTCCGACGCGGGCGCGGCTGGTGCTCCGGCCGCCACGATGGCCGCAGCCATCTCGCGTGCCTCACTGGCGGCCAGGGCGAAGGCGTGCAGGCGCTCCGGGGCAGCGCCATCGCCGCGCCAGAGCGTTTCCCCCTGCCCCAGTGTCTCAGCGCCAGTCTCCCCGACCATCTGGCGGCTCTCCTCCTCTCCTGGCAGCCGCAGGGCCAGCCGGCCAGGGAACGCGTCGAGCACCCCCGCGTCGCCCAGGGCCAGCGCGTCCTCGGTCGTGGCCAGCACGTAGATGCCCGCGCCCCTCCCGTCTCGGGCCAGTGTCATGAGGCGCGTGAGCAGGTCGGGCGACCCGCGCAGCTCCTCAAGGCAATCGACGGCCACCACCAGGGCTGGAGGGTTGCTGCCCTGCGCTAGAGCGTTGGCCGTGCGTTCGTCCAGCTCCTCGTCCGCCTGGTCCAGCAGTGCGGCGACGGCGGCGTGTTCAGTGACGTCGGCCAGCGGGGCGATCAGGTGGGGCAGGGAGCGCAGCGTGCCCAGCATCCCCCCAGGATCGGCGGCGATCAGCAGCTGCAACTGTGGGGGGCCGGCCTGTGCGGCCAGGTGGATGAGCAGGGTCAACAGCACGGTCTGTGACCCTCCAGCGGCCGAGGAGGCGACCAGGAACGGCGCGGCGTGCGCCAGGTTGACGTGGAGGGCCTGACCATCCGTGGCCGCGCCCAGGCCCACCAGCAGGGGGACGGGATGCGGCGTGCCTGTGCCCGCCGCCGCGCTCCACAGGGCGACGGGGACCCCACGCAGGGTGAACACAACCCCCTCGGGCTCGATTTGGACCGCCACTGGGCAGCCGAGCCGGGCGCTCAGGTCCTGCTCCGCGTTTAGTAGGGCTCCCGCTGTGTCGCCACTTGTGGCCAGGGCCAGGGTCAGCGTCTCCTCGCCCTCACGCACCCAGCGCACGTTCAGCCGGCCCAGGCCGCGTTCGCGCAGGGCCGTGGCCAGGGCGCGCGCCACGGGCACGATCCGGGGCTGCTCATCGCCCCTGAGCCGGCCGGCTAGCGCGGTGGCCAATCCCCCGCTCACGCCTGGCCAGGCGCCGGCCACCACGGCCAGTGGCGTGGGGGCAGGCGCGCGCCGGCGGCCCCCACGCCAGGCGGCCAGGGCCAGCAGGGTCAGGAACGTGGCGGCCAGCGTGGTGGGCAGCAAGCGACCATCGGAGAGGCGCACGAGGGGCAGGGACCGCGGCGTGGGCCGGGCCTGGATCACCCGTGGCGAGACCTCCTCATCGCCCGGTCTCTCCAGCAGGGAGAGAGAGGGCCTGCCCCGCAGAGAGCGCTCCGGCTGCTCGTATGGTGTGCCCCGGCGTGGCCCCTGGCGCTGCCCCGGGAGGGGCATGCTAATCAGGCGTGGTGTCGTGGGTGGCGGGCTCACAGGGCGCAGCGGAAAGGGGCGCGGATGCCCGCGTGGCGGCGCGGTGAGGTCCGCCGCCCGTGGCGTCATGCCGGCTGCCGTGGAGATGGGTGCCGTGGAGATGGGTGCCGTGGAGGCAGGTGACCGTCCGTTCAGCCCACGGAGACTGCGCCCGATGCGACGCGCGCGCAGGCGCAGGACGACCGCCTGCCGATGGGCCTGGCGCCGGAGCGCGATCACAGGATGGGGCGCCGTGGTGCGGGACAGCGGCATGATCGCCCCCTCGACAGGCAGGCGCAGCACCCAGCCCACGCGGAGCAGGTTGGGGTCCCCCAGGGCTCCTCCATCGGCCTGGCTGTGCCCCGTGTTGAGCTGGACGATCTCGGTGTAGCGCTCCCAGTGGCCCAGCAGCGCGGCGGCGATCTTGTCCAGGGTATCGCCCTCCTGGACCACGTAGCGCAGGTCCCCTGGTCCAGCGAGGGTGACCACCGGCGAGGGCAGGGGGATGAGCAGCCGCCATCCCGGCTGGAGCAACCAGGGATCGCTCAGGCGGCCACCATCCGCCTGAGGGCGGCCCCGGTTAGCCCGGAACAGCCGGGGGTACGCCTGCAGGTCGCCATAGAAGTGGCTGGCGATCAGAGAGAGCGAGTCTCCCGGCTGCACGGTGTAAACAAAGGAGCTCGTGCGCCGTGCCGTCGCGCGCGCCAGCATGCGGCGTGCGGCGTTCCGGCCAGCGCGACTCTGGGGGGACGGCGGCGCGGCCGTGCGGCGTGGCTGGGGGGGAGGTGCCGTCTGCCTGCCGGCCAGGCTCAGCGCCAACACGTGTCCCGCCCCGTGCCCGGCGGCGCCCGCACTCCCCGCTGCCGCGGCCAGGCCACTGCCTCCCGCCAGCTGGCTCGTCAGCATGATGCCGGCGGTAAGGCCCCCGGCGGTGCGCCGTACGACCGGCAGCAGCAGCGCCTGGCCCAGGTAGGCCAGCGGGGCATAGCCGGCGCCAAAGAGCAGAGCCAGGGCCACGGTCACCCGCAGGACCAGCAGCACAAGGAGCAGCGCCAGCAACGCCCAGACGAGTAGCCGCAGCGCCGTGCCCCAGGCCGCCAGGTCAAAGGCTCGCACAGCGGCCAGCGCGGGAAGGTCCGGCCCTCCCAGGTCCGCACGCAGCAGCAGCGCTGTGCCGCCCAGCACGAGCAGCGTGGCCAGCGTGGTGAGTAATGCGCGTCCCATCCGTCCCTGTCTCCTTTCTTCTCTCGCCTGCCCCTCCTCTAGAGGGGTGTGTCGCGCCGCCCATGAGAGGAGCGGGGCGCGTGTCATGTCTCTAGCCTACCGCCGTGGCTCTTACCAACCTCTTACCAACCTCTTACCGCGCCCTCGTATAGGGGGCCGTGGCTCTTACCAGGCTATTACCAACCTCTTACCAAGCTCTTACCTGAGCTTTTGGGAACGCCGCGACCCCGCGTGTCCACGGGTCCCGTGCCGGGGGCATACCGGCTCGTCCCGGCCGGCAATCACGGCTTCCCCAGCATGCCCCCACCAGAGGTGGTAAGAGCCATGGCCCGTATACGAGCATGAAGTAAGAGCTAGGTAAGAGCCACGATCCCCGGATACGAGTGCCGGGTAAGAGGTTGGTACGAGCCCCGTGGCCTCTGTCCTACCGCCCTCATCGCCGGCTTCCTCCCACAAGGCCGGTGGCGGCACCCATGAGCAGCGTCACCGCCAGACGGTCCAGCGCCACGGCTGCCGGCGAGCGCGGCGCGGCCACCGACAACGGGCGGCGGGACTCCTCGGCGCGGCGAACGCTGGCGGTATCATGGGGCACCCCGGCCAGGAGGGTGACCCCAGGCGTCCGCCCCAGCTCACGCTGGTAGCGCGGCAGGTCCTCGGGAGCGACCTGGTTGAGCACGACGCCCACCGAGGCGCGCCGCTCGGGCGGCAGGGTCATCAGCAGGCGGGGGAACTGAAGGGCAAAGTCTTCGAGGCCCGCCCGCGAGGCCTTGCAGACGGCCAGGATCAGGTCCGCCGCCAGGAGAGCCGTCTGATGCACCGCGCCGCGCCCGTCGGGCGGCCGCCCGGCGCCGGCGTCGAGCGGTAGGGCCGCGCCCAGGTCGAGCACGATCAGCCCAAAGTGGGCGCGCAGGTCCGCGAGCAGCCGCCCCAGGGCCGCCGGCTCGATAGCCGGCCACTGGTCTGGGGTGACCAGGCCGGGGAGCAGCCACGGTCCGTCGCGGTGCGGCCGCTGCAGGTGGCCGGCCGCGATAGGCTGGCCGGGCTCCGGGGGCAGCCGGCAGGCCGTGACCAGGGCGCCATCCGGCAGAGCCCCCAGATGGCAGGCCACCTTCCCCCGGGCCATGTCGCAGTCTACGATCAGCCTCTTTGGGACACCAGACGCCGGGGCGCCGGCCAGGCCCACGGCGAGCGTCGTCCGTCCAGGCGCCCCGGTGGGCCCCCACACGGCAATCGTGCGGCACGGCGCGCCCGGCTGTGCCGGTGGCACGCGCGTCTCCCCAAAAGGCGTCATCCCCTCTTCCCTCCTCTTCTTTTTTGCCGCTCTTGCCATCCGCTGACTAGGGCTCACGGCCCTCTCCGGCACAGGGCTGGCGCCCGGGGAGCCTAGTGGCCGGGCGCGAAGACCTGAACGGCGACCGGATAGAGCACCACCACGATCACCGGCGGCAGCCCAAACAGGGCCAGGAGGCCGATGCTGGCCAGCATAGCCCGTGCTTTGGCCGTGCGCCGCTCCGAGCGCAGCTGCGCCGTGAGGGACGAGGCCATCTCCCCCAGGGCCGGGGCCACCCGTTTCTCCCCATTCTCCCGCGCCGTGATGATCCGCCGCAGGGCGCCGGTGACCTCGGCGGTGGCGCACCGTTCGATCAGCTGGGAGAGGGTCTCGTCCAGGGCCACTCCCGCGCCGGTGAGCACCAGAGCGGCGCGCAGTTCGGCGTGGAGGTCCCCCTCCTCGCCGGCCAGCTCATGGAGGGCGGCTTCGAGGGTCATCCCCGCCGTGACCAGGCCGGCCAGGTCATACAAGATGCCTACCAGCTCGCGGCGGAAGGTCTGCCGGCGCTGGGCGCTCCGGTGGGACAGCATCAGCAGGGGAGCCAGGACGCCGATAGCCAGGGAGGCCAGCAGCCAGGGGCCGACGACCGCTCCCGGTAGCAGCCCCGTGAGCAAACCGGCCCCCAGCGGCGCCGCGCAGAGGGCGACCATGGCCAGCTGTGTCCGCCGGAACCAGGCCACCGAACGCCCGCTCAGGCCGGCATGGATCATCCGCCAGCGGAAGCGCCGGGCCGCCGGACCGTCCGCGTCCAGGATGAGCACGCGGGCCAGCAGGGGCAGCGGCCAGGGCAGCAGTGGGTTGGCCAGCAGGGCGCGCACGGGGCCACGCCGGCGACGGAGGCGCCAGGACGGCGGCAGGGTCACCGTCCTGGCGCCGGCGCGCGTGCGTACCCGCACGGGCGGGCGCAGCGCCCAGGGCAGGGCTAGCACCAACGCCGTCGCCAGGCTGGCCAGCAGCAGGGCCAGGGGGCGCATGGTCACCCTCCCGCGCCGAGCAGGGCGGCGGCCCGCCGTTCCAGGCCGGTGACCATGCGGTAGCCGATGGCGCACCAGGCGCACAGGGCCAGGCCCACGGCTGTGCCCAGCGGCCCGCTGTAGGCGGCTTCCACGGCCCCGGGCATGAGCCCATGTAAGACCACGGTCAGCAGCGCCGGGAGCCCCACGAAGACGATGCCCGCGCCGCCATGGGTGAAGGCAAAGTCGGCCCGGGTCTCCGCGCGGTAGCCGATGGCCTCGTGGGCCAGGCTGGCGATCCGCTCCAGGGTGGTCACCAGGGCCACGTTGTGGCGGTGGCTGGCGGCGATGGCCCGCACCGCCCGGTGGAACGAGGGGGAGCCCAGGTCGCGGTCCAGCAGGGCCAGCATCTCCAGGAAGGAGCGGTCGGAGAGGCCCAGGGTGGGATCGAGGTCGCGCGTCGCCCGCCGCAGGTGGCTGGCCAATGGCTCGGCCGTGGTCTGCGCAACCACCTCCTGCAGGGCCTTCTGGGGCGTGAGGCCACCGGCGATGGCCCCGCTCATGATGAAGAGCAGCGCGGCGACCTGGGCCTCGATCAGGACCAGGCGGCGGGCGATCTGGCGGCCCAGCCACCACCAGGGCAGCCCCAGGCCCAGCCCCAGGCCCACCGCCAGGAAGGGCGGCGCGGGGAACCCCCAGGCGGCCAGGGCCAGCCCCAGCGCCCCGCAGAGCAGGCTGGCCAGCACAAAGTGGGCGCCGCCAAAGCGTCCGTAGCCGGCCAGGGATAGCCGGCGGCGCAGGCGGGCCAGCAGCCGGCTCGGCCACGCTCCGGCGGCGCGGTGTTGGCGGTCGACGAAGGCCAGTTGCCCGCTCAAGCTGTAGAGGGTCTGGGCCGGACGCCCCGCCGGCGACGTGTGGGCCAACAGGAGCAGGGTGAACAGGGCGCTCAGGCCGGCAATGCCCACCATCAGCAGGCGCAGCCCCAGCAGCGCCGGACTGATCGGCAGGAGCGTGGCGAGCCAGGCGGAGACGGCGCTCATCGGCCCCACTCCTTCTGGCGGGCCTCGGCTGGGCGTCCGGGGAGGCCACCCCCCAGGGCGCTCACGTTGGGCAAGTCCGTCTCCCCCGCCTCGATGCGCTCCATCAGCGCGGCGGAGAGGCCCATGCCGGTGGGCCGCAGGGCGCCGTCCTGCCAGGTGAACAGGTCCTCGACCGTGTAGACGTCCCCCTGCAGGCCGCGCACCTCGCTGATCGCCACGACCACGCGCGTGCCCTCCTCGCCCGCCGTCCGTGGCCCGCGCCTGCGGGGCCGTAGCAGGCGCACGACCACGATCAGGTTGATCGCCTCGGCCAGAGAGGCCTGGATCACCGGGAGGGCCGGTACCCCCTCGGCGCGCAGGCAGAGGCGCTCCAGGCGCGACAGCGTCCCGCGTGGCGAGCCGGCGTGGACCGTGCTGACCGAGCCCTCGTGGCCCAGGCTCATCGCATTGACCATGTCCCAGGCCACCCCATCGGTGACCTCACCCACCGCCAGGACCTCGGGCCGCATGTGCAGGCTCTGGCGCACCAGGGCGCGGGCGCTCACCCCGCCGTTGCCGTTGATGTCCGCGTGCTGCACCTCCAGTTGCTTTGTGGTCCAGTCCCGCGCGCCCAGGGCCAGTTCGATGGGGTCCTCCACGGTGATGATCCGCCTGGGGGGCAGAGCCAGCAACAGCGCCTGCATCAGGGTGGTCTTGCCGCTGCCCGTGGGGCCGGCGATGACCATGTTGGCCCCCGCCGCCAGGCAGACGGAGAGCCACGTGAACACCTGCGCGGGCAGCATGCCGTCGCGGATGAGCTGCTCGCCGGTGAGCGGTTTTGTAGAGCGCAGGCGGATGGTCATGCTGGGGCCGTCCAGCGGGTCGATCCTGTTGTGCAGGGCGTTCACCCGGGCGTTGGCCAGGCGCACCTCCACGATGGGGTTCTGGGCGGAGAGCGGCTGGCCCTCCCCCGCCTGCATGCGTTCCAGGGTCAGCAGGATCTCCTCGCGCGTCAGGGTCACCTGCGTGCGCCCGATCTTCCCGCGCCGCTCGACGTAGACCGGCTTGCCCGGCCCGTCCACGATGATCTCGGTGATCGTCTCGTCTCCCAGCAGGGCATCGAGCGGCCCCAGGCCGCGCAGCCGGCTGAAGATCTCGGCCACCGCGCTGTGCGGCAGGCGTTCCCGGCCCTGCGCCGTGCGGTTGAAGTGCTCCACGGCGGGGCGCACCAACTCGTCGCGGATATGGCGATCATAGTCGGTGGCGCTCAGGCCGGGGGTCTCCTCCAGGTAGGCTTCCACCCGTGGGCGCAACACGCGGGCCTGGCGGTTGATCTCCGCGCGCAGCTTGGCCCCCTCAAGCTCGACCTGGCCCAGCAGCTTGCTGCGCCACGCCTCCGCCTCGCGCGGTCCCCCACTATGTCCGTTCTCCTGCTCCATCGTCCTGCCCCTCCATTCTCGCGCGGATCTGCGCGCCTGCACTGTGTGTTCCGGCTGGTGCGGGCCAAAAGGAGGCCCCCCACTCCACAGGATTGGGGGGGGCCGTGTGCTCCCCGCCGCCCCTCTCTCCGGCCACGGCGGCCCCTATGCTCTGCTGTCCGTCTCTCCTTAGGGATTTGCAAAAACGAAATCATCCCAGGCCACCTCTTGCTAGCACCACCCCATTGGGATACTTAATAACCCGCGAGTCCCTTACAGCCGCCGCCGCCGTGTCCTGCCCAGCAGCCGATCCAGGAGGCCCGGCGGCGGTGAGGGCAGCAGCCCCGGCGTCAGCTTGTTGACGATCTCTTCCATGGCCCGCACCAGCGCGCTCGTGCGCTCGGCCCGCTCCACCGAGAGGACAAAAGGGAGGTGCTGGCTGATGCTCCGGCGCCACTGGTAGGTAGCCTCGGGCAGCAGGCCCAGCACGCCGATGCCGTCAAACTGCGCGGTGAGGGCGGCCAGGTCCAGCTCCCGCTGTGTATCGGCGACCCGGTTGAGCACCAGCCGGCAGCGGTCGGGCGCCAGCCCCGTGGAGTTCATCACCTCGGCCTGGCTCTGGGCGCACCGCTGCAGGGTGTCCTCCATGGGATCGAGGACGACCAGCACCCGATCGGCCTTGGCCGACAGGAGCAGATGGTGGCGGTGGGTGATGTCCGTGCCCACGTCGATGATCACCTCGTCATACGCGGCCCGCGCCGCCGTGAGCAGGGCCAGCAGCGCCGGTTCATCGGTGGAGAAACGCTCGCCCACACCCTTGTCCTGGATCCCCGCCAGGAGGTGCAGGGAGGGGCCGCGTCCACCCATCTCAGGAGCATGGGCGGGGGCGTCACGCGACAGGTCCTGGGCCAGGTCCAGGGTAGCGCGTGCCTCCCGCGCGGGGGCCGGGGGCGGATAGGCGGCCACGTAGGGCGTCAGGTCCAGGGGCTCCCCCGCGTGCGGCCACCCCTGCAGGGCGGCGTAGGCGGCCTCCAGCCCGCGCCGGGGATCGGCGGGCAACCCGAGCAGCGTGTGCAGGGAGGCCCCGGCGATATCCAGGTCGATCAGCAGCGTCCGCCGCCCGCCGCGCAGGGAGAGCGCGCAGGCCAGGTTGACCGAAAAGCCGGACTTGCCCACCCCGCCCTTGTCTGAGCGGATCACGATCACCCGCGCCCTGGCCAGCGCGCGGGCGTGGGCGGCGTAGCCAGGCAGCGCGCCGCTCCCGGCCCGCCGGGCCAGGGTCACGGCCTCGGTGGCCACCATGCCCAGTTCAGCCGGGTCGGGCGGCCAGGAGGCCAACGAACGCGCAGCCCATCCGCTCGGCCTCGGCCAGCAGGGCAGGCGGGTAGGGCTCAGCCCAGCCGGAGAACGCCGGGGTCCCCTGGGGCGCGGCGGAGCGCAGGCTGGCTGGGGTCAGGAGGATGGTGGGCGCGCCGCAGATCTCCGCAAAGGTGGCCGCCAGACGCCGATTGGCCCCACGCAGGTGGGTGTGCGCCAGGACCAGGTCGGGGCGATAGTGACGCACCGCCGCCAGCAGGGCCGGCCCGGTGCTTTCCACGGTCAGCACGTCCAGGCCGACGCCCCGCAGGAGGGCCACATCCTCCGTCGCCCCGCCGGGCAAGGCCAGCACGGTGCGGGCGAGGGGCACCCCGGGGCGAGACGTCAGGCGATCCTCCTCCTGGTCCTCCCACTGGTCTGGGACCTGGGGCGTCGCCGCGCCCAGAGAGCGGGTCGGGTGGCGGGCCCCCAGGGCCGTGTGGTCACTGCTGCGGGACATGGTACTCCTTCAGGATCTGGGCGCCGGTGGTATGGGTGAGTGGGTCGTGCGGCGCGGGGTCGTCAGAGCGCACCTGGGCGTAGGAGAGGGCGCCCTTCTGGGCCAGGTACTGCAGCGTGGTCACCTCGGCGCGGGGCGTGGCCAGCGTCAGCGCCGCCCCGGCCGGGTCGACGAAGGTGACCAGGGCGTACGGGTCGATGGTCTGCACGACCAGCCCACTCGTGCGCACGTTCGTGCCCGCCAGGTCGGCGGCCCCGGGGAGAGCGCTGGTGAACGAGGCGATCACCGCCACGTGGTCGCCGGCGCGCAGCCCCGAGAGGGGCATGGCCATCCTGCTCGCCGGCAGCGTGGTCAGGGCCAGTCCCTTGGTGACGAGGGCCTCATCGGGGGCGCCGGAGAGGGAGAGCCCCGGGCGAAAGAGCCTGATCTTGGAGATGATCTCTCCCCGGTAGAGCGGCTCACGGGCTGAACTCTGCAGCACGAGGGGCAGGTCGGACTCCAGGGCGGCCGTGGGGCCCGGCAGCGCGCCCGAGGGGATCTGCCGTACCTCGACCATGGTGGAGGTAATGGTCTCGGCGATCTGAATATCGCGCGTGGCGACCAGGACGCGCAGGGGCGGCGGCGCGGTGGCCGCGGTGCGATCAAGCAGGGAGTAGACGACCACGCCGGCCATCAGGGCGATGCCGACGAAGAGCAGCCAGCGTAGGCGGGGGAAGAAAGAGGTCATCGGGGCCGGGGTCCTTTCAGCGTGGTGGGCGCGCCGGTCCCGACCCCAGCCCCGGTCTGGGGTGAGGTGGCACCGGCGCGGCGGGTGGAGAATGAGGAGAGCGGGCGCTGACTAGCCTGCGCGGCTGGCCGGGCGAGGGCCGCATCCATGTCGTGGGGCCGCCGGCGTAGGCGCGCCCACCAGGGTGGCGTCTCCTCGTCATGAAAGAAGTCCTGGTCCAGTGTCTCGGCCAGGAGCGGGGTGGCGTCACGGGCGTCGGGCATGAGGCCGCGCGCACTGGCCCGGGCCTGCGCGGCGATCAGGTCCCGGGCCTCCATGGCGGCGTGGCGCCGCAGATAGACGCGTTCGCCCGCGTTCAGCACGATGAGTAAGATCAGCAGCACGCCGCCAATAGTCAGGCCAGTGAGCAGCATCGGTGGGCCTCCGTATCCGTATCCGTATCCATATCTGTGGTGTCAGCCCGCGGGCACGGCGCTGCGCGCGCAGGCGGAGAGATGATAGGTCCAGCCCCAGCCATCGCTCATCAGCACGCCGATGGTCACGTCGGCGGCGTAGCAGACGGTCGGCGCGCTGCCGGGGCGCACGGTCAGCGCCGTGCCTGCCGCGACGACCCGCTGACCATAGCCGGCCAGGCCCTGGGAGAGGGTGCGGTCGGCGCGCGCCTGGGCCGCTGGCTGATCCACGCGGAGCGTTCCCCTCAGCAGGGCGTGCGGATCGAGCATGCCCGCCGCGTCATAGGCCGCCGTGGTCACGACCCCCTGCACCTGGCGATAGGTGTCGACCTGGGCGCGCACCGCCAGGACCATCAGGACCAGGGGCACAAGAAGCAGGGCCAACAGCAGGGACAGCAACACCAGGGCCTGGCCGGGACCGGACGCGCTCTGATCCCTCTGGGACGGCCCCGTCGTGATGGGCGGCGCCACGGTGGGCGTGACCTCAGAAGGATGGACGCGTGGACGGCGGACCCTCGCGTGCCGGCCCAGCCACGGGGCTGCGCCGACAGGATAGAGGTGTGGATGGGAGACCATCACTCACGATCCCTGGAAGGTGGTGGACACCTGCGTTGCCGACGCGCTCAGTGTGCGTTGCAGGTGGCCCAGGAAGGGGATGTCCAGGCCGTAGTCATAGGTGACCTGCACCACGACGTCGTCGCCATAGATGGCCGGCAGGGCGTGCCCAGTGCCGTCGGCGCCGGTGGCTGTCACGGTGATATGCAGCGCCGCCGGGGCGAGGCCCGTGCGGTCGATCAGCGTCCGCAGGCAACTGTCCTCACAGCGTCCGTCCAGGGCAACCTTCTGGCTCGCCTGCCGCGCCAGGTCGGCCACCGCGCTGTCGGCGCGCAGCATCAGGATGATCTGCACGATCCCAAAGCACACCACGACGAGCGCGGGCAACATCAGAGCGAACTCCACGAGCGCCTGGCCCTGTTGCCTGTGTGCCCGCCGCCGGCCCTGCGCGTGCAGAGGGGGTGCGGGAACCCGGATGCGTGAGGGTCCAGGCCCCCAGGAAGGATCCGTGGCCCTCTGGTCTCTGTTGTCTGCGACCAGGAGTAGGGAGATAAGGGACGGTGTGAGGGGGATCATGACTATGGGACCTCCTGTTTGAGCACCAGGGAATAGGTCAGCACCTGCGTCTGGGTCACCGGCAGAGTGATTAGCACCTCGTAGCAGGCCAGCAAGGTGGGCGCGCCCCCACCGGTGTCCTGGCACTGCGCATCTGACGCGTGCGGGTGGGGCGTGATGATCGCCCCGGGTATGCTGGCGGCCACGGCAGTCCGCAGCACCGGCACGACGAGGATGCCCGTGGCCGGCGTGCCGTGCGGCGCCGGGGTGAGCCAGGCAGCCGGTGGAGGGGCGGCGGCACAATCCGGGGGGCAGGGATGAAAGGGATTGGCCGTGGGCGGCGGCGGCGGTGTGGGCATCATAGAGGGCGTCGGCCAGGTCGGGGACGGCGCCGGCGTGAGGGTTGGCGGGATGGGGGTCGGCGTCTGGGTCGGCCCAGGCGTCGGCGTGACATAAACGATCACGGTGTGCGGCGTGGCGGTGGGTGCCGGGTCAGTGTGGCATGTGCCCGCGCCAATGGCATAGTAGCCGGTGGACTGTCCATCCGGGACAAGGATCAGCGGGCTGGGCGCCGGATCCGGTGGGCAGACGACGAAGGGGCCGTCACCGGGCCCGCCGTCCTGGTGGACGGGCTGGCCGTTCACGTAGCGCTGGTAGGCCGTGCCTGGCCGGTCCACGGGCGACCCGGGCAGGTCGGGGTAGACGAGCACCGGCATGGGCACGGGCTGGGGGCTGGGCGCGGCTGTCGGCGTGTTCGTGGGCGTGGGACCCAGTGCGTCGAAGATGAAACGCCGCTGCACCGTGAAGCGCAGCCCGACCACGCCCCCATGCCGGAGGATAGAGTGGATGTCGCACACCTGATAGCCCGGGGGCGCCGCTGAGCTGAGTGAGGACGGCAGCCAGTCAATATGCACCAGCGCGGAGGCCGTGGGATCGATCTCGGCGTGGTAGGTTGGCGAGGTGGCATAGGGCGCGGGCGTGGCCGCCGGCAGGGGACCACAGCCGATCGTGCTGAGGGTATACGTGCCCGGATCAATCATGATCGGGTTGAGGTAGGCCACCGCCCCGCTGTTAGGATCAGCCAGGGTCAGGACGACGCGCTGGGGGTTGCCGTCCAGCGCTGGTGTCAGGTGGAGCGGCAGGCCCGCCGGCCACAGGAAGTGGCAGGGGTTGGGGCTGCCCCAGGTGGTAGACATGCGTGCATCGGCGGCAGAGCTGTCGTCGGCGTGCTTGAGGAAGACCCAGGCGTAACAGCCCGGATCTGGATCGACGCGCAGGGCGGCCAGGCCCGGACGTGGCGTGGGTGTGTCCGTCGGCGTGTCCAGTGGCGTGGGCGTCTGGGTCGGCAGAGGTGTGTCCGTCGCCGTCGGCAGAGGTGTGTCCGTCGCGGTCGCGGGGGGCGCGGTGTCGGTGGGGGGCGCGGTGGCCGTCGCCGCGGGCGGAGGGCCGCCACTGGTCCGGGCCGTGATCGGTGGCCCGTCAATGGAGGAACTGGTGATCCTGGAGCCGTCGGTGAAGGTGAAGATGGCCTGCACCGAGGCCGCGTACTCGTGTCCCGGCACGATGAGGAAGGGATCACCGGCGCTGCCGGGCACGTCCTGGGTGAGCGCGCCTGTGCGGTAGGTGTGCTCGACCAGGGCACCGGCCTGTGCGGCCGTCGCGTCTAAAACGGTGAGGATATAGGAGACGGAGGTGGTGGCGCTGTCCCAGGTCGAGGGGTCGGGCGGGCTCCAGGTGAAGCGCAGGTGGGTGGCGTCCGGTTGGGTCGGCATGGGCGGCGTGGGGTTGCTGTAGAAGGCGTAGAAGCGCCCTTCCCCCAGGTTGTCGCCCTGGCTGCCCTGGCCATCGGCCACCGGCCCTGAAAAGCCATTGTCCACGATGTATGGGCCGACAAACAGGTCGGCCTTTGTGCCACTGCGCACGGTGAAGGGTTCGTCCACGGTGACAAGGTAGGTGTATGCGTCACTGCCTATCTGGACAGGATTGGCCGTCCTGTTGGTCACCGTGATTGTGCCGTTCTGCTGAAGATCAGGTGCGCCGGAGGTCCTGTCGTAGGAGGCGTACTGGAACGAGGTGGTGGCGCTGGCCTGGCCCGGCGCCAGGTATGGCAGCACGATCTGATCGCCACCAAAGCCGCCAGGCATGTTCTCGAAAATGGCTGGCTGGAGCAGGTCTGTGCTGCGTAGCGTGCTGACCAAAGCGCTAGTGCTCTTACTGGGGTCGGAGACGCTTGCTGTTGCCGCCGGGTTGCCGTTGAAATAGTAGGTGGAAGAGAGGTGTGCCACATTGCCGGCCGCGAAGATGTTATACGCGGAGTTATCGGTGTTTTGAGATGGCAGGCCCGCGATGCTGCTGGTGTCATACCAGAGCGTATGCATTTGTGGCAGGGGCTGGTCAGGAGCGACCACGCGCATGTTAGTGAAGAACTGCACCTGTGTCCCATCGGAATAGGTGTAGGTGACGGCAAGATAGAAGATCGCCATGGTCTGCCCGCGTGGCACAGCTAGTTGTGGGGCTATCCACGAGCCGGTGTATTCGTACAGCGTCGACTTTGCCCCACTTTGCGTACAGGCCGGCGTGACCGGTGGCGTGTTATTACTGTTGGCAGTGTTGAGGCTCCAGGTGGCGCCTGGTCCAGTAACTTTGGTTCTCTTAAACGCGGCATCAAGCACCAGTACATCCTTGACCGTAGGTTGCTCCATCGAGCCCTTCTGGTCGTAGGCACCGCTAAAGATCGTCACCACATCACCTGGATGGATGGTGTGCTGCGCGACCCAGGAGTTAGCACTGTATGCTGCGGCAGTGCTCGGGTCTTCCAGGTTCGTTGTATTGTTAGCGCAGGGCAGTGGGAAGTGGCTTGACGCGGCGAGGGCCGGGCGCACTGTGCCTATGCTCATGTTGCCGAGTGTAGCCAGCTGCACACCTATACAAGCGAGAGTGGCATACCTGCGAACCATGAGCCATCGAGAACGGGAGCACCACTGTCTCCTCATGGCGCGACACTCCACCGGAAGAGCCCATCAACAGCACTGGCCGTGAAGAGGACACGGGGGTGCCCATTACTATCAAGCCACAACCCTGACGTGTTCTCGTTCGCAACACCCCCAGATAACCAACCGTGGGCGCCTCGTACTCCATTTGACACCAGCTGCCAGGTCGCCCCTACATTGGTTGTGGCGTAGAGACCGTCAACACGGCTATTAGCTGATGACTCCAGTTCCACGTACCATGCATTGCCGCGACGATCATACAGCGCCTGATCAAGCAGACCGGCCTCGGTAAAACCAGGCAGTGTGCGGGCGTTCACAGCCAGGTGCCAGTGCAGGCCGCGATCCAGGCTGGCGTAGATGCCATCACCACGGGCTAAGTAGAGGATGAGACCATCTAGGAACATGCTACTCACATAGCTGCCCTGCCATACCTTTTGCCAGTGTATGCCGCCATCATCGCTACGATGCAAGAAGGCTATGGTCGTGTCTTGCACCAGAACGTAGAGCGTTGTAGGGTGCTGGGAATCAAGTACCAGCTGCTCGTTTACGTGGGCAGCTACATTGGGAGACGCAGGGGTGTAGTGCCAGGTCGTCCCCCCATCCATGCTCCGCAGCACGCCCAAGGCATCCGTGCCGAGGTAGAGGCGCCGCGTATCACGGGGGTCAATCACCAGCGCCGGAGCTTTGTAGACGAGCCGGTAGATCAGGTCCTGCCGAGTGGCTAGTGTAACCACGATGTTGGTCACGAGAGGCGGTTTTGCATTTAGATTCACGCGGCGTACCAGGATCTCGGTCCATCTGCGCCCGCCGTCGGTGGAGCGGAGCAACAGGTGGGTCTGGCCGCGGCTCCCTCTCCCCACGGGTGACCCGCCTGCCGCGTAAATGGTGGCAGGGTGAGAGGGGTCCACCACCAACTGGAAGACCGTGAAATTGGCTGGCCAGCGCGTGTGGTCGGTCCACGGAGGATAATGGGCCACATAGCCGGGCGCCGGCTCCTCACTGACCCGCTTCGTCCAGTGTGCCCCATGATCGTGTGAGACCATGAAGACGCTACCCAACCCGTACGCGTTGGGTTGGGTGGGAGTGCGTGGATCGTAGGTGTCCCGGCCGCCAGCATAGAGGGTGCCATCAGCGCTGATGACCATGGCCAGCACATGCACACCCTGTACGGCTGCCTGCCCACCATCCAGTGGGGCAAAGGCGAGCGGGGAGCGCGTTGGGGCTGTCCTCAGGAGAAGTGGGCAGAACACGAGGAGAGGGAGCAGCAGGCGTCGGCCTCTCATGGCGTGATGCCCTTTCCAGGTCCGTCGGGATGGGTAGGCACCGCAGGCGTCGCTTGGCGCTGGCGGGACACTGGCTTGATGACGAGCAGCAGGTTGCCGTCGCGCAGCCGAACAATCTTCCGCGTGTGGGCAGACGGGAAATGGGTGAGCAGCGCGGCGGCCGTGGCGTACGGCACGGCAGGCGTGTGAGCATGAGAGGAGGATTCTGGCTGAGTCAGGGACATGGCGGGTGCTGAAGCAGGGTGGCGGGTGATCCGCACGGCGGCTACACCCCCGCCACTGCCGAGCAGCATCGCGAGCAAAATCTGTGTCCTCCACCCCGCGCCACGTCCGCGCCGGCCGGGCCGCATCCTCTCCCTAGCCGCGTGATACCCCTTCATCTCCGCGCTACCTGCCTTCTCCTGATGAGCAGTACCTTCACAGCAGTAACTTTTAACAAGAACAAGTGTACCATGAACTTGACTTCGCTGCAGGCTATTGGCCATACTTCCATTCCCCTCCGCAGTGGCGCGTGTAATGCTAGTCAACCAGGCCGCTCTCCCAGCGCGGGCCACGAGTAGTAGACGGTGGAGCAGTGCAGCCCCGCTGGTTGCAGGTGGTCTGCTCTGCCCCATCACGCTTAGAGACGGTGCGTCCATCCCCTCGTCATGCGTGCCGGCGACGGCCCTGGCATCCCACGCCACTAGCCACGGCGACGAGCATACGACGTACCCTCTTACCAAGCTCTTACCTGGCCCTTTTGCCGTGGACGCGGCTCTTACCAAGCTCTTACCAAGCTCTTACCTGGCCCTCGTAGCGGGGACCTGGAGCTCTTGCCACCCCGGTGGACGTGGTGCGCTACCCTCCCCTGGTTAGCGATGAGGGCAGGCTCCACGACGTGTGGGCAGGAGGCATATAAGCGCTGCGGGCAAGAGGGCCGACTGGTGGCGGATGCGGGCCGTCAACCCGCCTGCCCCATGGGCGCGACCACGGCGACCTGCCTCTCGATGAGGACGCCGCAGCCAGGAGGTCAATCCCTGCAAACATCCGCGTCACGATGATCGAGCTGGGCAGTAGCGCAGCCGTGCCGACTACGACGGCCCGGTTTCACGCCACCAGCATCTGCGCACCCGGAGAATGCGACGTGCTCCTCTGGCGACAGTTCCTGCTCCAGGTGTCTACCGGTGTCGATCTCCTCAGAGTGCAAGCTCTACCAAGGTTCTCAGGCGCCGTGGTGCCCGAACGGGGACCGTCGACGCTCTGGTAGGCGTTGCCCGCCGCCGACGTGTAGGTAACGGACAACGATCCCGTAGGTTTTGGGCCATTAGACTGGTGACGCTCCGCGGCTTGTTGCTGCTGCACCGAGCCAGATGGCAGGCGGCATGCCCTCTGGCATCGCCCATCATACCGGGCGCCTCCTGCCCGTGCCGCATCCGTTAGCTGTGACTCACCAGTTCCCCCGCCAAGCGTTCCAGGAGGGTGCGCATCCCTGTGCGCTCCAGCCGAACCGCATGACTCCGGGCAATGCACTCAAAAGTCTCATCATGAAAGGTGAAGAGGTAATGCTGCGCCCACTCGTGCCAGCCGCCCTCGTGGTGCGGATGGACACTGTTTTGACGCTCCAGTTCGGCGATCCATGACGAGTTAGCGACATAATGCATCGCATAGGCGGCAAGGCCACGATTGTACAGCGGGTGGCCTTCTAGGGCCTCATCGTTGGGAGGCCCCATGCGCACGGCGAGGTAGCCGGTGAACTCCACGACGGCGAGGAGCGCGGCACGGTTCTCAGCCGGATCGATCATAGTGATGGAGGTTCCATCCCAGCCAGGATCGGGCTCGGCGACATAGTAGGCGAGCAGCACGCGCTGACCATCGGCCAGCAGGTGTGGGAGGGGGGCTCCTACGTCCGATGGCGGCAAGCCCTCGAGGGGGAGCGCATGCTCCTCGCCGCGCGCAGCGGCGAGGGCACGTTCGGCGGCAACGACGTCATCAACAGCAGCAGTGAAGTCCTCGCTCCGACCAGTGCGCTGCATGTGCTCCAGGACGGCGTCTAGGCGCTCCTGGGCTTCTTTGAGGCGTGCTTCCGAGGCGTCCACACAGCGCTCCTACGTCCGGCCCAGGCAGGCAGCTCCGCAGCAGTCCTGCGGCAGATGTCTGACTCCCAGCATAGCACGACGGCGGCTCGGCCATGCGCGCCAACCGCATGATGGGCGACGCTTTGTCCGTGCGGCGCCCCCGCGGGGGCACGATGTTCTGCCGCCCCACAGTCTGGTTTAGGTGTTCAGCGTCGCTAGGAGGATCGTCTCGACATCGGGCGGGATGGCGACCTGAGCGGCAACCCAAGCGCGCAGAAGGGGTGGGGTAGCGGGAGGTCTCCTCTTCAGCTACGGTTTGAGCCTGGGCAGACAGCGCGGCTATCATGGGCTTATGAGCGTGTGCGCACCCGTGGCGAGAAGGACGATGATCGCAGTGTGGCCCGCCGGCAGAAGCGCCGGGGCAGGCAGTGGGGCGCGCAGACCAGCGATGCGCTCGCCGCGTTGCGCACCCTGGCGCTCCATGAGGGTTGGGCCACCTACTGGGATAAACGGTAGCCCTTCTCCGTCGTAGCTGCCTACCCCCATCCTTCTGTGCGCTTACGTTGGTGGCTGTGGCACCACTCCAGCCTATGCGATGAGTGTGCTACTCTGTAGGAAGAGGCAGAACTTCCAACCAGAAGAGGTGAGGCGCGATGTGGTTCTTCAAGCGTCGCCGACTGCCGCAGAGCCAGGGGCAACCTCCTGACAGATCGCGGATCGAGGAGCCGCCACTGGAGGTGCGTGAGAAGCCACCGGCGTCGATGGGGCGTCGGGTGGCCTGGGTCGCGGAAGCCGTCAACGATGAGGACCTCTTCAACGAGCGAGCCCTGCGTGTGGCGCAGGAGCTGGGGATTGGGGCCGTTGCCCAGTTGCCCTACTTCTTCCGTTATGACAGCTTGCCTTTGGAGCCCGCAGGGTTTACCTACGGGGACTCCTGGTTAGGCGCGTGGCTGAGCGCATGCCAGCATACGGTCTTTCGCATTCTCTTCTATCTGGGTGAGAGCGCTGTCCCTGTCGTGCGCCAGGTGGCCTTTGGTCCCTATGACTGGACCCAGGTGGAAGCAGTCCTCATTTTGGGCCGGTGGGCGTCGGAGGGGATTGAGACGGAACGCACAACGCGTGACCTGTGCATAGCCTTCCCAGCGTTCTGGTATGAAGCCCAGCTGCCAACGATGCAGGCGCTGGCGCGGATTCATCCTGCTCCACCGCACGTACGTGAGACGCTTCTGGAGCAGTGTGAGGCACAGTGGACACACGGGGATCCGGTGGACGCGCTGGTGATCCTGGGCCTTCTGGCGGCCTGTGCCCCCGACGCGGTGCGTGAGCGCCACATGTGGCTGCGCGCCCTCATGCCGGGTGCGGGCTTGCACGGGCGTGACCCGGTTCAAGACGGTGCGGTTGTCTCTGAGATGCAAGGCAACGTGATCAGGGCTCGCGCTATGTCCACCTGGGCTGAGGAGACGTGGGTCGCGGGAACACCCCCGGTCGCCGATCAACATGCTATCTACGCAGCCTTGCTGCTGCGCTATGTCTTGCCGCAGGACGCCGAGGCGACTGCGAGTTTGCGTCGGTGGGAAGAGCGCCATCCTGACGTGCAGGTGCGCGAACATCTGCGGAGCTATCGCGAGGCAGAGGAGACCAGATCTGCCCCGGACTAATATCTGTCCACGATGTGGCTGGCACGCTGTGACCACCCACAGAGCTATCGCGTGACGAAAGGAACACGATCTATGGCCCCCACCATCACCTTTCGCAAGACAGGCGCGGAGATCAAGGCCGCTGTCCAGAAACGGCAGGAGCAAGTTCAGCAGCGTTTTGCTCGGCGCAACGCTGCCCTTGATCGTTTTATGGAGGACCCACGTCGGGTCCGCTCCTATCTCATCAGCAGCTCGCAAGCACTATGGAGCCATGGCGAACGCGGGTATGCCCTGGTCTCGGCGAACGACATTTCGAGCGAGGAGCGCGAAGAAATCGATCAACTGTGCAAGCGGATGTACGAAATGGAACAGGAACTGCGTCGCCTGGCGCTCATCACGACGCACCTGGACGACGATCAGGTGTTCGAGCTGAGTTTCGATGAGCTGGTCGGCTACGGCTTTGACTAACATGGACAGGCGTGACGCAACCCGGGCAGATGGGACGTGATCGGTGCGTTGGCGATAGGTCTGAAGGGTTGTCGCACCTTCTAGCTTGAGGTCGTGAGAGCGGGCTAGCAGATCGTGAATCCACGCGCGCTAACCAGTTGTGATCTTGCGCTGAACGGGTTACAACCCAGGGAGCATGTGGCGGACTTGGTGGTTGCTGCTGTCCGAGCACGCTTCGGATAGCCGTGCGATAAGGAGACAACTCGGTGCAGCGACGGCCGTCGTCTCGGCTTTTGCTACTCAATGAACAGGATCGCGTGCTGCTCTTCCGCTTCGTGTACCAGGACGCCGCTCTTGGCCCCCGCGACTACTGGGCCACGCCCGGCGGCGCCGTAGAGGCAGGCGAAACGGTCGCGGACGCAGCCCAGCGTGAACTGTTCGAGGAGACCGGCATCACGGTCGATACCGTCGGCCCACCAGTTGCCTGGAAGGAGTTCGTCCTCCCACTGCCTCATGGGGAGCACGTGATCGCTGAGGAGCAGTACTTCGTCGTGCGCGTATCCGCTCCTGTGTTGTCGCGCGAGCACTGGACGACCAGCGATCGTGAGGTGATGGCCGAACATGGGTGGTGGTCGGTCAGTGAGCTACGATCCACACCTGATACGGTCTTTCCTGATGACCTGGTCGCTATCCTGGCGGATGTTGGAACGCCTGGGGAGCGGTAAGCTGTGTAAACGAAAGAGGCACTCGCACGTGAGTGCGAGCGCTCTTTAACGTTCCACGTGGAACGCCCGTACTAACATCCTTCTCGGTGCTAGGACTATCCGTTTTGATCATCTGCAGAGTTATATGGTCACAGCGTACGTCTCGCGCACCAGCAGCAAGACAAAGAACACACGACCTATACGACGGTCAGCAGACGCGCGGCCTACGGGCGGACCTCTGACTCAGGGTCTCTGCTCACGGGGAGCCCGTGCGCATCGGGACCCGGACACATCCTCATGAACGTCTCGGTTTCGATGCGCAGGAGCCCGAAGGGACCTGCACCCCTGGCTGTGAGTAGTCTGACGGTGTTATGTCGTGCCTAACCAGGCGCGGTGGTGGGCAGTGAGGTGGTCACGACAGGATCACGTGCGGTCTGCTGGGCCATTTGATAAGATAAGGCAGGCGGCACGAGGGCAGCGGCCGCTGGGTCCAGAGGCCCGCACAGAGAAGGAGGTCCGCATGTTCTGCTCCCAGTGTGGCGCACCGCACCAGCCTTCTGCCCGGTTTTGTGAGGACTGTGGCGCACGCTCCCGGCAGGGGAACGATGCAGGGCTTCCCCCTGCGCAGGGGCGTCTGTCAATCAGCGGACAGAAGAGAGACGTTGGCTCTGGCCGTGCCTGCACAGGACTGCCAGGTCGGCCGCTCTCCGCCCCTGCGCTTGCCTTCACACTGATGGGTGGCTTCGCTCTCGTCGGTGTGCTCTGTGCGGTGGCAACAGCAGATAGTACCCTCCCTTTGTGGCAACAGCTTCCCCTTCTGCTTGTGGCCGCGGCTTTGGCGCTGTGTGTCCTGGCCTTTGGCGCTGGTCACCTACGGGCCGCGAGGACGTGGAAGGCCATCAGGCGTCAGCTAGACATCAGTCGCTCATCACCTCCGCTACGTCAGGGGCGCCGATAGGAAGTGCGTCGACGCACTGGGTGCGTCGGTTCTCTGCCCTGTGCGGTGTCACCACCAGAGAACCTGTGCGCGGATGCCCACGAGGACAGGCGTCAGGTGGACGTGACCCAGCGCATCTACGCGCCGGCGTGGTCACGTCCGAAGCGTGCTGATCACAGGATCTCGCTGGATCTGAGTCTCTGCTAACCCAAGATGTGGCGCCAGAAGAAAAAGTATATAGATAGTGGATCTATGCAGCGGCGTGAATAACTATGCAGCGCCCAGGATGGAATTCACTGCTGCTATTGGTCGCTCACAACAGGGCCACTAGACGCACGCGGGGAGCGCATAGCTCGCGCAGAGACGTCTCTTCGGAACATGAAGCAGCCCACCACAGTATAGTGAAGCCGTGGAATGATGGGCTCATGAGCCTTCTCTGAGAGAGGAGCACGATGCTGATCGGGTTCATTGGCGATGTGCATGGGCAAGTCTTTCATGCACTTGCGCTCGTGACGCAGTGGCAACAGGAAACAGGTCGCCAGCTTGATCTGCTCCTCCAGGTGGGCGATATGGGTGCCTATCCCGATCCATCGCGGATGGATGCTGCCTCCCTGCGCTATTTGGCTGCGGAGCCCAGTCAGGCGGACTTTAGCCGGCTGCTCCGCCTCGAGGGGACGCAAGCGGCCCAGGCCCATGCCCTGCGGCGCTCCCTGGCCAGTCCTATCTACTTCATCCGGGGCAATCATGACGATGTGGCGTGGTTGGGTGCGTTGCCCTGCGAGGACGCCACAGGAACTGCCGCGGTCGATCCCTTCGATCTCCTCCGCTATGTCCCTGATGGCGTCGTGCTGAGCAGTGACGGACTCCAGATTGCCTGCTTGGGGGGTATCGAAAGCCCGGAAGAGGACGCAGCGGGGGAGGCAGCGATTGATCCGCACGCCTATCGCACCCTGCGGGAGCGCACCGCCGGCACACTCGATGTGCTGCTCACCCACGACGCGCCATACGGCGTCAGTGTGGGCTACCACGGGCAGATCCAGGGGTCGCGGCTCATCACCGACCTCCTGGAGACGATTCAACCGCGCTATCATGTGGCGGGGCATCTGGCTCTCCATGGTCCTCGTGCTTATGGCGCCACGACATCACTCGTTCTTGAAGGCTTGGTCGCGTCATCGCTGTGGCAGCCCGAGGTAGGCGGTCTCGCTCCGGGTTGCCTAGCGGTGCTCGATACGGGGATCGGGCTGCTGTGGCCGGTCACCGAGCCCTGGCTGGCGCGCTTTCCCACGCCCTTTGCTGCCGATGCCTGGCTGGCAACCTTCACAGCACGCCAGGGGCCGATGCCGTAAGGGGTTTCGGCCCAGATATGCACGGTGCGAGCGCAGATCGTGCACGACGTGCTACCATGGCGAGGGCTGACCATGATCCTGACCGTCCCGTTGTGATGACGAAAAGTACGCGGGCGTGAGGAGGGGCATGCTGGTGGGGACGCCGAGAACGCTCGTCCTGGGTAACTATTTAGCGGCAAAAGCTGGGAGCAAGGGAGTGCCCAGGAACAGGCGGCGCAGGGCGAGAAGCACGGGCACGCCTTGCTTCTTGAGGGTCGAGATGTAGCCCCGCACACGGCAGAAGGC
>JAABUM010002452.1_pt1 | contig 24790 bp, 24 predicted proteins | sample 5559161 | NCBI WGS metagenome assembly JAABUM01 (sample SAMN10711868, study PRJNA513369) | rock metagenome | isolation source: Antarctica rocks | place: Antarctica: Victoria Land, Siegfried Peak nord
ATCGCCCTCAACCTCCTCCGCAAGGAAAAGACCGCGCGCTGCGGCATCAAAGCCCGTCGTCTTAAAGCGGGCTGGGACCAGCGCTATCTGCTCAAAGTCCTCGCCGCTTAATATGCGATTGCCCTAGCCAAGAGTGGGCGTTGCTTGTGTGGATAGGGGGAACATGTCCGCCTTTGATGAGATCTTTATCCGCTACCATACCCACATCTACGGCTATCTTCTGGGCCTGGTCGGCGACATCGAGCAGGCCCAGGACCTTACCCAAGACACTTTCCTCAAAGCGTACAAGGCCCTGCCGCGCACGCCGGACCGCGCGCCGCCCATCTGGCTCTACCGTCTCGCCACCGACGCGGCCCTCGACGCGCTGCATTGCCGGCGGCGCTCAGCCCCGTTCCCCTTCGCTCCCATCACTGATGCGCAGTGGGTGGCCGTGGAGGCAGGCATGGCGCCGGCATGGGCGGAGCACGCGGCCCTCACCCGGTTGACTCCACGCCAACGGGCCTGCCTCCTCTTGCGTGCGCGGGATGGGTTCTCTATCGCCGAGATCGCACACATCCTCGGCGTCTCTACGGGCGCTGTCAAGGTGGCGTTGCGCCGCGTGAAAGAGCAGTGCCGCATAGAGGCGCCGTCGGCGCCCGTCCGGCAGGCATTGCGGTAGTGGCGACGGCCTGCCTCGTGCGGACGGTCCCCGCCGGCCTCTTCCCCAGCGCCATCGCCCTAGACGCCACGCGCGGGCGGGCCATCGTCAGCACTCAGGTTGCCGGTCGCTCCACCGCTGCCGACTGGTTCAACAGTTATTATTTACACGGAAGGGCAATAGCACATGATTTGGTTTGAACTCACGTTACGCTTGATCGGCGAACTCGCTTACTTGGAAACCGTGCGGCATGCCCATGCGAATGCCTCCTTCGCTATGTATCCTAGCGATGATGGACACAGTGGTCGTATGACGCTCCCCTTAGCGCGTGGCGATTTTGGTGACGTGGATGCGGCCGGGCAGGAAGCGACGCAAGCCGCGCGGGTTGATGCCCGTGCCCAGTTTCAAGCCGCCGCGGCCCGCCTACGCGCATTGACCCCAACCTTAGCGGCCATCGACCGGGAGCGGTGCGCGGTGGATGTATTGCTGCATACCCAGCGGACGGGTAGCGTGGGCAGCTTTGTCTATCGCCTGCCGGATGAGTTGATCGCGGCGGCTGGCGCGGCCGGGCTAGCGCTTGACGTTTCGTTCTCATAGAAACGATGCCGTCTTTGAGTGCAAGTGCAGGAGCGTACCTGGCTCGCGCTGACCTCCCAGGACCGCGTTGCCTTTGATCAATTAGCAGCGCACGCCCGACAGTCCATATGCCGTTTCGAGCAAGCGAGCCAGCGCGTCGACCGACAGCAGTGACTTCATGGCGGCGAAAGGCGCGAAGCCGTCGGCTGTGAAATCGGTCATCATGTTACGATAATAGTAGCATACAGAGGATAAGCTATGGTCGCACCGCAGGTTGGCCCGCTCTGGACCGTCGAGCAGTATCTGAGCCTGGAGCGGTACGGTAAAGACAAGCACGAGTACCACGGCGGCTACGTCTACGCGATGGCCGGCTGTTCGCAGGCCCACAGCCAGATCGCGGTCAACGTGGTCGCGTTGCTACGGACGGGCGTGCGCGGCAGCCGCTGCCGCGCCCTGAACGCGGACATCAAGGTGCGCCAGTCGCCCGACGACTATGTGTACACCGACGCCGTGGTGACATGCGATCCGCGCGACAACGCGCCCCACCGGGACTGGATCGACGACCCGACGCTGGTGGTCGAGGTCCTCTCATCCTCCACGGAGCGCCACAACCGGGGCGACAAGTTCGAGGGCTACAAGGCTATCCCCACCTTCCGCGAGTACGTCCTCGTCGAGTACCGGCGGCGCGAGGTCGAGGTGTGACGCCGCGACGATGCCGGGACGTGGACGCCCACGACCTACGGGCCGGACTCCGACATCGCGCTGACCAGCATGACCCTGACACTGCCAATGGACCTGATCTACGAGGACAGCGGGCTCTAAAGTGAGAATCGACGCGGACCGTTTAGAGATCACGCAGGGCGGGTACGCTGGCGACACCGGTGGCGGCGCGGACGGCGCGGCGGATCGCCGCGGCGGTCAACTCGACGGCGAGGACGCCGATGGCGTCAGGCGACGCCACATGGTCGCCGGTGGAGAGGGCGAACACGGTGTCGCCGTCATAGGCCGTGTGCGCGGGACTGATGGCGCGGGCGAGGCCGTCGTGCGCGACGGTAGCCAGCCGCTGGAGCGCGGTCTTATCGAGCCGCGCATCGGTGACCACGGCCACGAGCGTCGTATTGGTCAGCGGTTGCGGCCGCCCGCCACCCTCTCGCAGTAGGGTAGCGGAGTTGGCAAAGCGGCCGTCGCGGCGCGTACCGGTCAGAATCTCGCCGCGCTCGTCAAGCACGTCGCCCACGGCGTTGACGACCGCCAACGCGCCGACCGCTGTGCCGGCGGGTAGCGCGTCCGCGGCGAGACCAAGCCCACCCTTCATGCGCCCATCCGGGCCAAGCACGCGGCCGACGCAGGCGCCGTAGCCCGCTCCGACGGTCCCCTCACGCGCCTCGTCCGCGTGCGCCGCCTTGCATGCGGCATATCCCGCGGCGGCGTCGGGCCACACGTCGGGGGAACCGCTGTCGAGGTCGAAGATGACGGTGGCGGGGACGATGGGCACGCGCGCGACGGGCGTGAGGAAACCAACGCCCCGTTCGCGCAGGTAGGCCATCACACCGCCGGCGGCGTCCAACCCGAAGGCGCTGCCGCCAGTGAGCAGCAAGGCGTGGATCTCCTGGACTGTCGCCGCAGGCGCCAACAGATCGGTCTCGCGCGTGCCAGGCGCGCCGCCGCGCACCGCGACGCTCGCGCCCATGGCCCCGCGCGCGGGCAGCAGGACGGTGCAGCCCGTCACGCCCACAGGGTCGTGCCAGTGGCCAATATGTACGCCGGGCAACGAATCACTCATTATTACTGTCCTAATGCCTGCCGGAGCAGCCGATTGGCCGCGTCTACCTCCTTGCCGTAGGTTGTGAAGTCGCCGCGCCCGGCCGCCTGTTGCGCCGCGATAAGGTGTTGCTGTACCTGTTGCAGGATCTGACGCGCCGTCCCCGTGAGCGGTATGCTTCCGGTCAACGGCGTCGTGCCGGTCAGGGGGGTGGTGGGGCTGATGGGGACCGTGCCGGTCACCGGCGTCGTGCCCGTAACCGTCGGGGCGGCGGCGTTGCCGAAGATCTGGCCCAGGGCGTTGTCGAGCGACGTTCCCCACACCAGCTTGCCGTTGGCGTAGGCGATCACCCGCTGCAACTGCGGGATCTTGGAGTTCTCGGCTTGTAGGTAGAGCGGCTCCAGGTAGAGTAAACCGCGGCCGACCGGCACGATGATGATTTGCCCCCAGTGCACGCGTGAGCCCTGCTGGTTCCACAGTGAGAGCACCTGGCTGAAATCGGGCCGCTGATTGACGTTGGCCTGCAACTGCTGCGGACCCAGGACCTGCTGGCCGAAGGGGAGGTGGTACTCGACCAGCTCGCCGTAGTGCGGCGCGTCGGAGCGCCCGACCAGCAGCGAGACCATGTTGTTCTTGTTGAGCGGGTTGTAGGGCTGCATCAGCACGAACTCGTCGCTCGTGTCGCCAGGCAGGCGCGTCACGGCGTAGTACGGCGGGACGGCGTGGTTGTTGGCTCCGTCACTGTAGGTCGGGATGGCCCACTGGTCGTCGTTGTTGTACCAGGCCTGCGCGTTGGTCTGGTGGTAGCGCGCGTAGACGGCCGCCTGCGCGTTCATCAGGTCCTCGGGGTAGCGCACATGCGCGCGCAGGTCGGACGGCATCGCCGAGAGCGGCCGCAAGAGGCCGGGGAAGCTATTACTGACCGCGCGCGCGATGGGATCGGACGAGTCGGCGACGTAGAGGCGCACCGTGCCGTTGTAGGCGTCGATGGTGGCTTTGACGGCGTTGCGCACGTAGTTGTAGGTATTGCCGTTCGCGTCCGTGTAGGGCTCGGCGTAGGGATAGGTGGCGCTGGTCGTATAGCCGTCGACGATCCAGGTGAGGTGTCCATCGGCGCCGAGCACGAGGTAGGGGTCGCTATCGTAGCTGAAGAAGGGCGCCAGCGTGTTCAGGCGGTCGGTGATCTCGCGGTGCAAGAGCACGCGTGAGGAGGGCGTGAGGTAGCTGGTGGTGCCGAACTGGACGGGCGACGCAAAATAGATCGTCCAGGCCAGCCGCTTGAAGAAGCCGCCGATGGTGATACCGGCCGTCCCGGCGTAGGACGTGTGATACTCCGTGTCGCCGGTCCCATAGTCGAACTCCTGCGCGCCCGTCTTGACGAAGACGGAGTTGGTGGTGTCCTGGCCGAAGTAGATGCCGGGCCGCGTGATCGCCGGCAGATCGCTCGCCACGGGGATATCCGGATTGGCGTGCGGCGGGATGTCCTTGATCAGGTATTGCGGCGAGCCGTCACCCGACACCGCGTTGACCGGCGACACGACCGCGCCGTAGCCATGCGTGTAGGTGAAATTGAGGTTTTGCCAGTTTGGGTTCTGTAGCTGACCCTGATTAAGCTCGCGCGGTGAAACGATCAATTGGCGTAACTGCCCCCCGATGCGGTAGCGGTCGAGCCCCGCCGCCGTGAAGTCGTAGAACAGGCGGATGGCCTGCTGCTGCTGCGCCGCGGTGGTGAACTGGTCGGGATCTTCGACACGCAGCGAGTTGATGCCTGAGCGGCCGGCCGCGACATCCCTTGCGGTAATGGTGTCGGACGGGAACTGCGAGACCCGCACACCCTTCAGGTTGAAAGCGGCGCGTGTGGCGTCGATGTTGTGCTGGATCTGTGGCCCCTCGGCCGCCAGCGGCGCGGGGTTCACCTTGAGCCCCTGTAGGATGCCGGGGTAGAGCCCCACCAGGAGTACCCACGCCACGAGCCAGGCCACGATAACCCCCGCGATAGCGCCCCAGCGCCGCCAGGCAAAGGCGTTGACGAGCAGCGTCAGCGCGCCAATAACCGCCAGCACGGTCAGCACCGTCCAGCCGGGGATGCCCGCGTGCAGGTCGACGTAGCTGCCGCCTTGGAAGCCATTGCCGGGCGAGACGAGCGAGTCGTAGCGCATCAGCCAGTTAGAGCCCGCTACGACGAGGGCCAGCAGGGCTAGCCAGAACGACACGACGGTGAGGTAGGGGCGCAGCCAGCGGATGTCGAACTGCGGCGCGCCCACGACCTGTCCGGTGCGCACATAGGGCTCGAGCGTGGCGGTGATGCGGCCGCCGAGGTCGAGCGCGTAGAGCAGCACCAGGGCCACGATGAGCCCGAAGAACAGCACCAGGCCCAGCCACCCCAACAGGTCTTGCAACAGGGGCAGAGTGAAAACGTAGAAGGCGATGTCGTGGTGGAAGACGGGGTCGCGCGCGCCAAAGGGCGACTGATGCAGAGCGAAGAGCACGCGCTGCCAGTCGCCGGAGAGACCGAGTCCGAGGAATATGGCCAGCACGAGGATGGCGCCGTTGACGCCGAGGCGCACGAGGCCGCGGTAGGCTTGCGCGCGACCCTGCCGCCGCGCTATACGCGTGACGAAGAAGGCCAACCCTTTCATAATGAGAAAAGAGACGAACGCGCCGGCGACGCCGAGCGCTATGCCGGCGGCGATCTGGGTGGTGTAGACGTTGTCGTAGCCGAGTTCGCCGAACCACCAGTAGGTGACGAGCACACTGACGGCGCCCGGCGTGGCGAGCGCGAGCAACACGAGCAGCGCCAGGATCGGCAGCCAGAAAGCCCCACGTCGCCCGCGACGACCGCCTCCCTGACGCGGTGGCCGCGACCGCGGGACCTCGTACATCCGCGCGCTCATGAGCGACTCCCGCTCTTATAGGTGATGATGACTGTAATCATATAGGGCTCCTTCAGACGCCCTTTATGAATGGGCGCGTGTATTATGGCAAATAAACCTCCTGTAGTATGCCACCGTGCCCACAACGTGGCGATAGCCCGCGCAAAATTGGGCGCGACTGACTTTTGTGATGGTAGACGCCGGTGGCCTGCGACTAAAGTCGCATGGCAAATTACAGACGCTGAAGTGTCTCGCCGACAATGTCCCGGAGCGACTTTAGTCGCCGTTGGTTTGCCATGCGACTTTAGTCGCAGGCTATCGTTGGGAACGCAAGCTTATGGACGCCAAGCTGTACTAGTCTCGCGTGGGGCCGCCGGTCATGCGTTCGACCAGGGCCAGCAGATCGGCAAGATCAAACGGCTTGGCGAGGTGGGCGCACGCGTGCTCCCGTAGATCGGCGGCGCGCTCACGCGGGAGCGGAAGGTCGCCCGAACAAAGGATCATGGGTGTGCTCCGCAGCGCCGGGTCCTGCCAGGCGCGCTCAAGCAACTGCCAGCCAGCCGTAGGGCTCTCCATGCGCATGTCGAGGATGATGGCGGCCGGGGCGAGGTCGCGGACGCGGGAATAGGCCGCCGCGCCGTCGGGGAACACATGGGGCTCGTAGCCCTCATCGGACAACAACTCTTGCAGCAAGTCGAGAAAGACCTGCTCGTCGTCGATAACCGCGATGCGCGTAGACATGCTTGACTCCAATCCCTGACGCGGGGGCATTCGTCGTGGCGCCATGGCAGGGGCGGTAACCGTCTCGCTTAGAGGATAACACACCCCGCTGGCATACTTCATGCGCTTCTGTCCATTTTGCGATGTCCCCCTGTCGCACGAGAAGAGATAAGCGCCCGTTGACGAGGCGCGCTACGAGAGGAGGCCAGCGATGGCGAGACGCGTCTTTCATCTCGTCCTACTTGTGAGCGCGGACGCCGAGAAACTGCGCCGGCGCCACAGTGCGATACGCACCGCCGGCTACTACGCGCTATCAACCGATACCGCCGACCACGCCCTCACGCTGGCCTGCAAGGCGCGTCCTTCGGTGGTGCTCGCCGACGAGGCCCTTCCTCCCAGGCGGGCCCTCGCCCTCTTACAAGCGTTACGCGGCATAGAGCTGTTGCAAGACGTACATGTGATCATACTCGGCGTGCCGGACCCCGAGGATCACGCCCACATAGCGCGTGATCCCCATGCGCGGGTCCACCCCAACGCCGAAGAGGACGAGGCCGGATTGGTCAACCTTCTACGCGATGTCCTAGCCGCCTGATACAGCGTCCCTCGCGCCCTCGCCACTCATAAAAATAGCCCGTGAAACCTACGCGCTTTAAGACGCCCGTGATGAGACGGGGGGCACGAAGGAGAGACAGATGCGGACCGTGGTGCAGATCTCGCTCGATGTAACAACAATCCCCGAGGCCCTGGCCCTCGCCCGCGTCGCGGTGGAGGCGGGCGTCGACTGGCTGGAGGCGGGGACACCGCTCATCATCGCGGAGGGCATGCACGGCGTGCGCGCCGTGCGTCAGGCCTTCCCAACCATCCCGCTCGTGGCCGACCTCAAGACGATGGACGGCGGCTATCTGGAAGCCGAACTGATGGCCCACGCCGGAGCGACCCATGTGGTGGTGATGGAGCGTGCCCATGAAGAGACGGTGACCGAGGTGGTGCGCGCCGGGCGTGCGCTGGGGCTACGGGTGATGGGCGACACCCTGGGAGCCGCCGATAAGGTCGCCGCGGCGCGCCGACTGGAGGTCTTGGGCTGCGACTACATCATCCATCACATCGGCTACGACGAGCGGCGGGGGCTAGCCGCGCGGGGGCTCCCCGTGCCGAGCCCGCTGGACGAACTGGGGGCCGTGGTGGCCGCGGTCGGAGCGCCCGTGCAGGCAGTGGGCGGCCTCACGCTGGAGCAAGCGCTACGGACGCCAGCCTACGGAGCGCCGCTCGTGGTGCTGGGCGCCCCACTCACGATCGACGCCGACGCGTTCAAGGCGGCCGCGGGTGATGTCGGCGCGGCCCTGCGCCTGATCTGCGCCCGTGTACATGGGTATGGAGACGTTGGACCGCCGGAGCGGGCGTGACACGGAGAGTAACCTGACGATCGCGCTGACCCGTCTTGGGCCGCGGCCGCGCTGGATCAGCGGGCTCGGTGACGACCCGTTCGGGCGCTAGACGCGCGCCACGCTGGAACGGGAGGGCGTCGTTGTCGATGCTCCCTCGACCGACACAGGCGCGCGCATCGGCGCGACGGCGGTCGCGACGACCGGCGATGGGGAGAGGTATCCGATTGTCCGCGCGTCCCGTCTAGCGCAGGAACGCCTCGTGCAGGCCCCCGTCGACGGTGATGATCTGGCCGGTGGTCTGCCGCAAGCGGTCACCGAGCAGCAGGAAAATGGCCTCCGCTTGGTCCGCTGGCGTGATGGGCCGTCCCAGCAGCGTGCGTTCGGCATAGAAGCGCGCCAGCTTCGCGGTCAACGCCTCGGCCGGCTCATCCTCGGCGTACGCGATCTGATACTTGGACAGCGAGGCGATGACGCGCTCGCGCGGAAACATGGCGCTGCCCTCCACGACTGTCGCTGGCGCCACGCCATTCACCCGCACCAGCGGCGCCAGTTCGATCGCCAGTTCGCGCACTAAGTGGTTGGCCGCCGCCTTGCTCGTGTCATACGCCATACTGCCTGTCTTCGCCACCACGCCGTTGACCGACGTGGTCAGCACGAGGGCCGCCGGCAGCCCCTGCGCCCGCCAGATCCGTGCCGCCTCCTCAGCGACGAGGTAGAGCCCGGTCACGTTGATGGCGAACGTCCGCGCCCACTTGTCGTCCGGGATGTGTCCCGAGGTGTCGGGCGAGACGAAGACGCCGGCCGTGACGGCCACCGCGTCGAGGCCGCCGTAGGCGAGCACGACCTGCTCCAGCATGGCGCGGATGCGCGCGCGGTCCGTGATGTCGGCGGCTAGCCCGACCGCCGGGCCGCAGCCCGAGAGGCCGCTGCCCGCCACGCCGATGCCCACGCCGTGCCGCTCCGTGATCGCCGTCGCGGTGGCCCGCGCGCCCGCCGCGTCCAGGTCGGCGCAGGCGACGTGCGCGCCGTCCCCGGCGACGCGCAGCGCGACCTCGCGCCCGATGCCGCTGCCGCCGCCGACGACGGCGATGATGCGGCGCGCCAACTCTTTCTCCGCCGGCATGCGCTGGAGCTTGGCCTCTTCCAGCAGCCAATATTCGATGTCGAACGCCTCCTGTAGGGGCAGCGCCGTGTAGGCGTCGACCGCCTCGGCGCCGCGCATGACCTCGATGGCGCAATTATAGAACTCGGCCGTGACGCGCGATTCGCTCTTGTCCTTGCCCCACGCGATCATACCCAGTCCTGGGATCAGCACCACGGTCGGGTTGGGGTCACGCCTGGCCGGCGAATCCGCGTGCGTGTGCGCGTCGTAGTAGGCGGCGTAGTCCCGGCGGTACGCCTCCAACCCCTCGCCGAGCGTGCCCTTGAGCGCCGCGACGTCTCCGCTCTGAGGGTCCCAATCGACGTAGAGCGGCTTGATCTTGGTGCGCAGGAAGTGGTCGGGGCACGAGGTGCCCAGCGCGGCCAGACGCGGCGCGTCGTGGCTATCGACGAAGCGCAGGATGGCGTCGTCCTCCTGCACCGTCCCGACGACGCGCGTCGCCTGGCCGACCTGGCCACGTAGCCAGGGCAGGATCGCGGCGAAGATAGCGTGGCGGCGCGCCTCGTCCAGCGCCTGGTACTTTTGGCCGCCGAACGTCGCCGCGCCCCGGTCGCGCGCCGCGATGTAGCGCGCCGCCCGCTCAATCAGGTCGAGCGTGAGGTCGTAGCACTCTTTGTCGTCGTCGGCCCAGTTGATCAGCCCGTGGCCGCCCAGGATCGCGCCCTTGGCGCGCGGGTGGTCGCGCACCAGCTGCTCCAGCGTGAGCCCGAGGTCGAAGCCGGGGCGCTGCCACGGCGTCCACACCACCGCGTCGCCGTAGATCTCACGCGTGAGCCGCTCAGAGTGCGCGGCGGCGGCGATGGCGATCACGGCGTTGGGGTGCATGTGATCGACGTGCCGGTAGGGCACGAAGGCGTGCAGCGGGGTGTCAATCGACGAGGGGCGCGGGTTGAGGTTGAAGGTGCAGTGGGCGTAGAGACCCACGATGGCGTCCTCGATGGGGGTCTTGGGTCCGCGCGCGGGCGCGTGGTGGTAGTGGGCCTGCAGCCCGCGCAGCTTGTCCATGTACAGGGACGAGAAGTTGTCGCGCGTGGCGGTGCGCAGGTCGCCGCCAGAGCCTTTGACCCAGAGCACGTCCGTCTCGTCGCCGCTGAGCGGGTCGGGCATGGTGAGTTTGGACGAGGTGTTGCCGCCGCCGGTGTTGGTGATGCGCCCGTCCGCGCCGAGCAGGTTCGAGCGGTACACTAGCCGCTCGACGGGGTCGAGCCCCGCGGCGTACGCGTCGTCCCAGCCATAGTGGACGTGCGTCAATGCTCCCCGTTCTGTCGTCGTCATTGTCCTCTCCAATACTATTTGGTTACTGTGAGCGTGGATGTGCGTGCGCGTCTCCGCCCCTCCAACGAGGCTGCGCGCCTCTTACCTATGGAGCCGCGGCGTGTGCAGGCGTGCGGCACGCTCGTCCCAGTCGTCGGCGTCGCGCGGCTCGTAGAACGCGGCGTGGGTGGAGCGGCGCGCCACCTCATGGACCTCCGCCCGGTCCCGTAGCGCGCCCGCCCCCAGCGCCTGCGTCAGCACGTTGCCCAGCGCGGTCGCCTCGACCGGACCGGCCAGGACGGCTCGGTGGCAGGCGTCCGCCGTGAGCTGGCAGAGCAGCGCGTTGCGCGCGCCGCCGCCCACGACGTGGATGGTCACCACGCGGACGCGGGCCAAGCGCTCGGCCCGCTCCAGCGCCACCCGGTACGCCAGCGCCAACCCCTCCAGGATGGCGCGCACGAGCCGGATTGGGTCACCGATCGCACCTGGGTCCTGCCCCGTGCGCCGTAGCTGGCCCACGATCGCCGCCGGCATGTCGTCCGGGTGCAGGAAGGCCGGGTCATCCACATCGATGACCACACCTGGCGACGGCGCGGCGGCGGCGCCCGCGGTCAACTCCTCGTAGCCTCGGTCGTGACCGGCGCGCGCCCAGGCGCGGCGACACTCCTGCACGAGCCAGAGCCCCATGATGTTGGTCAGGAAGCGATACGTCCCGCCGACGCCGCCCTCGTTGGTGAAGCCGGCCAGCCGGGCCTCGTCCGTCAGGATGGGGTGGTCGAGCTCCAGACCGAGCAGCGACCACGTCCCCGAACTGATGTAAGCGTGATCGGCCCCGTTCCCCTCGTGCGGCACGGACGGGACGGCGGCGACGGCGCAGGCCGTGTCGTGCGTGGCCGGGAGGATGACGGGCACAGCCCCGAGGCCGCAGGCGGCGCGCACGTCCGCACGCAGCGGGCCGAGTGTCGTGCCCGGCCGGCTCGGCGGCAGCAGCATGTGCACGGGCACGTCGAGGCGCGCCAGCATATCGGTGGCCCAGGCCCCATCGACGCCGAGCATGCCCGTGGACGTCGCGTTGGTGTACTCGGTGGCGCGCTCACCCGAGAGCCAGTAGTGCAGCAGGTCGGGCATCATGAGGAGCGACTGGGCCAACTCCAGCGCGCGGTCGCCGTCCCGCCGCTGCGCCACAAGCTGGTAGAGCGTGTTGAAGGGCAGTTGGGCGATGCCGGTGCGCGCGTATTGCTCAGCGGAGGAGACGACGCGTGCGACCTCCTCGCGCACGCCGTCGGTGCGCGCGTCGCGGTAGTGGTAGGGATGGCCCAGCAGGCGCCCATCGTCATCGAGCAGCCCATAGTCGACGGCCCACGCGTCGACGCCGATCCCGGTCAGGTCCTGACCGTAGCGCTGTCCGGCGGCGCGCACCCCGACCAGCGCCTCCTGATAGAGGCGCAGCGCGTCCCAATGCAGCCCGTCGGGCGTGCGCACGGGCGCGTTGGCGAAGCGGTGCAGTTCTTCCAACTGGACGCGCCCGCCGTCCAATGTGCCGGCGATCACGCGCCCACTCTCCGCGCCCAGGTCGATGGCGATATAGGTCGGCATGGCGCTACCAACTCATCGGGCTGCCGCCGGCACGCTCACGCTCGATGCGCTCCTGGTAGCCGCCAGCGGCGTAGGCGTCGAGCGGATCGGCCGCGCCGCCCCGCCCCTCACGGACGTGGGCGAGCAGCGGACGCACGTCGGTCTCGAACGCGGCCAGCAGCGTGCGGTGCGCGGTCACGACATCGCCGGCCTCCTGCGCCCGGCGCAGCGCGACGCGGTCGACCAGCAGCGCTTTGGCGTAGGCGGCCTGGCAGTTCATCACGGAGAGTAGCATCGCCGGGATCTTGTGCTCGACGTTGTGACTCTGGTCGATCATGTAGGCCACGGCGCGCGCCGTGGCCGCGACGACCGGATCATCGTCGTCCTCGGCGGCGGCCAGCTCGTTATAGATAAGAAAGAGTTCGAGCGGGTTGGTGGTCCCGACGATCAGGTCGTCGTCGCCGTACTTGCGGCCGTTGAAGTGGAACCCCCCCAGGCGCTCCTCGGCCAGCAGCGTGGACACAATCTGCTCGATGTTGACGCCCTGCGCGTGGTGCCCAAGGTCGACCAAGACCTGCGCGCGTGGGCCGAGGCGCTGGCACAGGGTCAGGGCCATGCCCCAGTCCGCGATGTCCGTCGCGTAGAAGGCTGGCTCGTAGAACTTGTACTCCACGAGCAGGCGCATCGTGGGGTCGAGCGCGGCGTAGATCTCCTCCAATGAGGCCAACAAGCGGCGCCGGCGCGCGCGCAGGTCATCCTGGCCGGGGTAATTGGTCCCATCGGCCAGCCACAGTGAGATGTCGCGTGCGCCGGTCGCGCGGGCGATCGTCACGCACTCCAGGACGTGGTCGATGGCCTGCCGGCGCACCGCCGCGCCGGGGTGGGCTAGCGAGCCGAGTTTGTACCGTTCGTCCTGGAACAGGTTGGGGTTGATCGCGCCGAGGGCGACGCCCAGGCCGGCGGCGTGCGCGCGCAACGCAGCCCAGTCGTCGACGCGATCCCACGGAATGTGCAGGGCCACGGCGGGAGCCGCGCCGGTGAGGCGATGCACGAGCGCGGCGTCGGCGAGCTTCTCCTCGACCGTGCGCGGCACGCCCGGCTGCGGGAAGACCTTGAAGCGCGTGCCCGAATTAGCGTAGCCCCACGAGGGCGTCTCGATGCGCTGTGTCCGCAGCCGTCCCTCAACGTCGTTGAGCGCGCGCCCTTGCGCCTGGAGCATCTCCTCGATGGGACTTAATGCCAGGACTGCGTTGGACTGCACTGCGTCACGTACCATCCGTCCCACCTCCACTGCTGCGGCTGATGTCGCACGGCACAATCCTCATCTGCCGTGCATGGTGCTTGCAGTGTAGCCCTCACCGCGCGCTTTTGTCAATTGCTGTTGATTAATGTGGTTTTATGCTCAGGTGAGTGGTTGTGTGTATCGTGCGCTGTGAACGCGGCGCCCCCTTGCACGCCGCGATACTGCACCCAAGCCTCATGTGGAACACTACTTGCGACTCTTTACTCTCGCACACAGCTTGCATAGCGCTGATACCAGTGGAGGATTTTATTATGACAACGCGAGACAACGCGGCGGCGAGCGACGAGGATCAGATGACGCCCGACCTGGGCAAGATGGCGGGGGGAACCAATAAGGGGCCGACGGCGGCCGCGACGGCAGATACTCAGGGCGCCTTTGGCGACGCGGAGCAAGAGGTCATCGGCGATCCCGTCGAGGCGGAAACGCCGGTCTTCGACCAGGTCGGCCCCAAGGATAGATAGCTTACGCTCTGCTCCCTGTCGTAGGCCAAAGCCGCACGGTAGATCAAAGGTATTGCGGCGTTGAAAAGCGGGGTGTCAAACCGGCGTAATGCGCCAAACAGGGTGTATCTCGCGCCAGCCGTGATCCAGGTCTGTCACGTATGTCCCCGTAACCTGGACGTGCGCGCCAATGGCGGGGACGTGTACCGTCGCCTGATCGGCTGGTACGATCTCCACCACCAACGTGCCGCCCTGCGCCGTGTAGTTACGCTGATCCAGCAGCCGCCAATAACCCCGATCCGGCAGAAGGCTGATATGCAGGTCGCCATCGGGCGCGTGCAGAATGAAGACGACGTGCCCGATGGCGCTGACGCAGTTGGCGCGCACGGCGAGCCGGCCGGGATTGTAGACCCCCGCGAGCGGATTGCCGGCACGGCAAATCGTCGATGGAACGTTTGACCCATCGCCGAGTATTGTCCCCCTCAACGCGTGACGCAGATGCGGCAACGCCAGCGTGACTAGACGCGCCGCGATGAGGCCCGCGATGACCAAGACCAAAAGCCCGCGCAGCGGCGAGTGGCGCTTGAACTGCCGTGCTCTGTAGCCCATGCTCCCACTCTAGCATAATCTGGTAGTCAGTAGTCAGTAGTCAGTAGCGTTATAGAGCAGTTCGCGTTTTTGTGCCGATCCAGCCTCGGTAGCATAGACTAGAGCAGTGGCTAAACGCACGCTACTCTCGCAACTAACTACTGACTACTAACTACTGGGGGATGTATGACCGTAGAAACCGCAGCTCCTTTTCAGATGGAGCGGTACGGCGTGATCATGGAACCGCAACCCGACAACCCGCGTGAGGCTTGGGGCACGCTCAATCCAGGTGGGGTACGCGGGCCCGATGGCGCCTACTACTTGTTCCCGCGCGTCGTCACCGAGGGCAACTACTCGCGCATCGGGCGCGCGCGCGTCATCTACGATGGGGATGGACGGCCCACGGGCGTCGAGCGGCTTGGGTATGCGCTGGAGCCCCAGGAGCCGTACGAGGTCACGCGCGTCGGGGGCGGCGTCGAGGATCCGCGCGTGACGTACTTGGAGCCATTACAGGTTTATGTAATGACCTACACCGCTTATACACCGCCCTTCCACCCGCGCATCGCCCTCGCCGTCTCGCACGACCTCGTCGCGTGGACGCGGCTGGGACTGCTACAGTACGCCGTAGAGGGTGATGTCGACCTCAACGACTGCGGCAACAAAGATGGTCTGCTCTTCCCCGAAACCATCACCGATCCGCGGGGCCGGCCCTGCCTAGCCATCATTCACCGCCCGACCTATGCCATACATCACCACGCCCATGGCGCCGAGGTGGCCGCGCCGCCCGCCGTGGCCGAGCATCTGGAGAATATCTGGATGTCGTACGCTCCGCTCGACGAGGTCCGCGCCGACATCGCGGCGCTGACACGGGTGAGCGGGCACCGCACCCTGCTGGAGCCGCGCGCCGGCTGGGAGAGCGTCAAGATCGGGGGAGGCGCGCCGCCGGTGCGCCTCCTGTACGGCTGGCTGCTGCTCTACCACGGCGTCACGGGCTATCAGACGGCCACGGAGAAGCATGTGCGCTACTGCGCCGGCGCGGCCGTGCTTGACCTTACCGATCCCACGAGGGTGCTCTATCGCTCACCACGCCCGATCTTGGAGCCGCTGACGCCGCGCGAGACGCAGGGCGTCGTGCCGAGCGTCGTCTTCCCCACCGCGACCGACCGGCGTGAAGACGGCCGGCTCGACGTCTACTACGGCGCCGCCGACTCCGTTACCGGCGCCGCCCACCTCACCATTCCAACCGAATTGCCCGTACAAGAATAAGAGGCGCACCGGCCCGACGTGAGCGCTTTGTTGTAGCATGAAGGCAAGCATTGGGGAAGCGCCAGCGACCCGCGCGTCTGGGGCGCGCCCCCGGCGCTTCCCCGCCCTACGGTCCGGTCCGTGTCGCCGCCCGGCCGGGCCGGCGAGGACGCGTGGGGTGGGCGGCGTGCGGCGCGCGTGTTCCTTGACATCCCGACATTCCATGCGACAATGGTCCTGGGACGAGGACGCGCGTCCTCCCAAGGAGGGGCGCCGGAGGCGAGGCGCGAACGCACGGCGTTGCACGAGCAATGGTCGGGGGGCTGAACGCGCTGCACGGGCGCGCGGCCCGTGCGGGCGCCCATGCACAGCGCGTCTAGCGCCGCGAGCGCACGGCGCCCCGCGCGTCTGGAGTTTGGCTTGACGTATACGACATGATAAGGGATAAGGAGAAGCCGCATGGCGCGTGAATCACGGGTCGGGGTGGGAGTTATCGGCGTCGGAGGCATTAGCTCATTCGTTCATCTACCGGGGCTGCGCCTCTGTCCCCAGGCGGAGATCGTGGCCCTCTGTGACACCAATAGGGATCTGCTGCGCGAACGCGGCGCGGAGTACGGCGTCACAACCCTCGTCACCGATTACCAGGAATTGTTGCGTATGCCGGCGGTCGATGCCGTGGTCATCGCCACGCCAACCGTTCTGCACGCCCCCATCACCCTGGCCGCGGTCGCCGCCGGCAAGCACGTCCTCGTCGAGAAGCAACTAGCCATGGACTACGCGGAGGCCGTGACGATGTACGAGGCGGCCGAGCGGGCTAGCGTCGTCAATATGACGGCCTTCACCTACCGCTTCGTCCCGGCGATGCGCTACCTCAAGAGTCTGCTTGGCGCGGGTGAGATTGGCCTACCCAGGCATGTGCGTGTGGCGCGCTTACAGGACTGGCCCGAGGTCGACATCGGCTGGCGTCAGCGTAAGGGTATGGCCGGTTCGGGCGAGGTGGGCGACATGGGCGCCCACCGCATCGACTTCTGTCAGGACTTGATTGGGCCCATCGCCAGTGTGGTCAGCCTCACCCGTACCTTCGCGCCGGAGCGCCGTGGACGCGACGGCGCGCCCGTCCCGACCGACGTGGAGGACTTCGCCGCCATCATCGCCGAGTTCGCGCCCGGCGTCGGTGTCTCGGAGGGGACGGTGGCCGCCTTCGATCTCAGCAAGCTGACCAAGGGCCGCGGCCTGGGCGGAGAGGGCGTTGACGACTTCGAGGTCTATGGGACCGAAGGCACGCTGATCTATCATCTGAATCGCCCCAACGAGTTGGAGATCGGACGCCCCGACAGGGCGATGGAGACCGTCCCCGTTCCGCGCGAGTTCCTGGTCTACCCCGGCTCGCCGCGCGTTCCCGACGAGGGCGACCCGACGACGATCTTCCGCTACGACGAGGACTTCGTCTTCGTACAGGCCATCGCGGAGGGCCGGCCGACTGTGCCCTCGTTCTACGACGGTATGCGTTGCCAGGCCGTGATCGACGCGGTACTGCAATCGACCGCCGAACGGCGCTGGATCGACGTCGCTGGCGTCCCGGCAGTCACGGCGCCGCTCGCGGCAAGCCAGACGGCGGGCCAACCGTGAGCCTGCGCGCCGTCTCCGGCCTCGCCTCCGACCACAGCGTGTCGATCGCGCTGGAGAACTACCAGGACGCCACCTCAGACGAACGCGTCGCGCTGCTGGACGAGAGGATATGCATGGCCTTCGATCAACGCGAGAGTGTCAATCCCACACGATGGCGACCTTACCCGTACGCCCGCTGTCGAACGTCTCGTACGCCTCCCCCGCCTGGTCCAGCGTGAACCGGTGCGTGACCATCTGATCGGGGTGCAGGTCCCAGCGCACCAGCAGCTCGACGAGCTCCTCCATCTGCGGCAGGCTACAGACCCACGAGCCGTAGAGCGAGAGTTGCTTGTGGATCAGCAAGGGACTCGGCTCGAACGCGACCGTGCCGCCCTCACCGACGTAGACCACACGGCCCCACTCACGCGCCGCCTCCAAACACAAATGCCGCGCCTCCGCGTTGCCCGAACAGTCGATGGCGACCTCGAAGCCGTGGTCCGCAGTCTTCTCGCGCAGCGCGGCCAGCGCGTCGTCGCCCGGCGCCACCACATCGGCGACGCCGAGGCGCGTCGCCAATTCGCGGCGCTCCGGCACGGCCTCCACGCCCACGACCCGCGCGCCCAGCGCCCGGCTCAACATCGCCACGGCCAGCCCCACCGGACCGAGCCCAGTTACCAGCACGCGGTCACGGCCAGAGACATTGGCGCGCCGGCAACCGGCGTAGGCCGTGCCCAGCCCGCAGGCCACCATAGCCCCGTCGAGGTAGCTCAATGCGTCGGGGAGCGCCACCAATGTACGCTCCTCGGCCAGCACGTACGGGGCGTGCCCGCCATCGCGCTGCCAGCCATAAGCAGCACGGTTGGGGCTCGTGCAGCCGATCATCCAGCCGGCGCGGCACTCGTCGCACACGCCACAGCCGGCGATGTGGTACATGATGACGCGGTCGCCCGCCTTGAAGCGCCGCATCCCTGGCCCGACCTCCTCGATCACGCCGCACGGTTCGTGTCCGGCGATCACGCCCTGATAGGCCTCCGCACCCTTGCCCAGATGCTCACGGTAGATAGCGCGCAGATCGCTGCCGCACAAGGACGACGCCTTCATACGCACGAGCGCCTGCCCGTGCCCCGGCTGCGGGATGTGGTATTCGCGCATCTCCACGCGCCGGTCCCCCGGCAAGATAACCCCCTGCATCGTCTCTGGCGTCATGGTCATGCTCCTTCTTTGAGTCGATGGTCAATGGTCGATGGTAGGATAGCTCCCCTCTCCCGCGCACAGGGAGAGGGGTTGGTGGTGAGGGACTTTGTGGCCGCCGCCAACATCCTGGCTCACCACAGGTTACGCCAGCTATAGTATAGTCATGAGCGATGACGAACAATCCACGGCGCCACGAGGCGATGACTATCGGCCTCACGGCCACGCTGCGACCGGCATGACCGTATGACGTATCGGCTGGTGGCCGTCGACCTCGACGGCACGCTCCTGACGCGCGAGAAGCGCGTGTCGCCGCGCACGCGCCGCGCGCTCGCCGCCCTCACCGCCCAGGGCTGCCACGTCATCGTCGCCACCGGCCGCCCCTTCGCTGTCCTGCGCGTCTTCTGCGCGGGCGTCGCGCTCACGGCGCCACAGATCACCTTCAACGGCGCGGTGATCCATGACCCTACCGCCGGACGCGACCTGTACCGCCAACTCGTCCCGCCCACGTACGTGCGCCCGACCATCGACTTCTTCGTCGAAGCCGGCGTGCCATCCGCGCTCTACACGACAGATGGCCTGTACCTCGACCAACGCATGCCCAACCCTGCCGACTGGACGCCGCCGCCGTTGCCCCCCGCGACCTGTCTGGACGACATGCGGCAGGCCGCGGACCACCCCAGCATCAAGGTCGTCGGGCAAGCCGACCCCGAGACCATCGCACGCCTGCGCCCACACGCCGTCGCGACGTTCGGGCGCGATCTCTACGTGACGCAGACGGCGGCCAACCTGCTCGAGTTCCTGCATCCCGATGTCTCCAAGGGGTCAGCGTTGCGCCGCGTCGCCGCCCTACTCGGCGTCGCGCGTGAGGAGATCATCGCGTTCGGCGACAGCCACAACGACCTTACCATGTTCGCCTACGCGGGGCTGGCCGTAGCCATGCGCAACGCCACCCCAGAGGTGCGGGAGGGCGCCGACCTTGTCACCGAGAGCAACGACGAGGACGGCGTGGCCGCGGCGTTAGCGCGCCTTGGCCTGGTCGAGGGGTAAGCCGAAGCGCGCCGATAGCACGTTTAGGGGATGTGGGCCACGACCTGACCCTCCTATAGTATCGGCAGCGGGTCCGCGCCAATCTTTCAATTGGACATCTGACCCATAACGGACACTGTATCAACCGACCACCGACCTTCGATACCCCCTGGAGGACCCATTTCATGCGGCTACTGACGCGTTCGGATTTCGACGGACTGATCTGCACGACCCTGCTCAAGCACCTTGGGCTCGTCGACGCGCACCGCTTCGTCCACCCTAAAGACATGCAGGACGGCAAGCTTGAGGTCACGAGCAACGATATCCTGGCTAACGTGCCCTTTGTCCCCGGCTGCGGGCTATGGTTCGACCACCACTCCAGTGAGCAGGAGCGCGTCGGCGCCGCGATCGCGTACGAGGGCCGCTACGTGGCGGCGCCCAGTTGCGCCCGCGTAATCTGGGACTACTACGGCGGCTACGACGCGTTCCCGGCGAGCTTTGATCCCATGATGGCGGCGGTCGACAAGTGCGACAGCGCCGACTTGACCGCTGGCGAGATCGAACGCCCCGAGGGCTGGGTCCTGCTGAATTTCCTGGTGGACCCGCGCACGGGCCTGGGCCGCTACCACGACTACCGCATCAGCAACTACCAGCTGGCCGAGGCGTTGGTCGACTACTGCCGCACTATGACCATCGACGAGATCCTGGCGCTGCCCGACGTGCGGGAGCGCGTGACGCGCTACTGGGAGCAAGACGCGCTGTTCCACCGTATGATCCACGAGAACGCGATCCAGCGCGGGTCTGTGGTCGTGCTCGACCTGCGGACGCTCGACGAGATATACACCGGCAACCGCTTCACCATCTACGCGATGTACCCCGACGCGGCGGTCAGTATCCTGACCACCAAAGGCTTCCAAAACCAAAACACGGTCATCACCTGTGGGCGCAGCATCATCGACCGGAGCAACACGAGTGACATCGGCAGCCTGATGCTGCGCCATGGCGGCGGCGGCCACCGCGCTGTGGGTACCTGCCAGGTGGCGCACGCGGACGCCGACCGTGTCATCGACGAGTTGGTCGCCCAGTTCAACCACGACGCCGCGGACGCGCGCCAACAGCGCAACGTCGCCTAAAGCGGCGCGCCCCGGATCGACGGAGCGACGATTATAGCCCAAGGTCGATGCGCCAGCGCGCCAGGTGGCCGAGCGCGACGCCTAATAACTCCTGGTGGTCGGGGCTGTTGAGCCAGCGGCTCACACCTGAGGAGTGCGGCAATGGCAGCAGCCTCGCCCGCTCGTGGCCCGGCCATAGCGGATGGAAAACGACATCGTCCGCGGCATAGGCGCGCCCAACCACCTCGTCCAGACGCTGCTTGCCCAGAAAATGCGTGATAGCCAACCCGCCCAGCAGCAAGATGACAGCGGGCTGGAGGAGCGCCAACTCCGCTTCCAGGTAGGAACGGCACAGCGCGATCTCGGGCGGCGATGGCGCGCGATCCCCGCCGCCGCGTGGGTTCTTGCCGGGGTCGCACTTGGTCAGCGACGAGAGGTAGACCCGCTCGTGCAACGTCCCCGGCGGGAAGCCGGCGCGGACGAACCAGCCGTCCAGCACACGCCCGGCGGGACCCGAGAAGGGACGATCCCGCTCGATTGAGACGTGTCCCGGCGCCTGGTCAATGAGCATGATGCGGTCGCCCGCACGTCCCTCGGTGATAGGGTGCGCTACGGGAATGTAGCCGTGCTGTTGGCACAGTCGGCAGCCGCGCACGCGCGCTTGCAGCGCCGCGATGCTCCGCGCCTTATCTATGTCCGTCACCATGGTCAAGAGCGTTGTGTTGTCGCCTACAGAAATTGGCATGGGACCGTAACCGCGTATTCTAGCCGCCGAAGGTACTCCTCGCGCGGGATGAGGGTGACGCCGAGCCGTTCCAGGTGCGGCGTGATGAACTGTGTGTCGTGCAAGAGATAGCCGCGGGTCTGTAGCCGCTCCACGAGCGCGGCCAGGCACACCTTCGAGGCGTCGGTGGCGCGCGAGAACATGCTCTCACCCATAAACGCCACGCCGACGCTCACGCCGTAGAGTCCGCCCACGAGTTCGCCGCCGCGCCACGCTTCGACGCTGTGCGCGAAGCCCCAGCGATGCAACACACCGTACGCCCACATGAACTCATCGTTGATCCACGTCCCCGCGCTGTCAGAGCGCGGCGCGGCGCAGGCGCGCATGACCCACTCGAAGGCCGTGTCGATGGTGATCGCGTAGCGGCCGGAGCGGATCGTCGCGCGTAGTGAGCGGCTGACGCGCAGGTTGTCGTGCTCAAGCACGGCGCGCGGGTCGGGCGCGTACCACGAGATGGCGCCCGCGTCGTCGGCCATCGGGAAGATGCCGGCGGCGTAGGCGCGCACCAGAAACTCGGGGTCGAGGTGATCTGGTAAGCGCACGACTGTCTTATTCCAGGGTCCGAATGTTGTCTATTCGTCGGCCACGTTGGCGTTCCCCGTGTCCTCGCCCGTCGCTGAATTGCTAGGGCGTGTCTGATCAACGAGCAAAGCCCGCAATAGCTGCAATTCTGTCTCTATCTGGGTCTGCCGCCCCTCCATCACGACGCGCGCCCGCGCCTCCTCGGCCAGTCGCCCCTCCATCACGACGCGCGCCCGCGCCTCCTCGGCCAGTCGCCCCTCCATCACGACGCGCGCCCGCGCCTCCTCGACCAATTGCTCCCTCATCACGGCGCGCGCCCCCGCCTCCTCGGCCAATTGCTCCCGTGTCTCTCGGAGATCATCATGCTCTTCCGCGGCAATGGGGACGGGCTCTCCGGTACGCGGGTCGATCACGCGCAGCCACACGCCCGCCATGCGCTCCGCCGTCTCTGCCATCGCCATCGGGCGCAACTCCGCCCCCAGTAGCGGGCTCATAATGCCTCCTCCCGGCGTTGCCGAAAGAGGTTCCATACGCCCCGCGCGCGCTTCGTATCCCAGGAGAGCGGGCCGCATCACCTGTTGCGGGTCGTAAATATAGTACTCGCGCGCCCCCAGTTCCGCGTAGAGCCGTCGCTTCCCGCCTGGCGCGTCGCTCAGATCCTGCGCCTGCGTGCTCGGCGAGGTGATCTCGAACACGACACCGGGGAACTTACCCTCGACCCACGTCTTCCAGCTCGGCGGTGTGGGAGTCGGATGGTCAAAAATGACGTACACGTCGGGCGAGATGTTATCGCGGCCATTGTACCTGTTATAGTAGACGAACTGGTTGGCTCCGACCGACGTGCTCGGGCCGCGCCCTTGCACATCGAATAAATGCTGCAAGACGAAGAGCAGATCGAGCATCTGCAGCACATTGGGATACGTTTCAGCCATGGGCTGCCCATCGCTCTCCGGGAACCTTGAGAAGTCGATGTCCTCGGGGGTTTGAATGACCATAGTACATCATGTCTCCGCTATAGCCTGTTATCCTACGTCTAGTCTACCATCGCGGTACGGTTACGATTGCTACCCAATTATTAAGCACGAGCATCACGCGATAGAGATCATGAGAAAAGATGACACATAGCGCCATCCTGCTGATTAGTTGTCCTGACCGCAAAGGGCTTGTCGCTGCCATCGCCGATTTCCTGTACGGGCACAACGGGAACATCCTGCACGCCGACCAGCACCAGGACGCCGAGAGCGGCGTCTTCCTGATGCGTATCGAATGGGACCTGCACGGCTTCGCCCTCGACGCTGACCAGTTCCGCGCGCGCTTTGCGCCGATCGTCGACGGCCTGGACATGCGCTGGCGCCTCGCCTTCTCGACCGACCGCCCCACGGTGGCCCTGCTCGTCTCGCGCGACACGCACTGCCTGGCCGACCTGCTCTACCGCCACGCGGCGGGCGAACTCGCCTGCGACATCCCGCTCGTCATCAGCAACCACACCGACGCCACGCCGCTGGCCGGCTTCTACGGCGTGCCGTTCCACCATGTACCCGTCACCAAGGAAAATAAAGCTGAGGCCGAGGCCGCGATTATTGACCTGCTGCGGCGGCACGATGTGGACCTGGTGGTGTTGGGCCGCTATATGCAGATTCTCTCAGCCAGCTTCACCCAGGCCTACGCCGACCGCATCATCAATATCCACCACTCTTTCCTGCCCGCCTTTATCGGCGCCAAGCCCTACCACCAGGCCTACCAACGCGGGGTCAAGCTCATCGGCGCCACGAGCCACTACGTCACCGAAGCCCTGGACAACGGCCCCATCATCGAGCAGGATGTCGCCCGCGTGTCACACCGCGACACCGCCGCCGATATGGTCCAGAAAGGACGCGACCTGGAAAAGATCGTACTCTCGCGCGCCGTGCGCTGGCACATCGAGCACCGCGTCCTGCTCTACGGCAACAAGACGGTCGTGTTCGACTGACTCATAGCCCCTCCGTCAGATGATCGGCCACGCGCAACGCCTGAGCCGCGATGGTCAGCGCCGGGTTCGTCGCCGACGACGATGGAAAAAACGACGCGTCGACGACGTACAGGTTCTCTACGTCGTGCGCGCGGCAAAAGAGGTCGAGGACCGCGGCCGCGGGGTCGGGCCCGAAGCGCAGCGTGCCGCACTGATGCGAGTTCGTCTCGATGCCCATACGCTGCGTCAGGACAACGGGGTAGCCCGCCGCGCGCATCATCGCGCGCGCCGCGCGGGTAAGCCTGATGTGCGCCGCGAGGTTGTTGGGCCGCCAATGGATGCGTATCGTCCCATCAGGCGCCAGCGTCACGCGGTTCGCGGGATCGGGCAGGTCTTCGGACATCACCCACCAATCGACGCTACGGTTGGCAATCGCTTGGAGCGCCGGGCGCGGCACGAGCGGCTGGTTGGCCGTGAGCATGCCCGCCTGTAGTTTACCGAGCAGCTGGATGTTGCCCATGGGGTAGGGCCAGTCGGGTCCGCGTAGATAGTAGTCGTTGACGGCGAGCGTTTTCTGGAAGACGGTACGGTTGCGCCGCAGCGGGTCGACCGCCATCAGCGCTGTGTTGTTGTGGACCATGTAGTTGCGCCCGACGAGGCCCGAGGAGTTGGCGAGCCCATCGGGGCGCGTATCGCCGCCCGAGCGTAGCAGCAGGGCCGCCGAGTTCACCGCGCCGCAGGCGACGACGACCGTAGAGGCGCGGACCTCCAGGCGGGCGCCGTCGCGCTCAACCTCGACCCCGGTAACGCGCCGCCCCGCCCTATCGACCAGGAGGCGGCGGGCGAACGTCCTCGTCCACAGGTCCACGTCGGGGCTCTCCAGCGCGGGGCGCACACAGCAGACGTCCGCCTCACCCTTGGCCAAGACCTGGCAGGGGAAGCCGTCGCACGTCTTAGCTAGACTTTGGCCGTTTAGGCCGCATAACAGAGCATCTCGCTGAGGTGGTCGACCAGGGCGCGCGGGACTTTAATGATGTCCTCCCCTGGGGGCGACATGCAAAAAGTGGTCCCGGCCC
>JAABUM010002453.1_pt1 | contig 24779 bp, 38 predicted proteins | sample 5559161 | NCBI WGS metagenome assembly JAABUM01 (sample SAMN10711868, study PRJNA513369) | rock metagenome | isolation source: Antarctica rocks | place: Antarctica: Victoria Land, Siegfried Peak nord
TAGCAGGAAGCAGGAAGCAGGCAGCAGGAAGCAGGCGCACGTCGATGAGGATGTTGTAGGTGACGAGGTTGGGGGTGCAGCCCTCGCGCAGCAGCTGCTGGAACACGTCCAGCGCCAGGTCCAGCTCCCCCGTCTTGATGCACACTGCGCGCCCAGGAAGGTTTCATTTGTGAGGGTTCCCATGTCTGAATTTGTCTGATGTTTTCTCATGTCAGTTCCTGCTGAACCTCGTCCAGTGCCAGCTCCAGCTCCCCCGTCTTCATGCACACTGCGGGCGCAGGGTTTCGTTTCCTCTTGCTTATCGTGCAAAACCGTTGCAAGTGCATTTCGTCAGTGGAGCGGAGCTGGAGACTCCAGAGTCAAGTGACGGATCCACCTACCTGTCCCTGATGCGCGCTGTGCGCGCCTGACTTGCACAACTTTCCGCACACCGGCAGTTCAGGGTGGATCGGCTCCATCTGGACAGATTGACGGTTTTCGGATAACATGTGCAAGGAAGCTCACCGTTCATGAGGGCGGAGAAGGCGTGGCAGTTGAGGGAGATGCCGCGGGCGCGCATCTCCGCCGCTAGTGCCAGAGCCGCGCCCAGCCCCTGCCCCGCGCCACACTGCGCATTCCGGGACAAATGGAATCAACGAGGCCCTGTTGAAATGACATGATGGCCACAGCATTGGGGAACATGTTCGTCGAAGCAGCGCGCCCGCACCAGGGATCAAAAGAGCATCTGCAACTGTGCAGCCGGAGGGCGCTGTGACAATCTGCGGCAGCTGCACCTGGGCGATGATCGTGGTGTAGGTGTACACATCGCACAGCGACGCCAGCGGGTGGCTGGACGGCAGGCCGCGCAGCCAGTCGAAGATCTCCGACGCCCGCCCCGGCAGCCCGGCCTGCAGATGACGGTTGCAACCTTGCTTGAAACCGGTGCGGATCACACAGAGACATGAACTGCTCATGGCGGCAGCACATGTTGTCATCTGCTGCTGCCCGCCTCGTGCTGTTCAGGTTGCTGGCGCCGAGCGGAAGTCAGGGTTTAGGGTTTAGGGACAGCTGAACATCGGCAGGACTGCAGGAGAGTGGTGGTGCACCTTGGCAAGCTCCTTCAGCAGGGCAGCCAGTGCGCGCGAGTCCAGGTGGTGCAGGCCCCGGGCCACAACCTGCAGGACAGTTGACTATTCAGCCTCTTCATACTTGTATGAGTAGCGGGATCGGGTAACATATACAGTCACAGGACTTGCCTCCTCTTTCAAGTCCAGTTGGGGCGTGCAGTGCTCTCAGGAGCAGTGCGACAGGACGTGGGAGAATTCAAGGCCTGTGCCACGAGCAGAAATGCAGCAGGGTGCAGCACGGTATGTGGAACCCATCAGCCCAAACCCTGAGCAATTCACCGGTGCGGCCTCGGCGTCCAGCGGCAGCTGCTTGACGACGCGGAGCAAATCCTCCACAGTGGTCTCCTCGCCGGCGGCGGGGCCATCGCCGCCGCCGCCGCCCGCCTGCATGCCCGTGACCTGCGCCCAAAGCTGACGGTAGCCGGCGCCGTCGCTGACGGTGGGGCTGCCCATGCCGCGGCCCGCGAGCCCCGCGCCTGACGTGGAGCGGCTGATCACCTGCAAGATAAATTCGGCTGAGCAGACGAGTGTCTGAAAAGCTCTTCCAAGAACTAATGACCAGAGTCATAGGATCCCCGTGCATGCATGCATATATTCTGAGGTTGGGCACCCAGGATTTGCCGCAAGCGCGCCTGCGGTGAAGTGTGGCCGCTGGCGGTGCTGCCGCTGGCGCGGCCGTAGCCGCCGCCGCCGTCGCTGCCGAAGCCCAGGTCGCACCCAGGGCTCGCGCCGCGGCCGCCAATGTACCCGCGGCCGCCGGCACCACGGCCGTTGGCCTGGGCGTTGAGGGGGCCACGGCCGCCGCGGCGCGGCGGCGTGCCAAAATCCGCTGACCGCACCCGCCGGTGTGCCGCTGGCACATCGCTGCTGCCATAATGCACCTGCATGCCGGGGCTACGGGCGCCGCCGGTGGCGCCGCCGCCGTACACCGGCCTACCATGCACGCTGCCGCTGCCGTGCATGCTGCCGTTGGTGCTGCCGTGCGGGCTGCCCAGGGCGCCGCCAAATGGCAGGCCTCCCGCGCCGCCGCCGCCGCCAAAGCCGCCGCCGCCCAAGGTCGGCGACGGCGGCGGCTGCTGCGAGAAGCCGCCGCCGGCGAGGTTGGCCGCCAGGCCGCTGCCCATGGACAGGTGCCGCCTCAGGCCGGCCGGCTGGTAGGGCGCCGGAGGCACAAAGTCGCCAAAGCCTGAAAACTGCCCAAACTCGGCGCCGTGCTGCATGCCACTGACGTTGCTGCCGCCGCCAAAGCCTCTGCCGGCGTGCAGGCTGCTGCCGACGCCGCTCGAGTGCTGCTGCTGCTGCTGTTGCTGTAACTGGGGCGGTTGCGGCGCGTCGAATTGCGGGCCGCCAGCGCGGCCGTGCACGAAGCCAGGGCGCATGCCGCTGCGGCCCGACGCGACATGGCTGGCGCCGGCGCCGCCGTCAAAGGACACCGTGCGCCGCGGCGGCATCATCCGCGCCGCCATGGGTCCCGAATGCTGCGGTCCGTGCTGGCTGTGGCCCCCATGCTGCTGCTGCTGCTGCTGCTGCTGCTGCTGCTGTTGCTGCTGGATGTACAGCAGCTGCTGCTGGTTCTGCTGCTGCCAAAGCGGCTGCTGCTGCGGCTGTACCGAGCGCAGCGACGGCAGCTCGCTCTGGAGGCCGCCGGCGCGCGGGGCTGGGCTGGTCGGCAGCAGCTCGCCCAGGCTGTAGCCGCCGGGGCTGTTGGGCTGCAAGCCGGCCAGACCGGAGCCGCCGCTGGAGGCTCCCGTCTGCTGCAGGTGCGCCTGCTGGTGCGCCGGCTGGCCAAACAGCTGCGGGCTGGAGCGAAAGCTGAAGCCGCTGCTGCCGCCGCCGCCGCCCAGCCGCTGCTGCATTGGTCCGGTCGCCGCGTGCTGGAACTGCATCGGTTGGCCCTCCGGCAGCGACATGGTAGCCATTGGCAGCGAGCTCATTGAGTGTCGCAGCAGTGCGGGCGGCGCAAACGGCGACCGCGGCTCCGCCAACATGCTGCCACCGCTCGCATGAGCGCCACCAGGTGTTCCCCCGCCACCACCGCCGCCGTCGTCCAGGAACCCCGCCGCCGCGAGCTCCTCGGGCCGCGGCGGCTCGCTGAGATAGCGGTGCAGCGGCCGGTGGCCGCCGCCGATCGGCAGGCCGCCGCGGCCGCCGGCCGGCGTGCCGGGCTGCGAGCCCTGCTGCTGCTGCGCCGCCGCCGCCAGCATGCTGGGCGGCGCCGCCAGCGGCGGCAGGTGGTCCAGCAGCAGCGGCGATGGCGTGGCGGGGCCGCCAGAGCCTAGGCCGCCGCCAGGAGCGCTGCTGCTGGTAGGGCCCGTGTGCACATGCGACAGAGCGGACAGGAAGCCGCCGCCGCCGCCGGGGCCACTGACGGATGGCTGCGACTGCAGCAGCTGCTGCGCCGCCATGGCCTCAGGCTGATCCAGCGCGTGCTGCGCGCCCGAGATGGAGGGGGACTGCCAGGCAAACGCGGCGGACACATTCGTCAGCCCGACCGCGCTTTTCAGCGCGTTGAAGTCCGTGCTGTTGAAGGAGTCCCAGGTGATGAGGCTGCGCATCGGCGCGGGGCTGCCGGCGCTGTGCGACAGGCCAGAGCCGCCCGCCGGCGCGCTGCCGAGGTGTGTGCCAAAGGCGCTGCCGTTGCTGGCGTGGCTGTGGCCGTCCTCGGAAGAAAAGGCCAGGGATGAGGTCGAGGACGCCGGTCGCGGCAGGCCGTGCGACGGCGTGGCGGTTCTGCCATATGCTGTGGGGGCCTTGCACCGCGTGCCACCGTCCCCCATGCTGCCGTGCCTGGTTTGTGTCTCTGCTGTTGGCGCCGCTGCGGAACCGCCGAGCTGGCCGGATGCTGTCGGAGCCTGCAGGAGAACAAAACAAGGTCACCGAGTAGCCTTGGTCGTCGCGTGGGCTCGGCAGCAGTTCGTCTGGTTCCTGGCCCCGAACGATTGAGGCTAAACTCTCCAGAGTGTGGTGCAGGCCAAGCCAACATTGGGTGATATGAGCACCTGCCTGCAGCTGCGTCACGCCCCAGAGTTCACACAAGCACCTTAATGCGTCCAGACCGTTTTCGAGGAGGCGTGCTGCAGCAGCGACAAGCATGGTCCGAGACGACTTCAAGAGTGCTTTTGCATCCCGTGATGAGTGGTGTACACCTTGCTGTGGGTCATCAAGCTATGAGGCGAGCATGGCCAGAAGGCACAAATTGCGCATGCGCCTTGGCAGCATGCGGGCTCGCAAACAAAGAACTGTGGACTTGGACTAGGAGGGGAAGGCCCGGCCCTCTGCGCGGCAAGGATCGAGTCCGACAATCGGCCTAGGCTATATGAGGAAACATATGGTGAGCGAAGGTCACTCGACCGGACATGCATCCTGGGCAAAGCGCCCCACGCGGTGCCGGTCGGGAGCAAGGCCTTGTTGCATGCATTCTGGCCGCCAGCACAGCCGGGTTGTGCCCGCAAGTCGACGCATGTCTGAGTCTTTAAATGTCCTTGTACATCAGACGTGCTAGCCTGACGTCTTCGGCAGACGAGCGAATCAGTTGGCGGTCTCACCTGAGCCAGAGATCTGGTGCGAATGGCTCCACCCGACGAGACTCGCTGCGAAGCGCTGCCTTTGACAAGTTCAGCTGCTCCGCGCAGTCCTACATGGAGGTCAAACCGTCTGCGGTCCTCCGCCGGCACGCTGCGTCGACTTGACTTGCACCGCAAGGGTGCTGAAGCAAGAAAAGCACCGACTGGCTTTTCTCCACCGGGTCGTCCCAGCGTCCACAACACCTTGGCAGCCGCGCCGCTGACCGAGATCAGAGTTTGAATGCACCCAGTCCTGTCCAACTGACCATGCAACAAGGTGTATGCGCGCAGGATCCGCCAGCTGGTAAGCTCTGCAGGTCTGCCATACAAGGTCTGCCTATCAGAAAGCCGATCATAGGGAAGATAATAATTAATCAGGGAAAAAGCAAGGGGGCAGTTACAAGCCTCTGCCACGGGGGCGCGTGTCATCCCCAATGGGTGCAGCGCGCGGTACACCGGTTTCAGCCCTCCAAACGATTACCAGCAGTTTCCTGTCGTTATATACTTGCTGATTTTACGTGCCAGCGCCGACCTCGCCTTCGAAGGGCACCGGCAGTTGAGGAGCCAGCTCGGCTGGGTTCAGCTGTTGTGCAGGGCCCGTGCGTGCGCATACGAGCGCCTGTATCTAGCACTGTTCTCTTGGGATATAGACACAGCTGAAGGAGCTGGTGGACGCCAGTCGAAAGAGACAGCAGGTGATAAGCTTTCCGCAAGACATAGCTCAAAGGAATGCATGCAAGAAGCTGCGAGCGCAGCTGCTGGCGCATCGCTATAGCAAGAACTCAGAATGGTAGCTATCTGGGTGCATCCGTGGCGCAGTCAGCCTGCCCAATCACGGCCGCGAAACATTGCGAGCATGCTTCATGCATGGGTGGAAGCTTCTGGCGGCGTGTCAGGTAATCTCATTCCCGAGCGGCCGATGCTGCTTAGGTCTCAGCCTCAGCTCACATCGAGTGTGATTTGCGATGCTGCAAACATGTACCGCCGCAGTTGGCCTGAGGCGCAAGACACGCATCCCAGCAGCAGCTGCCTGCTGGAAGCGGGAGCCTCCCCGAATCGCACTTACATGAGAGTTGTTGACATGTACACATACATCTATGCAGATGGCGTCGCTGCATCAGAAGGTAGGCGCGTTGGGTCCGCCAGCGAAGCTCGCGCTGGGCGCGCTGGCAGCGATCGTGGCTGGCGGCGGAGTCTATTTCCTGTCGACGTACGAGGTGTCACTCTTCCAGGATGCTTCATATGTAAATACTACGCAAAGTAAGCATGCACGCGCATATGTCATGACCTCATGCAGTCCAGCTTAGGTGCTGTCTGGTCCTGCAGACCAAGATGTGGCGGTAGCGGTGGCGACTTGGCTCATTAGCCTTGCAGCCGCAGCGTCAACGCATCTGGCCCCTGCCGTTCCTGATGTTCATATCGTCTCCTGCCGCAGGCGTGCGAGGGGTGCAAGCGGCGACGGGAGGCCATGAAGGCGGCGTTCAAGGACGCGGGCCTCGGCTCGCTGCCGGCGCCGCCAGGGTCTACTGCCGGGCTGCAGCACCAGCGGCAGCAGCAGGGAGCGGAGCAGCCGCAGCAGCAGTAGCAGCGTGAAGCAGGGAAGGCGGCATTTACGGACGCGGGCCTGGGCTCGCTGTCAGCGCCGCCTGGATCCACTGCGGGGGTGCAGCAGCAGCAGCGGCACAGCATGTGGCGGAGCAGCCGCAGCGGGGAGCCGCCTGCCATGGCGCATGCGGCGCTACAGTACGGGCCGAGCAGCCGCTGCGGCAGCCGCATGTTGCGAGACGGGCAGCGCTGCAGTTTGGGGCAAGCCGGCGTAGCGGCGCCACCGGTCGCGGTGCAGCTGCGGCAGCAGCATGGGCCGCGGTGTGGCGCCGCGGCAGCGGCATTAGTTGCCCGCTGTAGCTGAATGGCAGCATCGCTAACTGGGGCGGCCTAACTAGGCAGCGGGGAGCAGACTCGGCCGGCGGCCAGAAGGGAGGCAGCTGGCGCTCGCTCATTGTGATCCGGTCGGCGATGCAAAAGCCAGTTCTGCGGCAGAGTGGAGGCGAGCAAGGTATTCGGCATGCCTTGCAGAGTTGATTGCGCCTAAGCAGCATACGGACTCCGGTCCAGGAGTGTGTGGTGACTGGTGTTCTTAAAAGCTGCGTAACGATGAGGCATGTGTTTGGGTACAGGCAGACAGTCAGGGGGTGTAGCAGTGCTCCTGTGTGGCAGCGCAGTCTTCGTTCGGGATTACAGGGGGGGTTCGGGGCAGTGCCCAGTCAATGTATCGTATATCAATGACAATCTGATGTGAGAATATCACGGCATCAGCCGCGCCCTCCACCGCCCCCCCAATGCTACCCCACCTGTCATGATCACCACGGCTAAACTCATCAACAGCACATAGTGGGCTATGCTCAACACGTGTTTCCTGGCCTGCACCCAGGCGGACTGCACGTCGCCAACCGCCGCCGTCCCCGGACGCGTCAGCGGCTCGCTGGTGGCCGCGTGGTGGCCGTACAGCGTGTCATTCACGTACCAGTCATCGACGTCGACGTGGTGCGCATAATGGAAGCCGTTGTGCAGCAGCACCTCCCGGATGCGGCGCCGCTTGGGCTCCTCGTAATTGTGCTCTACAGTGATGAGCCCGATGCTGTGCGTGACAAACGGCCAGGCCTCCAGTATTGTTGCCTCCTGTCCCTCCACGTCCAAGCTCAGGTAGTCGATGTGCCGCGGGACGCTGGGCAGGTTGCCTGGTAGGCTGCCGTCTGCAGAACGGCCCGCCAGCAGCTCCCTGATGCCTAGAGTCCTCAGTTTCACTATCCGCGTGCCGGCGGCGGCGAGCGCCGCGTTCTTGTGCGTGTCCAGTGTGTCGAGGATGCCGCCGATCGCTGTATTGTTGACGGGCCGCACGAACCGCACCTCCATGCCGCCGGCGCCGCTGACGGCGGCGGCGACAACCGCGCAGGTGCGATTGGCCGCCGTGCTGCCAAAGTCCGCTGGAAACGGGTCCACCGCGACGCCGCGCCACCCCCGCCGGTCCAGCGCGAATGTGTTGCTCAGATCGATTGCTGAATTTGCGCCCATGTCCAGGTAGAAGCCCGGCTCTGGGTGCAGGCGCAGCACCCACTGGTCCTGGCCGAACTGGCTCTGATCAGCAAGAAATATGTCGTGTAATCAAGTCTGTTCTTACATTGGCTCTGTTACTCACAACACTGAACCTCATCGTGAGACCTTACCTTGGAAAGCGGGTCCTGCGGCGGCGCTTGCGACAGCCCGCGGTCGACGAGCTCCCAGTTGACGGCGTCCACCTTCGCTGGTGCTGCTGGTGCGGGGTTGGGCTGGCGCAAATGCGAGAGTGCCAGCAGCGACAGCGTCAGGGCGCAAGCGATTGAGAAGAGCGGTTTGTGTGCTGGTTTGAACCCGCCGCGGCGCCGCACCGGCATCCCTTATCCGGCAGCTGGCGCCAACATTCGGGCGGCGCTGCGATCACTGGATGTTGGCTGAGGCTGTGGTGTGGAATGGCAAGTGTGTGGTGGTGTGAGCCGTGCACCGCTTGCGAAGGCCGCATGCAATTACGGGAAGGCAGGCTATAAGATAAGACACCGATTCCCCGCGGGTGAGTCAGCGCCTGCCACACTTTCGGCGTTCAGATCGGAGCGTGCGTTGCTCAAAACGCAGCTACCGCCGTCGACGCTTTGCGAAGGCTTCCTGCCAAGCTCCAGCCCTCAACCCGTCCTCGCGCGCAGGTGGGGCGCTTTCTTGTGCATATCTTCGTATGTCCCTATGCATCTCGTACACGGTTGGCTGGGGGACTACCCCTGCATAGCTGACAGCGCGGCGACGGGTGCATAGCCCCAGCCGGTGGCAGCAGCGTGTCTCTGAGAACCATACAGCCGGTGGGCGGGTGTAGTTTGTGCATATGCCGGCGCTCGAGCGACGGCACCACGCGATGCGTGTGCAGACGGTGTTGAGACCTGGGGCCCAAGTAATATAACGCTCAAGCTCTGTAAATCAGCAACAGCAGACTTCTTCGGGGTCTCAAAGGGACACCGGCTGGGCACGGGAGTTGATGAGTACGCAGCTGGCAGCTGCCCATAGCTGCAGCGTCAGTGACCCCTTTTGCGTCTGCAGCCCGACGCCCAAAGTACCGCTTCATTGAGTCAGGATAGTGAGGCGATCTTTTCTGGTCCGTGCCGTGGGTGGCCCACAGCCGGGTCATGTATGGGGTCAGCACAGCTGCAGCTACTTGCCCCCAGAGTCAGCAGCCAGTGCAGGGCCCCAGCAGGAGGGCTCGGTGTGCCGGGGCACTCTCAATCACCGTTCAGCGATTCTGAGTCGTCACTGCAGGTCGCTGCACCGCCAGAACAGACGATATGGACGGCTCCGCCTCATGGGTGCCAATGGCCATCGTGGGAATGCTGGTGCGCTGCATGAAAGAGATTTGCAATGGTGCGAGTGTGCACAGAACATGATTTGGATCAGCAACTTCTGCTGTATTCCGCGCAGGCGTTTTTGGTCATCTGGAACATATGGTGAGCTCCATCTGCTGACACCGGCTTGCCGCGTTCTGCAATTTTGTCTGTCGTGCATGCATGCGATGCCTGTTGCAAGAGTGAGACCTCTACGCGCACTCAACACCATGAATGTACGCTTTGTAATCCTGGTTTCTCGGTTTTCGCAGCCTCATGGGTGTGGTGGGTGCTACCTTGTCGAAGATCAACGGGTGATGAGATTGGGCCGCCGGTTTCAAATCTCGACATGCTGACCTGTGTACTGGGCCGAGTCGGGAGAAAGCCGAATCGGCTTTTCTATGCCGCCGTAGTTGACCTTGCCAGAGGCGCACTGCCCACCGCTTGGTTTGTACGACAACAGGCTGCTCAATGCTTCTGCTGAATGATGATCGGCGCTGATGCTCCTCACAGATGCAGCCGTCCTTCATGCCGATCCATGCATTGAACATTGTTCCAGGCCGTTTTACATAGCCTCTCTGTCACCTAGAAGGAGCAGCACGACCGCAAACGAATCGCGGGGCAGGTAGACACTCTGAGTAGACTACCTAGCACTTCATACACACATACGGTAGTGCAGACCAGACACGCAGCACCAGCATGCCGCTCTGTCCTGATCCTCCCAAAGCACATTGCTGCTGCACGATCAATGCCGGTAGCCACCTAGGGCCTGTCAGGCTGCAGAGGTGACACTCGGCACTCCGCAGCGCTTCCTAGGCCATGCATTGCCACCATCGCCGCCACCACCGCAACATACGACCTCTGCGCAACACCTTCCAAAACCCACCAGGCCCACCACATAGCGGCGCTTCTGCCGCCGCAATTATCAGGCCTGCAGCACTGCCGCCGCCAGACATACAGCATGCAGGGCCGTGGTCTGCGCCTCGAAAATTGAATTTGGTCAGCCGCTGCTCAAGCTGCCGACGCCGTCACCATTCTTCAGGACTGCCGATCGTCCGTTTTCGGGGCAGCCAGGTACGTACTGTGCAGCGCCACCACCGACGCCACGATCTGGGCCTCAATGGGCGGCGCCCCCTCCGCCTCAGGCTGCAGCAATTCTCGCACCGCCGGCCGAAGCAGCGGCGGCCCGCCGTCCGCCTGAATAGGAAAGAAGCAGGGTAAACAGGTGCATACTCGTTAAGTGTGTTGTTCAAAAAAGGGGCTCAACCGCCGGTGGCGGGCCCTCCGCCTCTGCTCGCACGCCAAGCCGCAGCAGCGGCGGCTCACTGTCTGCCGGTCCGACGATGAAACAGGGATGCCAATATGCCAGTATAGTGTCAATCGTGTTTTCAAATATGGGGTCCACCCAACAGCGGCGCGTCCTGCGCCTCGGACTGCAGCAACGCCTGCGCGACTGACCGCAGCAGTGGCAGCCCGCCGTCCGCCTATTCGGCAGTCAAACACACCCTTCATGCTCCAATGAAAACACAATGTTATCGTCCAGAAGTAGAGGCCGCCCCCTCCGTCTCCGGCTGCAGCAGGTCCCGCAGCGCTGGCCGCAGCAGCGGCGGCCCGCCGTCCACATGTGAAAAGGCAACTGTGAGCAGGGAGCACTTCTTTGTTACGTTGTGCAGCCACTGATACTTCCATTGGTGCTTCCAGTGGTGCTTCCATTGGTACTTCCATTGGTACTTCCAGGCAGGTGCACAGCACAGCAGTGCTGCCGTGCCAACACACATTTCCAGCCTGCGACTGCCTCCGGTGCACCTAGTGTGAGACAGATTGCAGAGGCCACAGCGCACCTGCGAGTCGCCATGACCTGGCCCTCAAACCTAAACCCTAACCCCTCGCGAGCCACGATGTAATGCTGAATCTACAGATGTTTGTAAGCAGGAGCACTCCAGCGGCCCATCAGCAGCGGGGTGATTTATCAGCGGTGGGGAGTTCCGGCGCACACACACTACGTAGCCCTACCTGCGAGTCGCCATGGCCTGGCGACTTTGCGCGCGCCACAATGCGCCCCCACCAGCCCGCCATGCCCCGCGCCGCGCCGGCGGCCGCTCCCGCAGCCTGCAACGCGAGAACGTCTGTTTCGAAACACAGGCTGCAGGGTGGCAAGTGCAGCAAGTGGATCCTCAGTGCACGTGCAAAGGTCGCTACACCGCATGAGGAAATTCTGCTTTTAATACTGGATGCAGTTCCTGCAGCGACATGCAGCCCTGTAGCGACATGCAGCCCTGTAGCGACATGCGCCCTGTAGCGACATGCAGCCCTGTAAAAGATAATGGAGACAGGCCATGTGCGTGCTGCGGCGATGCGCAACATCAGACATGGAGTACCATGGCTGCCGCATCGGCGCCCAGCTACCGGCAGCCATGGCCATGTGTGCCGGAAGGAGATGCAGGAAGGAGATGCAGGAAGGAGATGCAGGCATCCTTCGGGCATTGGAAGACTCCACGCACGCACCTTGGCCGCCGCACCAATGCCCAGCTCCTGCAGGCTGCCCGCGCTCTGCTGGCTGTGGTGGAGGAGCATGCGGACAGTCGTTCAGGTCCTGGCACTCCGAGAAAGTATCACACCTTGGCCGCCGCGCCGGCGCCCAGCTCCCGCAGGCTGCCCGCGCTCGCCGACTTGGGCAGCGCCGCCGGCGAAAACCGCCCCCGCCACCCCGCCGCCGCCTGGTTGCTGAGCTGCTGAGAAGAGCTGCCGTCCCGGGCCGCGCTGCCGTCCGCCCCGCCGTTTGCGCCGTCGGCAGGCTCCTGCTGCTGCTGCTGCCGCTCTGCAGTGCCATGGTCCATGTCTGCCGCCGCGGCCGCCGGCGCAGCGTCCGGCGGCGGCGGCGTGACGAGCAGCACGCGCGTCGTGCGCGTCGGCAGCAGGTTGGCCACCACCGCGTGCATGCCGTAGGCCTGGATGGCGCCCGCAGCCTGCAGACACGACGAAGCAAGGCTGAGGCGAATGAGGCCATTCGCTTGACATTCGCTTGGGTGTCGAAACTGCCAGGCATATCGGCCGCCACCGCAAGCATGCCGTATGCCTGGACAGCGCTCGCAGTCCGTGGGCGGCGAGCAGCTCGCAGCAAGCGTGTTTGGTGCCATCGCATCTGCTGAGGTGAATTTCCCAAGAGGAATGTGCGTCCATCAATTCACCACGTCCAGCAGCGGGGGTGCCGCTAGCTTGAAGCAGAAAGCCAGTTCGAACTGGCTGGAGGCCGACTCGTCCTAAGCTCTACTTCAAAAAGAGAAAACAACTGCCTTGTCCAGCAGCAGCTGCTCGTCGGTCTCCAGCTTGAAGCTGACGGCCAGCGCCTCCGGCGCCCATTCCCGCCGCAGCACGCCCAGCATCTTTGGCACCTGCGCTTTCGGCCAGAACGCTGTAGTGGCGAGTTGCCGGCGCCTTCCAGCTTTCGGTGGTTCCTGAACGTTTAAGTCGATGCCTGCACCTCTGGAAGAGTCAGCGGCTGCAACATGCCTGGCGGTATTCCACAGGATTTGCAACATGCAGAGCACAGGAAGTGGACAGCCAAACGGCAGCTGGGTGAGCCAAAAGCCGTCAAGCTCGGGCAGGGACCAATGGGCAGGCAGCAGGCACACACCTTGCGCAGCTTCAGGCTGATGGTATCTTCGCCCGATGACGACTGCATCTTGTGCTCGGCCTGCAGTAGTGGAGGTGTTAAAATGAGTCAAAAACCGCTGCCGGGCTGCACTTTTCATGACTGCGCAAGGGCCGTCTCGTGCTGCCGTTCGTTTTGGATCGCAAGCCTCACAACAGCTGTATTGTTCCCAAACATGAGACTAACAAGCATCCACCGCTTTGGCCCGAGGCACGAAGAAACTTGACACTGCAGCCGAACGACGACAGCAAGATTCTGGAAACTCAAATCCTGAGCAAACTTCAACGAAATCCGAGAGAGCGCGCGCACCATGTCGGCCCAGGGCACGAAAAAGTCCGACACCGCGGCGGCGAGGTAGAACGCCGCGCGCCTCCCCAGCGGCCGCACCGCTTCTGCAATGACTTGCAGAAACTGCAGACGAGGATCTGGTGTCAGCACTGTTTTTCAGCATGGTGTCAGCACTGCATCTCAAAAATGAAACATGGGCCGCGGAGCACAAGCATGGCTTTCGAGGCTCTGTCGCATTGATAGTGTGATCATGAGAAACTGCCGCGACGCAGCCAGCCGGGGTGTCCGCTCCTTCAAGCCAGGCTTCGAAGCAGCCAGGTGTGCAGTGAACCAAGTGAGGACGGAACTCCGCCAGGACCGATTCCTGCGAACAAGATGCTGCAGCTGCGTGCCAGCTCAGCTTTCTTGGCCACCCCCCTCACCCTGAGGTACTCAAATAGCGTCACGAAGGGCACCCGCAGCAGCCCGCGGGACTCCATTGCCCCGACACGGCCGCGGCTGCCGCACGCGGTGTGCGCCGCCGCCGCCGCCGCCGCCGCCGCCGCCGATTGACTGTCATCCCGACTCTGCCGGCCGCCGCCCTGCTCGCCGCCCTCCCGGAGGACATCCATGTGGCGGCAGCCCGCCGCATGGCCGCCGGCTGCCGCGCCGCCATCGGAGGAGCGTGCTTCTGCGCCACCGAAGCTGCTGGCCCTGCTCGGAGCGGGCCCGCCGCCGCCGCCGCCGCCGCCGCCGCTGATACCGCCGCTGCCGTCCATGGAGTGGCGGCCCAGGTGCGCGGTCCGCGCCGCGTGCGTCTCCGCAGGGTCGAATTCCGGAGAGTCGCGCGCAAACGGCTGGATGGAGCGCACGCGGTGTAAAAAGATGACGTGATAGCCCGCCTGCAAACAAACGAATCGAAGCTCCCTGTTGGCGGTATGAAAATCCCATACCGCCAAGCTGTATTTGACAGCACAGCTTGAGCGCATGAGTGGACATTGCTCTCAGCTCTACACGCTGCAGGAAGATGATATGAGAGCCCAAAGCGGAACGAAGACATGTTACATTAGATACAATATAGATATGTATGTTGCAGAGGACGTGAAGAGTGAGTGTATTCAACAGGGGTATCAGGACCCTCAGCATAAAGCAGGACAGAGGCAGCGTGCTGGATCCAGACCCGCACCTGCGGCCCGTAGTGCACCATTTACAGACGGGTGCTGCAGCGCAGTGGCCTCAGCAGGCATTGGATGCACGGGCTGATGTAACGTTGTGCAAGGCATTGGAACCTCACCGCGAGGAACTGCTCCGCCGACAGCGCGCCGCGGGTGCCCTGGCTGAAGTTGTCCAGAAAGCGCACGCACCGGCGCTCCAGCGGCGCCGTCGTCCCGCCGCTGGTCACCACCACCACGCGTGCCGCGCTAGCCCTGCCGCCACCGCCGCTGCGCGCTGCGCCGCCAGCGCTGCCGCTGTTGACACTGCCGCCAAAGCCGGCGAATTGCTCCGCTGCACCGGAAGACGGTGCCTCGGCAGCGCGGCCGGCTGCGGCGCCGGCTGCTGGGTGAACGCTGCGTCCGGCGCCAGCCCTATGCACGGCTTGCAGCGGCAGCAGGAAGGCCTCAAGGCGGGCGGGCAAGTCCCCGAGATCCACCGGAGCGTCCAGCAGCCCTGGCGCCGGTGCGGCGCCCGCTCTCATGCCGCCTCCGGCGTTGCTGCTGCCTGCATGCAGGCGAGGCACGACGCTGTTGGTGTGAGTTTGTCATGTGCAACACCGTGTTGAACGACTTGTATCGTACCTGCTCGCACCAGATGCCGCATGCAACCGCCGCCAATTTCGATGCAGGTCAACAATCTGTGCTCTTCTCAACCCACAGTGTGAGCAGCAGCTGCTATACGCCTGCACAAAACACCACAATGACTCCTGTCGCCGACTTCCGTTTTAGGTCCGCAAATCCTGCACAGCAGAGCATGGCCTTGGTGCGTGCCGCAAAACCTGGTGCCCAGCATCTGCTGATGTTCGCGACAGGATGCACGTCAGTGTGCGACACATTTGAGTTCATGGCTATGCTTTATTGGGGGCAAAAGGTAGTTTCTAGCTCGTTTCACCCGCACCTGATCGATCAACTGACCGAATGGCGATCGGGAGCGCCTGATGCTCCGCGGTGCAAATGCTGAAGCTGTTTCGCTTACTAAACAAAGGTATCAAGCAGGTTCGAATATGAATGCAAGGCCGAGCGTCAGTATCGCGGCAGGTGTGCAAAGTGGCACTGGGTCTTCGGTACAGTCAGCATTTGGAGTTGCACAGCACAAAGATATCAATTTAGGCTCACACACCACGTTGGCGATGTGTTTGGAGCCGGCGGCACAGACATCTTACGACCAGTCTCTCACCAGCAGTAGGTCAGCGGACGTCAAATGGCAGCACATCTCGACTTGCCAACCGCAGGCCTATTCCGTATGCACATAGCGGCTGGGAGCCTGTGCTGAAGGTCAGTACCATGTCCGCGGCTGGACTGTTCAATAATGAGGCAATTTCACAATTTCCACAACCCGCATTGTTGACGCTGTAGAAAATCTGGCACGCTATGCGCGCAGTTATCCTTTGTGTTCAGCAAGAACTCCTGTTGTACTCCAATTTGGACGAGCCGTTTTGTGACTCGCCGGAAGTTTAAGGCTGGTGAAGTACTCTCTTCAGTCTCTAGTTGGATGCATCTCCTGTGCTGACAGCGGCACACAACCCCGCCGCCATGCTCATGCAACAACCAGCACTTGGCTGCGCATGAATGCAGCAGCAGGTGCGCCCCGTGCCCGCGGTGGCTCAGCCGCCATGCAGCACCTCCGCCAGAAGCTCCTCCTGCACAGCGGACAGCTTCCTGCTTCAGCACACGTGAACGGCCAGACTGGTGCAGCACGCAGGCAGAAGAGCCAGATCAGCTGCCACAATCTGGCGTAGTGGCCGCCAGACCAGACGGTGATTGCAGCGCACCTCCTCGATGATACGGACTTTGCAGTCCGACTGCGGCGTCGAGACGCACAAAAGCGCGTACCCCTTCTGCTTCACATCATCATCCAGCATGCCTGCGGACTGGTCCACCCGGCCTCCCTCCTGCGATACCAACAGACCCCAGGGTTAGGGTTTAGGGTTTCCAGGGGTGTTGTGGATACTGCTCATTGGGGAGTCTGTCAGTGCATTACCGCGGCATCCAGCATGCCCGCCGAATGGCCCACTTGGCCGGCAGCCTGTTCGATTCAATGCCGTTTAAACTCCAATGGTTCCGTGGCCTTATGGCGCAACCCTAAACCCTATACCCTAAACCCAGATTGCAGAAGGCGCAGTCGTCCGCGTCACTATGCGGAACTCTGCTTCCCGCCTTCCTGCTCCGCCTGCTGCGCCATGGCAAGTGGGGCAGGGGTTTGCAGGTGCGAGTCGGCGACTTGTGGCTGTCTTTCCCCTTGCCGACCAGCATGCACGTCTCCATATCCCCCTCTGCTCTGCACAGCTTTGTAGCATGCAACCGCCACATCGCAATCCTCCTCCAACACTCAGGCCGAGCTGCAGTGCACCTGCGCTACATTCCTCTTTCTGGAAGCACTCAAAGCGGACCAGCTAGCAGGGCAGGTCATGCTGATGCACACCTTGCATTCGCCCAGGGCACTGTCAAATGCCGCTGAGCTGCAGGGAATCCAAATCCAAGACTCTGTGTATTTCTACGCTTGGTGTTCCCTCAAGCTCTGAAGCAGCCCAAAGCCCGTTGAACAGGGCAGGTCATGCACATGCCCATTTTGTGGTCGTGGCTAAACTCAAATGCGCTGTTGAAGGCTGACGCCCCAGAGTTTTGAGAAATTTTTGTCCAGGCGCACCAGCTTGGCGGGGCATGTCATGCACACGCCCATCTTGCAGTCGTGGCTGAGCTCCAGACCGCTGTCCAGCGCCGCCTCCAGGATGGTCTGCCCGTCCTCCACCTCCAGCGTTGTCGTGCCATTGTCGTGCTCAATCTCCACCTGCGGCGAGACATCGGGAGTGTTGTCGGAATGGGAGTGTTGCTCGGTGGGATTAGACTGCCGCCGTCGAGCACCGCCTCCATGATGTTTGCCCCTCCGCTACCGGCGTCACCACGCCATTGTTCTGCGCAACTAGCACATGCGACAGGATGGCATGGATGCTACTTCATCGACACTGAAGGTGGGTCTAGTGTGCTACCAGCGCAAATGTGCCAGTGCCATGCTCACCCTCTGCCTGCTGCTGCCGCCCGTGAGCATGTCGAGCATGTCTCACTTGCAGGGGTCGACATGAGCGTGTGCATGAGTTCAGGAGGAGTGCAAAACAGCTCTTTGTGGAACAGGCAAACAAATGCCGCGGTTGTAACTGCCCTGTGCGATGCAGTACTTCAAAACGCAAACATGCATGGCTACATGAGGGCGGACGCAGCGGACATGAGTGTCAGCGTAACAACAGATCAGCGGCGCGCTTAATTCTACTGGATGTGCTGTAGCATCCTCGCCTGGTACGCGCTTACGCGCTGGCACCTGCCGCGCTGCTGCATCTGGCTGCGCTGAGGCGCTGCCATCACCGCACGCCCGCCAGCTGCTGCATCAAGCCTGCGGGGCTGAGCTGCTGTGCAGTGCTGTCGCTGGGGCAGCTTCCCAAGGAAGCATGACGGCGCATGGCACTGAGCCGCCTGCGCTGTGGCGGGCAGCTGCATTTACAATGCAACACGCTGACAAACTGCAGGTCTTGACCAAAAGGGAAGCGGGCGCAAACGGATGCGAGCAGCTTTGCAGTATGCTGCTGATCAGCAAGTGATGTTGAAGCTGTCAAACCGCAAGCAGACGCTGTTCCAGCTTGTGCTTTCATCGCAGCCTATCGACTCAGGGGGTTGAAGCAGCGGCATTCCCTCGTGTGGGCATGCTGTGCGTGCTGCGCTGAAGCATGCACAAATCTGACTCGCAAGCCGAAATGTTTCATTTCGCCTTCTCTCCAGCCCAAGCGCAGTCGACCATTGGCAGTTCATCCGATTGTATTGCTGACCAGGGCGCTCGTCTGCCAATGAGCCAAGTCGCCGGCCTCGTAGCTCTGGGAGCAGGTGGTCTTGCAGTGGCAGCAGCAGCCTATAGTGCCGGCGACTTGCTTGGCACACACCGAACGACAATGGAGTACCAGGACAAGCTGTCAGCCATGATGTGGGAGAAGTTGCGAGCCCAGGCGGATCTGAGAATCGAGAAGAAGTGGAACAAGCACCTGTGCAGCCCAGACTATGAGCTGCTCCGCAAAGCCAACCAGGCCGCCGCCAAGCCTGTGAAGGGTCAGTATCCGCATTCGGTCGTCCTGCGATTACCAGCTCCTGTTTAGTACTCTGCGTTGGTTCGAGATTCCTCCGCTCGCGAACTTTTTGCTCAGGTTGTTGATCATTTTCTGCCCGCAGAGGCAGCAGAAGAAGAAGTGAGACGAGGCTGAATCAAGTCAGAAACTGAGGTGAATCCACATTACAAATCTCCTGTGATGCATGCGCATCAAGCGGCTGCAGAGCTTGTGCAGCGTGCGTTGGCCCTACACAATCCATCTCGCTGACCACAAACTTGCTGACATCAAGATGCAAACAGACAGTTGTTGGTTCGTTCGTGCTCCCAAGCCTGGATCCATTTCTGAGCATTCTCAGTCGGGTGCATGAGCTGCACTGACTAGGCGAATGTTGCCTCGTTGGTCAGCTCGCCGTCTTATGGCACGAAAATTTGACAGAACATGTAATGTGCTCTGCAGAGAGGGCATCACATCGCAGCTGCAAGGCTTATCGGCGGCTTATCGGCGGTGACGCTATTCGAAGACGCTGAGCTTTGACGCCAAGGCGGACCGGAGGACTGCCGGCAACAGAATGCTGGCCGGATCGCATGGGGCACACCGCCCACGAAGCAAGGGTGGGAATGACGCAGTGCAGCATAGAAGCTCGGCCAGAAACGCACCGCTCTCCCACCACTTGCGTATGTTAGGATTCCCAGGAAAGCGTCTGTGTGGGATGATGCGCCCTCCGCAGCAGCAGTGCAGTATCTCGGCAGTGTCACCACAAACTCAGTGTCGCTCCAATCAGCTTCGTGCTGACCGTGTTTTGGCCTTCTAGGCGTGATTCTTTTGGCCTTCTAGGCGTGGTTTTAGTGCTGCTGTAATAGTGGCTGTCTCAGGCGCAACCCCCTGATCCGTCTGCTGTGCGTGATTCTCTCTAGAGGGAACCAGCCAACGGTCGATTGCTATGCAACACAACCTGATCGCTCTGACATGCAGACGGCAGGGTAGGCAGTGCTTCCGTGGAGAGATTGATATTCGCACGACAATCGAATCTGCAAGTCGAATGGTCAAGTGATCGCGCACCAACAAACAATTATGTCATGTGCTGCGGCGGCCACTGCGTCAGGCACTGCGTTGTCCAAACTCGAGCTCTGAAATGAAAGCCAAGCCTATGAGGCATTGATTCAACTCGGGTACTCTGATTCTGAGACAGATGCATGCCAGCGTCAGCAGACGCACGTCCCATCCCTCGTACCTTGCGCCAGCGCGGTCATCTAGAGCTTGCCTAGCTTGTCAATATCGCCAGGCTATCACTCGCGGCCTTGGAACTGCCATTATGTAGGGTCTAGCCCGACCGACCGCAACCACTGCCTCCGCCGTGCGCGCGCCCGCGCCACATTCGCTGTCAAAATTTGGCCGACACTCTGAAGCTGCGACTGCTGCCTGCACCGTCAGCAGGATGACAGTCTGAGCTGACTCGGTGCATGGCAAAACACACATGGCAGTCCAGCGCCCGAGCTGTATCCATGCTCGAATGGCGGTATATGCAACTTGTGCAGCACGCGAAGGCATGCTACTGGCAGGGCAAGGGACACCATATGGCAGGACGGCAGACTGCCGCGTTTGTACCTGTCAGCCTCCTCTGCTGCAGTCGTGTCGCTGCCGCCACCTTTGCCACCGCCGCTGCTGCCGTAGCCGCTGCCCTCAAACCCAAACTCATCGCCCAGGCCGCTGCTGGTGGATGGTGTCGGATTTCCGGCGTTTATTCTGCCTGCTTCCGCCTGCAGGCATCCACAGCTTGCTTGAGACGCTAGCGCCAAGCCAGACAATCGGTGTGCGTGTGCTTCAGCTGCTGGTGACATGCATCAGTCATGCGGCAGCAGCGTGGATGAGCATGACGGCATTCCTGCGCACCTGAAGATCTGCCAACATGCCTCTGACCTACGTGCACGTGACCCGGTGTTTGAAGGACAAGCTTTGACAGCCGTGCATCTCTTCTCTGCATACTGTTCCAGAACCCTTTGACACATGGAGCACACATAGCTCAGACATCGAAGCTCCTGGGGGGCTGTGCACCTGTGCAGCCGAGATGTTCTTCACCAGCTTTCCGATTGGCCCGGGCGGCACAATGCCTGTGGTGTGCACGCAAATCGAAGGTTGAGCATCACCAGCTCAACGCCCTCAAGGATTGCAGGCCTGCCACACGCCAATAAGATTTCGACAAGGAGCGCCAACCACCAAGCATCGTCGGAGTTTTTATAGGGTTTTGAAAACCCTAAACCCAGCACATCAGCCCCCACCTGGCAGCAGCGACTGTTCAAGGGTCACGAGAGAGGACTGCGACTCTGGTTGCGGGAGCCACCCTGCACACACAGAAGCACACGATTTCCCGTTCAGCAGCCAGCACAACCATCAGCAGCCAGCGGAACACCGAGGATGACACAAGAAGCGCTATGCGCAGGCTGGAGGGGTCTCCACTGCGCGATCATCCGCTGCGCTGGGTATGCCACAATGCTATGGTCTGTCCACGCCCGCAGAACGCTCTACATGCTCTGCCCACCTCGGAGGCTCTGCAGGCTGAGCGCTCCAGGCTGGTCTTTCCCAGCCGCCGTCTTTCCCGCCGCCGGCGGGGCGCGCCGGGCGGCCTCCGCCAAGCTGGCGGACGTCGGCACAGAGACGATCGCGTCCAGAGAGCGCCGCTGGCGAGTCGGTTTCAGCATACATCAGCATGATCTGTAGCTTCATATGACCAGCTTGAGTAGAGTCATCAGTGGGTTGACACGATCCCCACAACTGTGTACTTATCTCAACCCAAACAATGTGCATCATGCTTGCACAACACGCACCCCGTCGTAGGGGTGCACGGACCAGTGCCCCTCGAAGGCCTTCATCATGCCGGGCCGCGCCAGCCGGAAGCTGATCTGCGGCAGCGGCAGCGGGGGAACACGGTTGAATTGCTTGATGCCATATGGGATGTCGTTTATCCATATCGAATGGAGGTTTTGACGGGCGAGGTGCACAGCAGCAGCACCGCCGGACGTGAAGCAGCAAGTAGGATATTGAATAGCGAGCCGGCCAGAGATGAATACTAGCACGATTAGGGCCAGCCTTGCTCACCGTGCCAGCTGGCGGGTCCAGGTCCACAAACAGCCTGCACACAGTCGTGTGTCGCAGCTCAACAAACATCAGGAACCCCGGCAGTACCGGACAGTACAAAGGAGATGCCTATTGTGTGGCACTGTGCAGGGCCGGCGGAAGCCAGGTGATGCCCATTTGTCAAACCTGGTGGCAAATTTGCCGCGGAACAAGGCAAAGCGCCACTTTGCCAGCGCCTCAGTCTCCACCCTCATCTGCACAGAAGATCTGGACTGAAGGGAGGGAACAACAGAGTGGCCTCCCCTGCCCACTCGGCCTTTCCACCCAGCACTTCGTACATGGCAAGCGACCCATGGCAGCGCTTCCATCTGGCAAGCGATGCAGCGCAGGAAAGTATTAAAGTTCCAAAATAATGTCCCTACTGACCTGCCCCCGCCGCTCATCTTTGGACTTGAGAATCTTGCGGTATGTGTTGTCCTGCGCGCCCACCAGATGCCGGTCATTACAGCGCTCCAGGACATGATATACATGCGTAGCCATGGTGTTGCCGCAGAAAGACTGCTCGACGAAGCACTGACCGTGATGCTGGAGAAGATGTGGTGCGAGTCCGGCCGCGCCAACAGCTCGAAGGTCTGCTTCGGCGTCAACGGTAGCACCGCTGCGAGGCGGATGGTGCAGAAGAAGCCCTCTCTGGCCGTCACCTGCGGATTGCAAAAGCGCGCTGAAGGTCCATGTCGCTCGCAAAACGGACCTTAGGCTACGTTGAGAGCTTGCACGAGATGTCCGCAAGATTTTTGAGCATGCGCGTTGGAACAGGTTCTGGCCACTACTGCGGTCGGGACGGCGACGACGGGCAACGCGCACAGCACGTGCATCCTGCAAGGCACTTCACTCACTCTGAGACTGTACTGCTTCGAGGACCACTCCTCTGAGTCGCTGCTCTCCTCATGCTTGTCACCGGGCATGCTGATCGGTTTTCAGAGTTGATACCCGCAGCGCAGTTCTGTGAAGTTCACGAGGACTGCATTGGCTGCTGCTGGCCAATCTTCAACACGGCATGTTCAGACGGTCTTGGGGTCTTTCAAATGCACACACGCCTGCTGAGCAAGCTGCACCAGGCACGTGCCCAGCAATCGACGCGGTGGTATCAAAAATGTGCTTCACTGATAGGCAGCCTCGTGCCGGCAGAAGTGCTGTGACAATGCTCTGTTGAGGAATACTACCTGCTATTCCCTCTCTGGGCAATGCAGTATGTGACAGCAAGCGCAGTGACGCAAGCAGCTTCAAGAGAAGCTCGAGGGAGATAAATCAGCGAACATGCACATGACCCATGCGAGGACGCTGGCGCGGCAGACTGCCTTCCTACTGTCCGCAGTGCGCAGCTATATCTAAGCTATCTCAGTTCGTGCACAAGCCATGTGGCGCAGCGCCGCCACTAACAAAGTCGCATCCAACCGTCTGCACGTGCAGTTCAGCCCAAACGCCGCTAGGCTGCTGAACAGGCCTCGCAGCTCAGTTGCTGCAGAGGCGTCTAGGAGATCGCTTGCCATCAAGGCTGACGTCAACGGTGGTGTCGTTGATACGGACCCAAACACTGTTCAAGGCATCAACGTAATTCCCAAGTCCCGTTGGGCAGACGGCGTGCCGCCCGTCATGGGCGCGCACCTGATGGAATCTGGAGCGGTGAGCACCCTCCCAGCCTGCCTAGACGGATGCATGCATGCATACTGCACACGCAGGTTGAGAGGCTCGCGGCACTGCTCTCCGGGCCGCCGCATGCATGCTCCCTTACTTGCATACAGGCGCGTCAGTCGGGACCCCATTGCAGCGGATCTGGCATCTGGATCATCTCATCTTGCTCCCCGTATACGTCCATCCACTGCAGTCAACTGTGCCGCCACCTTCACGTACACGCGCCTCGAGCAACCACCGCATGCATGTTGGTGCGCAGATCGCGCCGCTGTCGACGTCAAAGGGCTCGGGCGACGGCCCGCCGCACCAGTTCTACTACCCCGACAGCGACGCGAACGTGGGCGTCATCGCCTACGGCACACCCGCCGGCGCCAACGGCCAGATCGCGCGGCTCGTCGCCGGCGAGTCGGCCAAGGCGATCGCCGCCAAAGGCTCCTTCACTATCGTGCTGACAGGTGGGAGGCGGGCGGGCAGCCTCGCCAGCTGGCCGTGCAAACGTACTGGCGGGTGGAGGTGTCAGGCGCTGCCTGCGCATCGATCGACTGCTTGCCATGGACTGCATGCCATGAATCGCGCAGCTGAAGCGCCCCGTGCTTGGACTCGGCGTGCAAACATCGTTGCCAGGAGGCCCGGCAGGATCCTGATCTCACCGCTGCTGGTGCGCAGGCGGCTCGCTGCTCAAGTCGCTGAGCGCGCTGGTGGGCTCCAAGGACGTGGACTGGTCCCGGTGGCATATCTTCTTTGGAGACGAGGTGTGCCAGCGCGCACGCTTCTTCCGGTTTCTGCGCACATGCTTCGCTTCTCGGCATGTAGCCTGTGCTGCAGCAGCACGTGCATGTGGAAGTGCTGGCGGTGGCTCGGGCATTGCTGCGGCTGCACGCCACACTGGATGTCGCGGCAGGAGACTCACACCACTGTGGCCGCTGCCGCCGTGGTAGTACACAGTTCAATCGACGAGTCATGCAGCGGAAACTGCTGCACTCCTCGCCGAACTGCAAGCTGAGAGGCCTGCGGTTTATGATGTTGCAACCGAATCTGCAACTGATTTGAGTTTCCACTGAATTGCGGTCGACATTGTAATTGACATGCTATGCAGCGGAATGTGCCACACACATCGCCGGACTGCACGCTGAAGGGCGCGCGGGAGGCGTTCTTGTCCAGAGTCCCCATCCCAGAGTCCCAGATCCACGCCATCGCAGAGGGCCTCACTGTGGAGGTGCGCGGCACAGCTGTGCTGCAAGTCTGCAGTGCACAGCTGCACGGCAGCAGCCTGCTCGCTGGGCAGCGCGGTGCTTGCCTGCTGAGGCTGATCATGGCCGACCGAGCTCCGTGCGGCTCTGCCAGCGTTGCAGCCAGCGGCGCTGCCGAGCCTGTGCCTTTACAGTAAGGCAGGGTGCGTGCTCGCCCATGTCGCCCCTTCCTTGCTTCCCCGTGCAGGACTCCGAAATACAAGATCTCGGATGCTTCGCGCAGGAAACAGTGAGGGAGTGCCATGGGCAGTTGCTGGCGGTGCCGCGCACACCCTAAACCCCAAACCCAAACCCTAAATCTAATGGCGACTGTGTGCATTCAGGATACTGCCGCCTGACATCTTTCCTACCTTTCCTACCTTTCCTACCTTTCCTACCTGCGCGCACAGGACGCGGCAGAAGAGTGTTACGGTCGGATGCTGGCGGTGCTGGGGGAGGTGCTGCTGCGCAAAACCCCCTGGCTTGCAGAGGGCTGTGA